>Ga0272442_10008285_pt1 | contig 13220 bp, 10 predicted proteins | sample SSMForm2O_FD_200262 | JGI IMG/M metagenome (GOLD analysis project Ga0272442, IMG submission 200262) | Marine sediment archaeal communities from Little Sippewissett salt marsh, Falmouth, MA, United States - SSM-Form-2O | ecosystem: Environmental > Aquatic > Marine > Wetlands > Sediment ...
TGGTTGTGGCGGAGCCTTTCCTGTCTCTTTCATCACCCGTCGAGATCTTCAACTCCGTGTTGATGCTTGCCATCACCGTGTCGGTGCTCAGCTACTTCCTGTTCACCACCAAGGCCAGGCCCAAACAGATGGGCCCCATTAACAAGTTTGGCAGGTACGCCATGATGGTGTCTTTCGGCGTCGCCTATGGGACGACTTCGACGTACAGGATAAACATGGCCATTGGGCGCTTGGACGCGTTGCTGAATCCCTCGATTAGGAGCTATTCCTACGTCATGACGGCGGTTGTTCTCGCTGCTGTGATATACTGGGATCTTCGGCTGCGGAAAAAGTAGCTACAGCGTCTTTTTACTTTTTTCTTTATTTTTCACAAAAAACTATGAAAAACCAGATAAATCATTACCGGTTTATGTCAATAAATCCATTAGATTTTTAATATATAATATAAATTCAAATACTAGACGATGGGGAGGTATATGGTATGAGAAACCAGCCCAGTTTTCTGCACGAAATAATCGATCTAAGCGGCTCACCCTACGAGATCGGGTTCCAGAGGGGGAAGATGTTCAAGGAGCGTCTCCAGAGGGACATGAAGAAGCTCACCTTCGGGAACCCGTACTACGCCGACACGTGGCCCAAACCCGAGGACTACAACCTGGACACCATAAAGGAGAGGGCCCCAGGCCTCTACCCCGAGTGGGAGAAGGCCCTCGAGAAGACCCCTGAGTGGCTCCGGGAGGAGTGCAGGGGACAGGCCGACGGCGCCGGTGTGCCCTACGAGAAGATGATTCTCGCCGGCTCGTGGTTCCCCGTCATCCTTCCCCCGGGAGGCGAGCCCGGTGCGCCCACCGGCCCCGAGGACGACTGCAACGGGTTCATAGCGTACGGCAAGGCCACCGTAGACGGCAAGCCCCTGGTTGGGGGGAACGGCGAGACGGACCACGAGAGCCTCAGGCACATGGCCATCATCAGGTACAAGAACGACAAGTACAACAACTTCGTGCTCCAGAACAAGAGCCCCCAGTACCCGGGAACCCAGTGCGGGATAAACGACAAGGGCGTGTGCCTCTTCGGCTCCGGCGTATCCATCAAGCCCGAAATATTCGGCGACTACGGGTACCGGGGCATCATCAGGAGGATTGTCCTCCAGGAGGCCAACAACATAGACGAGGCCATCGACCTGTTCAAGCAGGGCCCGCTGATGGGCGGCCAGCACATCTACCTGGCGGACAAGAAACGGGCCGTCCACATAGAGTACGCCGGCAGGAACATCGCGGTCATCGACCCTGAGAACGGGTTCGACGCGGGGGCCTCGCCCTACTTCTCGACGCCCAAGACCCAGGAGTGGTGCAACGTCATCTCCGACAACACCGACCCAGAGTACGGGTACCACGTGGCCAAGGCGAGGGGCCTCTTCAGGATGGAGAGGTGGCACGAGCTCTTCGAGATGCACAAGCCCCTGTCCATCGACAAGATACCCACCCTGCTCGGGGACCACGGCGGCCGCGGCACCGGCATAGTCCAGGAACACATCGAGGGGGCGTGCCCCCAGGGCAGCGACTACACGATATGTGTCCACGGCAAGAGGTCCAGGGGCACGGGCAGCACTGGGGGGACGGCGACATCGTTCCACTCCAGCTCCTTCGGCAACATCAGCCAACCTGACAAGCTGAAGTTCTGGGTGGCCTTCGGCAACTCCTGCGAGGCCGGGTTCGTGCCGTTCAAACCCCCCAAGTAGCAGGCCGGCTAGAACCAATTTTTATTCTTTCTATTCATACAAGATTGGTTAAACATCAACCCCTACAATGCACTCGGCGCATAGACCGTCAACGAGAACGGGTGCAACACGTCAAGAACCAGTTTCTCTTTTACTGACATCCTTCAGCGAAGCATGTCACTGAAAGAGTTATGTAACCATCGTCCATCTATTGGCGTCATGCCACGGAAGACGACCATCTTCAGCAGCGTCTCGTCGTACAGCAGGGACGTCAAGGTCCTGTTGGCCTTCAGCTCCATCGCGGCCATGCTGATGATTATGAGGGGCGTCTTCGTGCCCATCTACCTGTCGGTTCTCGGTTTCAGCCCCCTGCTCGTTGGGACTTATTTAACCATCTCGACCTTGGCGTCGGGCGTAGCGGACATCGGGTTCGGCGTGCTGTCAGACAGGTTCGGTCGGAGAAGGCTGTTGTCTGTCAACGTGGCGCTCTCTTCGCTGTTTTATTTCATTCCGTTAGTGACTGAGAACGTCGCTTTGATCCTCGCGTCAGCCGTGTTCACGTATCAGGGCACTAGGTCGCCGATCGTGAACGCGCTGCTGGCGGACTACTCGACCCACGAGGAAAGGACGACCGTTTTCACGCTCAAACTGTTCTTTGGCTCCGTCTTGAGCATCCTCGGCCCCCTCATAAGCGGGCTACCCGTGATATTCCAGAGTTACATGGGTTTCGGTGAGGTTGCCTCGTTCAAGCCTCTCTTCGTGGTGGGTTTGGGGTTGACGATCATCTGTGTGCTGCTGATCTCCCTGATAAGGGAGAGCGCCGGCTCCAGTGTGGGAGGGCGCGTCTCTATCCCCCGGGACCAGTACAACATAATTTTGAAGCTGGCGACCACCCGGGTCATGGATACCATGGCGGTGGGTATCACCCTGAACATATTCTCGCTCTGGTTCAGCGTCAGGTACAGCGTCGGCATCGGCGTCGTGAGCGTAGTTTTCACTTTCGCTCAGTTCGTCGAGTCCATCGCGTACCTGCTGGCGCCTGCCTTAGAGGCGAGGATCGGGAACGTCAAGGGAACCGTGTTGATCAGGGCGCTGGGGGCATTCTTCATGTTCTCGCTCGCCTTCGCGCCCACGCCCCTGGTCGCGGCTATTCTATACGCCTCAAGGAACGCGTTTCAGCGCATCAGCCATCCCCTCCGGGAGTCCTACGAGATGGCGATACTGGACCCACGGGTCAGGGCCTCAGGCGCCGCGTTGATAAACATACCCAGGCTGGTGATATCCACGGCGGGGCCCTCCATCGGCGGGTACCTGATAGAGTTATCGCCGGTCTTCCCGCCCCTGCTCTCTGGGGCTATATTCGCGTTGGGGGACGCCCTCTACTGGATGTTCTTCAAGGACCTCAAGCCTCCCGAGGAGACGTAGGCTCATCGGGGGCCCGGCGCGCTAAATTTAAGTCAAAGGTAGACAAGTAAGGGAAGGTAATGCATATTGAGAAACCAACCCACATTTCTGCATGACGTTTACACGTTCAGCGGCACACCTTACGAGATAGGGTTCCAGAGCGGGAGGCTGGCTGCCGAGCATCTGAAGAGGCGCGTCGAGGGCTTCGTCTTCGGCAACCCCTACCTGCCCCACCTTTGGCCGAAGCCGGGGGAGTACAGCCTCGACGCCTTGAAGGAGAGGTTCCCAGACAAGTTCAAGAAGTGGGAGAAGGCCCACGAAGACGCACCAGAGTGGTTCCGGGAGGAGTGCCGCGGCAAGGCCGACGGCGCCGGCATAGACTACGAGAAGATAATCATCACGACGACGTTCATCCCGTTCGTGATGCAGGAAAGTGATGCGGCCTTCGGCTCCGCCGAGGACGACTGCAACGGCTTCGTGGCGTACGGGAAGGCCACCGCGGACGGCAAGCCTCTGATTGGGGGGAACGGAGAGACCGACCACCTAGCCATCCGGCAGACGAGGATAGTCCGGATGAGGAACAAAGGGGGGAACAGCTTCGTCATGAAGTCTGGGCTGCCTTTCCTGAACAGCAGCCAAGCGGGGATGAACGACAAGGGGGTCTGCCTGTTCGGCTCCGGGGTCTCCATCAAGCCAGAGATATTCGGCGACGTCGGCTACAGGCAGGTGATCCGTAGGATAGTGCTCCAGGAGGCCGACAACGTAGACGAGGCTATAGACCTCTTCAAGCAGGGGCCATTGATGGGTGGTCAGCACATCTACCTGGCGGACAAGAAGAGGGCCGTCCACATAGAGTACGCCGGTAAATACGTGGAGGTAATCGAGCCGGAGTCGGGCTTCGACGCGGGCTCCAGCCCCTACTTCTCGAGCCCCAGGATGACGCCACACTGCAACGTCCTGGTGGACGAGACCGACACCAGGTTCAGCTGGAGGGTGGCAAAGAAACGGGGGGTCTTCAGGATGGAGAGGTGGCACGAGCTCTATGAGGCGCATAAGCCGCTGTCGCTGGAGAAGATGCCCACGCTGCTCGGAGACCACGGCGGCAGGGGCACGGGCCTGGTCCACGAGCACATAGAGGGTGCTTGCCCCCAGGGGAGCGACTACACCATCTGCGCCCACGGGACGCGCACCGAGAGCGGGTCCTTCCACGCCAGCCACTTCTCCAACATCAGCCAGCCTGACAAGCTGAAGCTGTGGATAGCCGCGGGGAACCCGTGCGAGTGCGGTTTCTTCCCGTTCACTCCACCGACATGAAATACGTGTGAAGGATGTGAAGATGATGTATAAATTGAGGACATATCTGCACATGCCCGTCGAGGCCTGTGGCAACAACTACGAGTTGGGGTACCAGATCGGCGAGCAGACGGGGGAGCTTCTCCGGGAGAGGCTGGAGAACCTCACCTTCGGGAGCGCATACGTCCCAAGGTCCACCTGGCCCTCCCCCGAGGAGTACAACGTCGAGAACTACAAGGAGAGGGAGCCGGAGAGGCACGCGGAGTGGGACCGCATGATCAGGGGGCTCCCCGAGTGGATCACAGAGGAGATGCGGGGCGTCTCGGACGGTGCCAAGGTGCCCTACGAGAAGGTGCTGATAGAGCCCGCCCACTTCCCACTCATGTTCGGCGGGCCCCTGGAGCCCTCCGAGGACTGCAACGGCTTCGTCGCCTTCGGGAAGGCCACGCTGGGCGGCCGCACCGTCGTCGCGGGCAACTCCGAGGGCACAACTGCGGGCCGCCGCAGGCTCAACGTCTACTCGCTGAAGAACCCTCTGGGGATGAGCCAAGTCTACGCCCACTCCAACCCGGGGTGCATCGGCGGCCGGGCGGGCATCAACGAGGCTGGCTTAGCCGTCTGGGGGAACGGCGTCTCAGTCTTTCCAGACGAGTACGGCTACGTGGGATACGACCACCACATCGCAAGGCGCACCGTCCTGGAGACGTGCAGCAGCGTGGACGAGGGTATCGAGTGCCTGAGGAAGATGAAGAGGCTGGGGGGCAGCCGGGTCTTCCTAGGGGACGAGGAGAAGGGGGCGGTGGTCGAGTACACCTCCAAGCACATCGGCGTCATCGAGCCCGAGGCCCACTACCAGGGCGGCGCCTCGCCAAGCTTCTCCAACCCGGATATGGGGGACTACCACAGGGTCTTCGTCGACGAGACCGACACCAGGTTCACCTACGGCCTCGCCTTAAAGAGGGGTGTGTTCAGGACCGATAGGATACACGAGCTACTGGAGGAGCGCTACGGCAGGCTCACCCCCGAGATGGCGCCTGTCATATGCGGCGACCACGGGGGAAGAGGCACCGGGCTGATCAGGAACGACATGGACGGGGCCTGCCTCCAGGGCAGCGACTACACCATATGCGTCCACGGCAGCAAGAACGGTGACGCATATCACACCAGCTCGTGGGGCGTCGTCCTGGTACCGGATCATAGGCACATGTACATCGCCTGGGGCAGCCCCTGCCAAGCCGAGTTCGTGGGTTACAGGGTCCCGAAGTGAGGGCCCCCGCCCATCATTTCTTTATGATGCCGTTCTCAAGCCATGTGAAGGCTGAGGTTCCTTTAGACTAGGGCTATAAATGGATTAAAGAAAATTGAGGGATAGAGTCCTCTTAACGCTGGTAGACTATCTCGCCGTTGACTATCGTGTAGTCGACCTGGATGTCCTTGATTGTGCTGGGGTCCACCGTCAGTATGTCCTCGTTCAGCACTGTGAGGTCGGCGAGTTTGCCCGGCTCTATGGAACCCTTGATGCCCTCCTCGAAGCCGGCGTACGCGGCGTTGATGGTGAACAGCTTGATGGCGTCCATGACCGAGATGGCCTCCTCGGGGGAGACCAGGACTCCGTCCCATGTCTTCCTGGCGACGCAGACCCAGATGTCCCTGAGGACGTCGACAGGCATGTAGCCGGGGGCGTCGGTGCCGCTGGAGAACCTGAACCCCTCCTCCAGGAGCATCTTGAAGGGGAAGGCGTGCTCCATCCTTTTCTCGCCCAAGACGTGGTACAGCGGGTCCCCGAAATAGTACAGGAAGTTGATGTTGGGCAACGGGAAAATGTCCAGTTCCCTCATCTTCTCTAGGCGCTCGGGGGTGCAGAGCATGTTGGCTGGCCCGTGCTCTATCCTGTGGCGGTGGTCGCTTCGGGGCGTCGCCTTGAGTGCCTTCTCGTAGGCGCTCAGTATCATGTCGTAGGCCCTGTCGCCTATGGCGTGTACGCAGAGGCGGTGGCCCGCCCTGTGGAACCTGTCTACCAGGTCGTCGAGGGTCTCCTGGGGTATCCTCACAACCCCCGTGTTCCAGGGCTCGTGTACGTACGGCTCGTAGAACGCGGCGTTGCACCCCGTCATGCCGCCGTCTATGCTCATCTTTATGCCGCCGATCTTCAGCCAGTCGTTGCCGAAGCAAGTCTTCAGGCCCAGGTTCAGTATGCTCTCGGCCTTGATCCTGGACTCGTAGGCCCTGACCAGTAGGTGTATCCTCATCTTCAGGTCGCCCTCCTCTAGGACCTCCTGGTAAGCCCTGATCTCCTCGGCGGAGGTGACGATGTCGTGCACCGTGGTGACGCCCCTCTCGATGCATTTCTGGACGGCGGTCCTGGCTCCCTCCTTCAGATCCTCGAACGTGTAGGACGAAGCTCCCGGTATGGTGACGCCCCTCCTTATGGCGTCCTCGATTATCTCCTTGCCACCGGGCGAGGTGAGGTTGGAGACGAGGTTCTGCGCCTTCTCCCGTAGTAGGCCGGTCAACTCACCGGACTCGTCCTTGACGATGAGCCCCGCTATGGGGTTCGGCGTGTCCTTGGTGATGCCCGCGACCTCCAGCGCCAGGCTGTTAGCGACGGTTATGTGGGCGCCGAAGGAAATAAACGCGGGGTGGTCCATGGTAGCCTTGTCCAGGTCCCACCTGGTGGGGAACCGCTTCTCCTCGAACCTGAGGTCCTGCATGGGGCTGCCGACGGCCACGATCCACTCCCCCTTCTCGGTCTTCTCTGCCTGCCCCCTCATCCTCTCCACTACGTCTTCGATGGACTTTATCTCCGGGTGGTAGAAGTCCCTGCAGTCCACCCTGCTCTGGTCGAGGGCCCTGGTGCCCCCCGAGATCATGTGTACGTGACAGTCCGTCAAACCAGGGAGAACCGCCCTACCCTTCAGATCTATCCGGGTGGTCTCCTCCCCGGCCACTACCTCCACCTCTTCGGTGGTGCCCACCTTGACTATCTTACCCATCTTGATGGCAACGGCCTCCGCGACGCTGTCTTCTTCATCGACGGTGATTACCTTGCCGTTAACCAGTATGAGGTCCGCATAAAGATCACTTGAACCCATCTTATCCACTCTTTTTTAAACCTCTTTTTTGTGTTTAAGTATTGTTACTCATATTTACTTTTTCATTTTTCGTATAGTATTATATGAAACATTAATGTACATAATATAGGATTCACCATAACTACATCGATAAACCCATTATAGAGAGTATAATCTAAAAGTATTTTCTTGTGGTGTTGAAAAAACTTATAATTCGATCACACGATAATACCGTTTTGTACATTTATGTCGATTAATGAGAAGGTTCTGAACTACATAGACGACCACAGGGACGAGATAATAGGCTTCATGCAGAAGCTCATCCAGACTAACAGCGTCACGGGGGACGAGTCGGAGATCGCCGCCCTCATGGCTAAAGAGTCCGAGAGGGACGGCTTGGACGTGGAGCTCGTCGAACCCGCGGAGAACAGGATCAGCGTTGTCGCGAGGTACAAGGGCACCACGGGCGACCCCAAGGCCATGGTGTACACCCACTACGACGTGGTGCCCGCGGGGGACCCCGAGACTTGGAGTCACCCACCCTTCGCGGCCGAGATCGCCGACGGGTACATCTGGGGCAGGGGAGCTAGGGACAACAAGGTAGCCACCTGCGGCATCGCGATGGCTTTCAGGGCCATAAAGGAGTGCGGCGTCAAGTTGAAGGGGGACATAATATTCACTCACGTCGCCGACGAGGAGAAGGGCGGCAAGTACGGGTACAGGGTCATCCTCGACAAGGGGTACGGCGACGACGTGGACTTCTTGTTCTACCCCCACGGCGGAGACGGGAGCAGGATAGGGATAGCGGCGAACGGCGCCGTGAACTACTACATCAATGTGATGGGAAGGAGCGCCCACACATCAAGGCTGGAGGACGGGATCAACGCGGTGATTAAAGCCGCGAAGCTGGTCGGGGGTCTTAAGCCCCTGGCGGACGAAGTAAACAGCCGCGAGTATCATCTGCCTGGGACCGACACCGTCATGAGGTCCAGGTTCTCGATGAACGGGATCAGAGGCTACGTCGCCAACAACAACGTCCCGGAGAGCTGCGAGATCATCATAGACAGGCGGTACACGCCGGCTGAGACTGCCCCGCAGACCCAGGAAGAGATCATGGCTGTCATAGACGCACTGAAGGCGGAGGACACTGAGTTCAACGTGGAAGTGGATGCGAGGTTCGAGGACGGGAACCCTGTCTCCGTGTCGCCGGCGGACTCTGATCTGGTAGAGGCGATACAGGACGCCGTGGAGGAGGTAGCGGGGTTCAGGCCTCCGCCCGCGGGTGGCAGCCACAGCAGCGACCACGGATGGTTCGTCCAGAGGGTTCACAAGCCCGTGGCTAGCTACGGCCACGGCGGCGAGGGCGGGCACTCGGCGGACGAACGTATCAAGGTCGAGGACGTGATACTGACGACGAAGGTCTACGCCCTGACCCTCATGAACGCCATGGGCGTCGCTTAGAAGCCACGTGAACCACAGGCGGAACGGGGGACCCCATTTTTTCACATATATTCTATGGCGCTGTGACCGAGGGAGCGAAGGGGATCCGATTCATTGGCGTATAGTCAATCAATGGGCACACGCTGCCGTATGCGGGGGCGGGGCTCCGCTCGCTGAGGGATGAAGATGTACCCCGAGGCATACGTACTCATAACCGCCATACTGAGGGGCCTCTCGACCATCCCCACTAGGAAGGGCCTTCAAAACAGCAACCCCAACACCAGCGCCCTCACTTATCTGGCGTTCAACACGGTCATGCTCTGGGGCATGACTCTCCTGCTCTACCCCATAGACGAGCTCAGCCTGGCCGGCCTCTGGTACTTCGTCTTGGCGGGCATATGCGCGCCGGGGCTGGCGAGGACGTTCAGGGACACAGGGATCGACCGCCTGGGGGTGACCGTGGCGACTCCCATTGTAAGCACCAACACGTTGTTCTCCGTCGTCATAGCTGTCATCTTCCTGGGGGAGGAGATCACCCTGCCCCTCGTGGCGGGCGCGTTGATGATCTTCATCGGCGTCAACCTGATAACCTGGCACAACGGGAGACATTCTAGTTGGAATAGGAGGGACATCGTCTACCCCCTGGTAGCCGCGTTGCTGTTTGCCTCTTCCACTAACTTCAGGAAGGTGGGGTTGAACAAGATCGGGTACCCCTTGGCAGGCGCGGCCATCACAAGCACCGTCTCGCTGCTGGTTCTCACGCTAGCCATAGTTGTGTCCAGGCTGAGGAACCCTATTGGGCCGGCCCTGATACTTAACAGAGAAGCATTGAAGCATTTCAGCGTCTCAAGCATAATCTCGAGCGTCGCCTATATCTTCTACTTCATGGCCCTCTCGTCCTCCAACATTACTCACATCCAGCCCATCGCCGGCACGAACCCGCTGTGGGCCATTCTCTTCAGCCGCATGTTCCTCAGGGGGACGGAGATCATAACGCCCAGGATCATCTTGGGCACCGTAATCATAGTCGCCGGGGTCGCCTTCATATTTCTCTAGAGACCCAAGATGGTGCAAGCTGCGAAGTATTGAGCTAACAACTGGTAAAGACAAAATGTTGTAATACAGCCGTTTATCTGGAGTTCCAGATATATCCATGAGCTACCTTTTCCTCATAGCCCGAAGACTGCTGTTTAAGCGCAGGAGCAGCCTCATCACGGCTTCCATGGCCGTGGCCGCCATGATATTCCTCATAACGTTCAACGACGTGGTGTTCAGCGGCGTCTTCAGCGCCGTGGAGCGAGACCTCATAAACTTCCAGTACGGTGACATAGTCATCCAGAACGAGCAGCAGCAGTTCCTCGACGAGACGGACAGCAGCATCATGAAGCAGCTGGCCAGGAACTCCGGAGTGGCGGCGTCGGCGCCCCGGATAACCGTCATAGCCTACGAGGTGAACTACCGGGTGGGTGGACAGACCGGCTCGGTGTACAGGGTCCCTCTCACGGGCGTAGACACTCGCTACGAGCCCAAGGTGACGCACGTGCTGGCGTCGGTGGTGGAGGGAGACCCGTTCATCTCGACCCGGAGCGTCCTCATCGGAGAGAACGTAGCAGAGGAGCTGGGCGTAGACGGCCCCGGGAGATCCATAGAACTCGTCCTCAAGACGGCGCGCGAAGAAACCAGCTACAGCCTCACCGTAGAAGGCATAATAAGAACCCCCGTGACGGGGGGGCTCAACGACTTCGTGGTAGCTGACATAGAGCTACTCCGCGGCTACTTCGACCTCGGGGACTACTCCACCTCGGTCATCGTGAAAGTCGAAGACCCGCGTAACACCAGGGAGGTGATAGACTGGATCAAACGGTACTACCCCGACTACGACGTCTTCACCGCGGAGGAGGCAGCGGGTTGGCTGGCACAGGCCTCGGCGACCACGGCGTTCATCAACCTCGTGGGCTACGCCGGGATGATCGCGTCGGGGCTTGCGGTGATCACGGTGCTCACCATGATAGTGAGCGGTAAAACACGGGACATCGGCGTGCTACGGTCCATCGGCGTATCAAAACGTGAGATAGTAGCCATATTCATGCTGGACGGCGTCCTCATCGGCGTCGTGGTGGGAGCCATAGGGGCGCTGCTGAGCGGCTCCATAATATATCTTCTCGACCGCTACCCCATCGCGTTCTTCGGTGGCATCGTGCTGGAGGTCAGCTTCAGGCTGAGCCCCAGCTTCCTGCTGCCCATCCTAGTAGGATTCCTCACCAGCATACTGGCGTCCATATACCCCGCGATACGGGCGTCGAGCTACGAGCCGGCGGAGGCGATAAAGTATGTCTGACTGCGAGGAGAAGCTGGTCGTCGAGGACCTGGTGAAGACCTACAGCGTGGGTGACGTCGCCACGGAGGTGCTCAAGGGAGTGGACTTCGAGATCTACGAGGGCGACTTCGCCATAGTGACGGGCCCCTCGGGCTCGGGGAAGACCACCGTACTCAACCTTGTGGGCATGCTCGACGAGGCCACGGGCGGAAGGATACTCATAGACCGCGTGGACACAGCCAGCCTCAGCGGCGGACAGAAGGACAAGTTCAGGAACCGCAAGATCGGCTTCATCTTCCAAAGCTACAACCTCATAAACGAACTCAACGCCGTCGAGAACGTCATGCTCCCCGCCCTCATAGCCCGGACGCCGGGCCGCGAGGCAAGGAGGAAGGCGACAGAACTCCTCGAGGCGATGGGGCTCGGCGAGAAGATAAACTACCCAAGCCTGAGGCTGTCGGGCGGCGAGATGCAGCGCGTCTCCATAGCCAGGGCGCTGATAAACGAGCCGTCCCTCGTGCTCGCAGACGAGCCGACAGGGAACCTTGACAGCGAACGCACCAAAGACATACTGAGGCTCCTCAAGCAGCTGAACCAGGAGAACAACCAGACCTTCATGGTGGTGACCCACGACCCCATGGTAGTCCAGACCGCGTCCAAGGTGATAGACATCCTCGACGGCGTCGTCCGCGAGGTCATCCACAAGACAGAGTTCCACTGCCCCTACAGGACCCTCGTCCCACACCCCGGGGATGAGGCGGGCTAAAGCTCCTAAAAATGGACTCTTCCCAGGCGGAGGATTTTTTCGCAGGCATGCCCCCAGACCGAGGCCCTAGAAGAGACCTCAGGAGCAACAGCTGGAAACCATTTTTATTCATAACAGCTACTACATCTTGGGATAGTTGTGAGAAACACTGAGCAGGTCGCGGAGGATGTATTCGTCGTACGCCAGGAGATGAGGCCAGGCTGGTTCTGCAACGTGCTGGTGCTCCTCGGCGAGAAAAGCATAGGGATAATCGACACGGGCTACGAGAACACCCCAGAGGACTACGTCTTCCCCCTGATAAGGGAGAGGGGTAGAAGCCTGGACGAGGTCTCCCTCGTCGTGAACACCCACCGCGACGGAGACCACGTAAGAGGCAACCCGGCGTTCAAGGAGAAGACCGGCGCCCGGATAGCGATCCACAGCCTAGAGGCCGAGGCGGTGCCATCCGCCGACCTGACGTTTGAGGACGGGGACACCCTCAGGCTCGGCGACCGCGACTTCAAGGTCATACACACCCCGGGGCACAGACCCGGCGCCATCTGCCTGCTTGACGAGGAGCATGGCCTGCTGGTGACAGGCGACTCCGTTTGCGGGGAACGCGAGGACCTCATCAGGATGGATAAAGCGATCTACATGGAGTCTCTCCATAGGCTGAGGGAGACGGAGGCAAACACTATGATAATGTCACACCCGTTCAAGCCAGCCGGCAAAGACATCCTCAAGGGAAGAGAGATCCCTGAGATGATCGAGGCCAGCATCAAGGTAGCGGAATCGCTGTAGAAACACACAATATTTTAGCCAATAATAACTAAACAGGCTTCCCTGAAAAACGCTTATAACAAGTAACCAATTATAAGGGAAAAGCCAACTCGACGATCCCCCGGAAAAACGCTTATAGCAAGTAACCTACTATAAGGAAACCCCAGTCCTCGGCCCCGGCTAAACCACGTACTCCCTACCAATCTCGGGCAGCATCACCGAACCATAATAGTCCCTGAACAACTCAGGCTCCTCACAGTGAACCGGAAACACCGTCCCAGGCCCAACATACTCCATGGCCTCCCCAAGCTCCTTCCTGCTCATATGCCCCGACGCGTGAAGCTGATGATACTCCAACCCAAAATGCCCCAGCCAGTTCAATAAAACGTCGTGCTCGATATCCTCCTCGCTGAAAGGCTCACTCATACTATACACGTAATGGCTCCCAGGCTC
>Ga0272442_10008286_pt1 | contig 13219 bp, 10 predicted proteins | sample SSMForm2O_FD_200262 | JGI IMG/M metagenome (GOLD analysis project Ga0272442, IMG submission 200262) | Marine sediment archaeal communities from Little Sippewissett salt marsh, Falmouth, MA, United States - SSM-Form-2O | ecosystem: Environmental > Aquatic > Marine > Wetlands > Sediment ...
GTAGAACTTCTTCATTTTGCCATCCACGATACGCTCGACAATCTCCGCCGGCTTGTTCTTGACCTGCTCGGCATACACCGCCTTTTCTTGCGCGACGGCCTCCGGGTCGATCCCATCCTTATCCAGCGCCAGCGGCTTGCTGGCGGTAATGTGCATGGCGATATCCAGGGCAGTGCGATTGACGCCTTCGGCCGCGGCGACGCTGTCGTCGCTGGTGTCGATCTGAACCATTGTGCCGACCTTGCCGTTGAAGTGGATATACGTGGCGATGAGGCCCGATCCGTCGAGCGCGAATCTGGCGTAGTCCCCGACCTGCGTCTTCTCGCCCGTCTTGCTCACGGTTTCGGTCAGAACGTCATTGAACGTCTTGCCGTCGATGCTGGTCGCCAGCACGTTGTCGACGCCCTCGTCGGCCGGACATGCCATGCCGTAGTCAGCCAGCAGATTGGCGGTGGCGACGAAGTCCTCGCTCTTGGCCACGAAGTCCGTCTCGCAACAGAGCGTCACAAGGGCGGCGATCTTACCGTCGTCACTCGCTTTGGTGACGACCTTGCCGTTCGATGTCTCGCGCTCCGCACGCTTGGCCAACGTGGCCAGGCCCTTCTTGCGAAGCAGTTCCATCGCCTTGTCGACGTCGCCGTCGGTTTCCTGCAAGGCCTTCTTGCAGTCCATCATGCCCTGGCCCGACATCTTGCGCAATTTCATGACCGCCGATGCTGAGATTTCCGCCATTTCAATCAACTCCCGTTTTGTCTTTCCAGTAAAAGGTTCACAGATTGCCGGGACAGGTCTGCTACGTGACAGCCCGGGCATGTCCCCTGAGCACACCTGAGCGTGTGCCCGCGCCGCTGTTGTCCCGCCGCCCGAGACTTGTTTTCCGTCTCTGGGATGTCCTATTCAATTGCACATGTGGGAAGGGCCGGTGGCCCGCTATGTGCCGGATGAGGGCTGATCGGGTTCTTGCTGTGGGGCGGTCTCTTCCGGTTTGGATGCGGTCACCGGGGCTTCGGCCGTCTTTTCATCAATCGTAGCGACAGCCGGAGCGGGGGCATCGCCACCATCAGCACGGGCCATCGCTGGCCTTCGGCTCGGGCGCGCACGTCGAGGTCGGGGCTCCGCCTCCTGTTGCCGGGCGGTGACCATCGTCTTGCCGATGGCTACGGCGTCGGCAAGCTCGTTGAGGATAATCTCAACAGCGCGGATCGAATCGTCGTTGGCAGGAATGGCAACATCGACCGTGTCCGGATTCGAATCCGTGTCGAGCACACCGGCGGTGGGAATGCCCAATTTGGCCGCTTCACGCAGCGCCAGGTATTCCTTCTTGGCATCGACCACCACGATGGCCCCCGGCAGTCGCGACATCTTGCGCACGCCGTCGAGGTTCGTGCGGATCTTGCGCATCTCGCGTTTGAGGCGTGAGGCCTGCTTCTTGCTCTCGGCCTCCAGCGTCCCGTCCTGCTCCATGGCCTCTAACTGCTCAAGCCGCTGCAGTCGCGAGCGAACGGTCCGGAAGTTCGTTAGCATGCCACCGAGCCAGCGTTGAGACACGTAGTGCATCCCGCATCGCTCGGCCGCCGCTTCCACGGCTTTCTGAGCCTGGCGCTTGGTTCCGACGAACACGACATCGCTACCGGAGGAGACGATCTCCGCCAAGAGTTGCTTCGCGACCAGTATCCCCTTGAGGGTCTTCTTGACGTCGATAATGTGAATGGTACCCCGCTTGGCAAAGATATAGGGGGCCATTTTCGGATTCCATCGACTCACGCCGTGCCCGAAATGCACTCCTGCGTTAATGAGTTCCCGCGCCAACTGTTTAGCCACAAAAACCTCCAAAACTGCCTCTGACTCATTTTCGGTGTGCCACGCAAACCGGGAAATCCTAAAAATTTAGTGAAATTTCCGGGTCCTGTCAAGCAATTTTCTGGGGTAATTTCCGTCGAGGTGCGGTTTCCGCCGTTTTCCGTGGGTAGGCGGGGGCGAGGCAGACGAACATCGCCTGCGAATCGCCCTGTGCTCGCCGATACGATCGCGGGCGAGCGTTGATTCGCAGCACGCCACGTGCCGAAATCAGCCCCTCCTCCACTGGGGAGTCGCTGCTAATACCAGACGGTCATGATCAGATTGGGCTCGGTCTTCTTGCCCTGGACGTCGCCCGTGGTGATGTTCGTCTGCTTTATGACAATCTCAGGGTTCTCCGCCAGCCACTTGCAGATCTGATCACCCAGAAATTCGATCGCCCCGGCGTGGAGTTTGGTGTGGAACGTCCTCAAGCCGGTGATTCTGTCTCCAGGAGTGGCAGAGGGGGCGGTGACAGGGGCAGCGGCGACGGGCGTCGTCGCTGCCGGCTTTTGTGCCGGCTTCGGGGCGACGATCTTCGGAGCGGGCTTGGCCGCCGGGGCCGGCTGGCCGCCTCCTCCGCCAAGGTTCAGCGGGGCACGCGAGACCCCTGGGGAACCACTCGTCGGGCTATTCCCCAGGGGGATCGGTTTGTCATTGTCGCTGCCACCGGGAAAGCTGTTGTTGCCCAAGTTGTCCATGTACTGTCCCTTCTAAATAGGTCAGTCTGCGAATTCCTGAGCTGCGAAACAATCGACAATCGCGGGCTCCTCCTCGCCGTGGGGTCTCCCGGGCGCGTTCGTTGGTCTGTCAACCTGGGCGATGGGCGAAGTGGCCCGTTCTGTTCTGCTTTGCCTGCAGGGCCTCCTCGTTGGGTTTCATCTTGTCTACTGGGCCGGCTTGTCGTCCGGCTCTGGTTCAGCGGCCTTCTTGTCGGCCTCATCGGCCTTGGCCTTGGCCTTCTCAGCTTCCGTCTTGGCTTCAGCCGCTTCATCTTTGGCCTGCTTGGCTTCGGCCGTCGCCTTCTGGGCCTCGGCCTGGGCTGCCTCGGCTCGGGAGGCGGCTGCTTCAGCCTTTGAGTTGGCCTGCTCGGCTTGGACCTTCGCTTCATCGAGTTCGTTGCTGAGATCCTCGATCTGCTGGCCCGTGGCCATGGCCTCGATGCGGGCCGCGTTCTTCTGGGACTCCGAGAGCTGCTGGGCGCTGCGGGCCTCTTCGATCTGTCGCTCGTTCTCCAACTCGCGGGCCTTGAGCCCCAGCGGATCCATTACGGTCTCCTGGAGGCCTTGCGTCATTGGCGAGGAGTGGCGCCTTTTGAGGTTCTCGACAATGTCCTCGTTGGGCATGCCTCCGGTTGAGACGGTTGGCGTCAGGATGAAAATGACCTCTGTGGCGCGTTCCTCGAAGTCGCGGCCGGAGAAGAGCATGTTGAGGATCGGTATGTCTTTGAGAATCGGCACGCCACGAATGACGTCGCGTTTCTCGCTCTTGCGAATGCCACCGATAATCAGGCTCTCGCCGTGCCGGATGCGGTTGTCCTTGTTGGTAATCGTCCGCTCGGTGACGATGGGAAGCTGTTTGATGCCCTCCGGTGTGAGATAGGCGGCGATCTGTGCCGTGGTTTGGAGTCCGATGTAACCGTCGGCAAAGACGTGCGGCGTAATCTCGAGCGAATCAACGATATCGTAGTATTCCGTCTGCGTACGCAGGATGGTCTCGCCACCGAAGCCGCCGGCTTGAATGGTCACTTGTTGAAGAGGCACATGCTGCTTTGACTGGATCTTGGCCGACTGCCCGTTGATGACCTCCAGTTGCGGGTTCATCAGGATCTTGAGGTAGCCCCGCGAGACGAGGATGTCGACCAGGGCCTCGAACTTGTGGCCCTCCAGGCCGGAACTGATGCCCACCTTCAGGCCGAACTTCTCTCGGGCCGGATCGCGAAGGGACGCGCCGGGAAACGCCGGCAGGACATTGCCGCTGTCGTCCACCTTGCCACCGAGCTTGATCTCCTCGCCAAAGAGATTCTCGATGAGGATTGTGGTCTCACGGTCCACGGTCAGGTCCGCGTACAGCTCCGAGACCATGCAGTCGATCTTCACCTGGATCGGCTGAATGTCGGCTTCCTCGATGATCTCCAGGACGGCGTCAACATCCTGCTCCGTAGGGCATCTGACGATCAACTGGTTGGTGGCTGGGCTGGCGCTGACCGTGTAGTCACGGATGGTCGTGGACTGGCCCTTCTTGTTGAAAAGCTGCGTGGCGAACTGATCGTGAATGATCTGTTTGATCTCGACGGCCGTGTGGTACTTGCAGAAGTAGATGAGCTTCCACTCCTCGGCCCCGCCCACGACTTGCTTGATCTTCTTCGGCGGTGACTTGTAGACGTCCGGCACCTGGACGTTCGGGTCCGATGTCGTCTCAATTCTGCTGATGTCGCGCAGGATATTCTGCGCTTCGATGGCTGTGCCTCTCTCATCGGGCCAGTCGTGGCAGCCTTGGCCGGCCAAAGACCCTAAGACGACAACAGCCACAAACAGCAGTCTCCTGTTGTGGCTGATTCTCTCACTCTGATTTAGCATTGGCGTAGTTTCCGTCGCTGCTACCTGCGAAATGAGGTCTCCATTCTTGCACCCTCCTCGTTGACGCACAGGTAGACGGCAATACATATTATTCTATTGCCTATTTCCTTATCGTCAAGGGCATTTTGATTGGATTAACAAAAATGGCGGTTTTGATTTTACCCAACTTAAAAGAATAGACAAATGGCACTTTCCTGCTAATCTGTCCACTTATGGCAAGAAAAAGGCGTCAAAACGTCACCATCGGATTCGTGGCGCTGGGTTGCCCCAAGAATGTTGTAGACAGCGAGCGGATGCTGGCGCAACTGGCGCAGGCTGGCTTCCTGATTACCGGCGATCCATCGCAGGCGGATGTGGTCATTGTCAATACGTGTGGTTTCATCGAGCCGGCCAAGATCGAATCCCTGGAGGCCGTCGAGCAAGCGCTGGCCGACAAGCGTGCCGGCCGCGTGCGCCGCGTCATCGTGGCCGGGTGCCTGTCCCAGCGTCTGGGTCGCCAGCTCCTCGACGAGGCCAAGGGCGTGGATGCCGTCGTTGGCCTCGAACAGAGGGACAACATCGTCAAGATCATTCGGCGGACGCTGTCGGCCCATGAGGCGGTTGTGTACCGGGATTCGCGGTCCGACTCCGTTTCTGATGACCGGGTGCGGCTGCGTATTGGCCCGGCCCATTGGGCCTATCTGCGCATCAGCGAGGGCTGCAATCATCGCTGTTCGTTCTGCACGATTCCCGCCATTCGGGGGCCGTTTCGCAGCAAGCCGCCGGCAGCGGTGCTGGAGGAGGCGACCGAGCTCGTTACGTCGGGCGCCGTGGAACTGAACCTGATCGGACAGGACACCACCGCCTACGGGGGCGACCTGGAGGCGACGGACGGCCTGGCCGCCTTGCTGAGGCAACTCGATGCGCTTGCGAACGTGGTCTGGCTGCGACTGCTGTACGCCTATCCTGCGGGACTGACTGAGACCCTTGTCCAGACCATTGCTTCCAGTGACAAGGTAGTTCGCTATCTTGACATTCCCATCCAACACGCCAGCGACAAGATCCTCAAAGCCATGCGCCGCCCCGATACACAGGCCGGCCTGCGGCGGCTCGTCGAGGACCTGCGCGCCGCAATGCCGGATATTGTCCTGCGCACCACGCTCATCGTGGGCTTTCCCGGCGAAACCGATCGGGAGTTTGGCGAACTCGTCGACTTCGTCCGCTGGGCCCAGTTCGATGCGCTGGGGGCTTTCACGTTCTTTCCCGAGCCGGGCACGCCCGCGGCGCAGTTTCCCGATCAGGTGCCCGACGAGGTCAAACGACAGCGCCACGAGGCGCTGATGCTCACCCAGCAGGAAATTGCGTTTGCCAGGAATGCCGCTCGGGTGGGCAGCCGCCTGACATGTCTGATAGACTCGGTCGATGACGATGGCACAGGGATCGGGCGTTTCTACGGCCAGGCCCCGGAGATCGACAGCGTTTGCCTCGTGCGGGACTGCACAGCGGCGCCGGGGCAGTACACAGAGGTGGAGGTCAGGGGGACACAGGACTACGATTTGCTCGTCGACCAAATTTGATATTGAAGCAAAGGTTAAGCCTCAGTAGACTTGTCGCTATGTTAAAGTCACTGCCAAATATTCTTACCTTTCTGCGTCTGGTACTGTCCGTCGTCGTCCTGGTCATGATTCTGTACAGCCCCCAGGTTGAGAACCGGTCATTCTTCCTGGACATTGCGTTCGTCCTGTTCATCGTGGCCGGCTTGACGGATGTCGTTGACGGTCACGTCGCCCGGCGCTTCAACGCCACGTCCAAGTTCGGGCGCATCATCGATCCGCTCGTGGACAAAGTGCTGGTCTGCGGGGCCTTTATTTGCTTCGCGATCATCGGCGAGCCCAAGCTTTTTTCGCTTTCGCCGGTTCCGTTGGCCGTTATTCACTGGCTGGTCGTAGCGGTGCTGTTATGCCGTGAGGTTACGGTCACGGTGCTGCGTCACATGGCCGAGGCCAAGGGCATTGATTTTCGCGCAACGGCTTCGGGAAAGATCAAGATGCTTCTCCAGTCGTTCGCCATCGGCACGGTTCTGGTCAAGATGGCCCACGTCGGGGAGAAGGCCTGGGGGCACTGGTTCACGACGATAACGTTTGTTGCCATGGTCGTCGCCACGATCGTCTCCGGTGTGTTGGCTACGCGGCGTTCCACCTCGCAGCAGCAGCCGACAGAGGAGAGGTCCCATGATTCATCGAGTGTGTCCGCGTAGTCACGTCGCGTCGTCATTCCTTGTGTTGATCTTGTTGGCCATGGGCACGTCGCTCCAGGCGGCCGACGAATTTCTGCCACCATTGCCTCAGGGCCAGGAATGGACGCTCGCGTGGAGTGACGAGTTCGACGGCACCCGCATCGACCCGGCCAAATGGGACGTGATGGGCAACTGGAGGCGTCGCGATGGCTTCTGGGTCAAGGAAGACGCCTATTTGGATGGCCAGGGCCATCTCATTCTGCGCACGAAAAAGGACGGCGACCGCTACACCTGCGGGGCCATTCGCACCCGGGGCAAGTTCGAGCATCGATACGGCTACTGGGTCTGTCGATGCAAGTTCCCCGAGCAGCAGGGGCATTGGCCGGCCTTTTGGCTTCACGGTGACGCCGTGAGCAAGGTGGGCGACGCCGGCCGCGATGGCACCGAGATCGACATCATGGAGAAGCCCTGGCGCGAAGACCGCAACACCCAGAACCTGCACTGGGATGGCTATGGGGACGCGCACAAACACGCCGGCACCAGGTTCCTCGTCCCCGGCATGAGCGAAGGCTTCCACACGTTCGCCCTGCATTGGACGCCCGAGGAATATGTGTTCTACGTGAACGGTCAGGAGACGTGGCGCAGCAGCGCCGGCGGCGTCTCCCAGGTTCCTCAATACGCCAAGCTGACCGAGGAGATCGGCAAGTGGGGTGGCGACATCACCCAGGCCAAGCTCCCTGACTACTTCACGGTAGATTATGTCCGGGTGTACGACGTCGTCGGCGAGCCCCAGTCCGTGGGACACTTCAAACGCAAAGCCCTAATCAGCCAGGCGGCCAACGTCAGGCCCTCACCCCAGCAACTGGCCTGGCAGAAACTGGAATTCATCGCGTTCATTCACTACACGGTCAATGCGTTCACCGACCGGGAGTGGGGCGATGGGACCGAGAACCCCGCCATCTTCAATCCGAGCCAGCTCGACGTCCGCCAGTGGGTCACGACCTGCAAGGATGCGGGGATGAAGATGATTATCCTCACCGCCAAGCATCACGACGGCTTCTGCCTTTGGCCCAGCAAGCACACCGAGCATTCGGTCAAGAACAGCCCCTACAAGAATGGCAAGGGCGATATCGTTGGCGAGCTGGCCGCGGCCTGTCGCCAAGCCGGCCTGAAACTGGGGCTATACCTGTCCCCCTGGGACCGTCACGAGCCGACCTACGGCGACACCGCCAGCTACAACGAATTCTACAAGAGCCAGCTTCGTGAGATCCTCAGCAACTACGGCGAGATCAGCGAGGTATGGTTCGACGGTGCCAAGGGCCCCGACGCCAAGGACATGGAGTACGATTGGCAGGGCTACTACAGCATCATTCGCGAGCTCCAGCCGAACGCGGTGATCGCCATTTGCGGCCCCGACGTGCGCTGGGTGGGCAACGAGAGTGGCTACGCCCGCGAGACCGAGTGGAGCGTGGTCAATCGCTCCAGCAGCAGCGCCCAGCGGAAGAACCTGGGTTCCCTCGAAGCGCTGGGCGATGGCTCGAACCTCGCCTGGCATCCAGCCGAGACCGATGTCTCCATCCGCCCCGGCTGGTTCTACCATGCCAAGGAGGATGACAAGGTCAAGTCGGTCGAGAAACTGCTGGAGATCTACTTCACCTCGGTCGGACGCAACAGCGTGCTCCTCTTGAATCTCCCGCCCGATCGACGTGGACTCATCCACGAGAACGACGTGCAGCGCCTGCGCGACCTGCGTCAGGTGTTGGATGCGATCTTTGCGGAGAACCTCGCTGCCGGCGCCACGGCTCGGGCCTCCCACGTCAAGGCTGGCGACCCGGCGTTCGGTGCCGACAGGATGGTCGATGGCCATGCAGACACGTACTGGACCACGGACGATTGGACGACCGAGGCGACAGTCGAGTTCAATCTGGGCAGCGATAGGACATTCAGCGTCGCCGAATTGTCTGAATGCATTCGAATCGGCCAGAGAATTGAGGAGTTTGTTCTGGAAGCTTGGGACGCAGGCAAGTGGAAGGAATTCGCCCGGGGGACGACCGTTGGCTACAAGCGCCTGCTTCGCTTCGACGACGTCAACGCCTCTCGCGTGCGCGTACGAATCCTCAACTCGCGCGTCTGTCCGGCCCTCTCCGGTTTCGGATTGTACCACGCGCCATCCATCAAGGACGTCCTGGGAAGATGACGGTCCCCGAGCAGATCAATCAACCCCCGTCTCGTGCCGTGTAGCCGTCGATCAGTTCATCGGTGACGTCATCGGGATCGAGGCCGATCTGGCTGAAGATCTCCTCTTCCAGCCGAAAGATCTGGGCATCCACCTTCTTCTCCATGTCGACTCGTCGCGGTCTGCCTGCCTGGGTCTGTATCAAGGCACTTCGCTCATGGGCTTCCTCGAGCCTCTCTTTCAGCGGCACGATCCGGTCATGCATCGCCCGTTTGTCGGCGTAGTAGACGAGCTTCTCCTCCCATGACTCCGGCCGGTCGTCCTCATCGATCACCGCGGTGTAGCGATGCTTGCGAATCGTCGCGGCCAGAACGGGATACCGGGCCTTTAAGAACACGTCGGCGGCGTCCTCATGACGCCGATGACCGTGCTCAGCTTTCAGTCGACGCCATTTGGTCTTGTCCCGTTCCGTAACCGGCTGCTCGAACCAGCTGAAGTCCTCCAGCGGGCAGTCGCAGATTCGGAACAGGTCGTGCAACAGGCAAGCCCGCTCCACCAGCGCAATGTCGATGTCAATCCCCTTGTCCCTGAGTCGCTCGGCCAGGAAGACGGCGAGCCTGGCGACCGCCTCAGCGTGTCGGACAATATGGACCGGGACGTGGCAGTGGCGGATCATTGCCTGGCATTCATCGTCACTTGGCAACGCGTATTCTCTCATGAATCAATCCCATCAAGCGACTCTACCTCGTCGCGCCTGCCGTCACGAACGCGACATGGTGGTCCGGATGGCCCGGAACGCAGCGACGACAGGTCTCGCCAGATCACGGAGATGCCCGTCGCAACCATGCCCCCAAATGGCAAGCTCGACCTCCTACCCCACATGCGCCCAAACGGACGCCGCTGGCGCCACGCTGGGCCTGGCTCCAGTCATAAGCGATCTCTGCCCGGTAATCAACTGGCAAGCCCATCTGCTCGATGCGGTCGACTTCTTCTGGGCTGATGCCTTTGTTCCGAGAAACAACGAAAGCGACTGTTCCCCATGGCCGATATCTCTGACGCTAGCGTAGCGACGACGTTGTGCCTGGTAAGGAGCCCGGTTATGGTCAGACTGAACTTCCAAAGTCGCAACAGAAACGCCGACAAGCCGGCAGGCGTCGGCGGCAAACTGGGTTTGTCCCTGTTCTTTCTCATCTTCTTCGCCATGGGCTCCTTCTTCGAGGTGCTTATGATCCGGGAGTTCGGGAGGGCCCTCGCGCAGCGGTCCTGGAAGAAGACGCCCTGCAAGGTTGTTCGCAGCGACGTGCAGGAACGCCAAAACAGTGACGACCCCTATGCGTTTGTTGTTGCCTACGAGTACGAGCACGGCGGGCAGATGCGAACTGCCACCTCGTACAAGACAGGCTACTCCGGGTCCGATAAGTACTCCGATGCCCAGGCGATCGCGCAGAAGTATCCGCAGGGTGCCGGCACGCATTGCTACGTCAATCCGAAGAACCCGGCCGAAGTGGTGCTCAAGCGACAGAGCCTGTTTATCGGTCTGGTCCTCCTGTTCCCGTTGATCTTTGTCGTCATTGGGGCCGGCGGGATCTACTACATTTGGCGCAAGTCGCCACCACCGGAGGCTCGCCCCATCGCGGCCGAGGCAACGCGCGGTGGCGCCAAGAACAAGTATGTCGCGGCGGCGTTCTTCGCCATCTTCGGTATCGTCGGACTGGCGATCTTCTACCCGCTTGGTATTCGACCGATTTCCAAGACCATAGCAGCCAAGTCCTGGGTCACCACGCCGTGCCACGTCATCCGCGCCGAGGTCCGCAGCCACGACAGCGACGATGGTACGACGTACAGCGTCCACATTCTCTATCGATACGAGTTCAACGGGCAGCGCTACAAGTCCGACCGCTATGATTTCATCGGGGGTTCGTCCAGTGGCTATCGCGGCAAGGCGAGGCTCGCCGCGCAGTACGAGGCGATGCCGAACCGAACCTGCTTCGTCAATCCCGACAACCCGTCGGAGGCCGTGCTCAAGCGAGGCTTCCATGCCAAACTACTGCTTGCCCTCTTCCCTCTGCCGTTCATTCTGGTCGGTGTTTTCGGCGTCTACTACACGCTGCGAGGCAAGGGCCTGAACGCCTCACGCCGCAAAGCCTGGATGCCTCGCACGCCGAGGGAGACCTACGATGATCTCGCGGTTTTGCGCCAGGCCGACGCCGAGAGCGAAACGGGTCCCGTCGTTCTCAAGCCCAAGCACTCTCCGCGTGTCAAGCTCTATGGGGCCATCGCCATTGCCCTCTTCTGGAACGGCATCGTGTCCATCTTCGTGGTCCAGGCGATCGGCGGGATTCGCCAGGGGGGCGCGAACTGGTTCTCGGCGCTCTTCATGCTGCCATTCATCGCCGTAGGCATCGGCCTGCTCGGACTGGTCGTCTATCAGTTCATGGCCTTGTTCAATCCCCGCCCCACACTGGAGCTAAGTTCGGCCTCCGTTCCACTCGGCGGGGCGGCCGAGCTGTCCTGGAGTTTCACCGGCCGCACGGACCGGCTCAGGGAGTTCACCGTCGCCTTGTCCGGAAAGGAATCTGCCACCTACCGGCGCGGCACCAATACCTACACCGCCCACAACAGGTTCTACGAGATGGAGCTTTTCAAGACGTTGAACATAGCCGAGGTGACCACCGGGCAGATCGGCTTCGTGTTGCCCGCCGATACCATGCACTCGTTCGAGGCCGAAAACAACAAGATCGTCTGGAACCTTGAGATTCGCGGCGACATACCGAAGTGGCCAGACGTCAGGGAATCGTTCCCGATCACCGTTGTTCCGGCTCTCGCCTAGAAGGAGACGCTCGTCATGGAAAAGCTCGAGATCACGTTTCGCGAGGACAAAACCACGTTCAAACCGCGAGAGATGGTTCACGGCGCCATTCAGTGGAACCTGCCGACCGTGCCGAAGCACCTCGACCTGAATCTGTTCTGGTATACCGAGGGCAAGGGCACGCGGGACGTGGGCGTGGTCGAGACGCTCAAGTTCGACAATATCGGCGCCTTCGGCTCGAAGGCCTTCTCCTTCACATTGCCCGACGGACCCTACAGCTTCTCGGGCAAGCTCATCTCCCTGATCTGGGCCCTGGAGCTAACGTGCTCGCCCGGTTCGGAAACAGTCCGGCAGGAGATCGTCGTCTCCCCGACGGGACAGGAGATTGCCCTGGACGAAGTCCCCTCCGCCGGGCGGTCCCCTCTGGATGGCGCCGCCGGCCGCGGTCTGCTCGGACGTCTGCTGAGTAGCCGCAAATGAGAGCGCGGGACAATCCCTTCACCATTGAGCGTATTCACGGTGTGCGCTATCGTCCCTTCCACACCACTCTTGAGGGACTGATCTTGTGCCTTGAGACCATGGACTACCGGGCGGCCCTTGTCGGCCCCGATGGTTCGGGAAAGACCACACTCCTCGAAGACCTGCGCCACGCCCTGACAGAGAGGGGCCAACGGACGAGGCTCGTGTTCGTCAACGACACCTGCCCCCTAAACGGCCCCCGACGCCGACAGCTTCTCGCGGATGTCGCACCGGACGAGATCGTCTTCTTCGACGGCGCCGACGTGATACCGCGCGCCACCTGGCTGATGGTCAAGAGACGCCTCCTCCAGGAAGCGGCGGGGTTGGTCATCACCTCCCATCGCCCGGGCCTGCTGCCCACGCTCCTGGAATGCTCGACCACGCCCCTGTTGCTCAGGCAGATCGTCGACACACTACAGCCCGAGCACCAGCCCGTCCCCACCGACTTGCTCGACGATCTCTTCGACCGTCACCACGGCAACATTCGCGATTGCCTCCGTGATCTCTACGACGCCTTCGCCTGCGACCGCGTGGCCTAGGGTGCTCGGCTACTTCGTGCCTTCGACAAGCGTATTGCGCAGGTAGAAATGCAGGCTCCCGCTCCAGGGCTTCGTACAGATGTCGATATCCCCGTCGCCATCAACGTCAGCCGCCTTGGCCTCGTGACACCGCTTGCCTTCGATAATCAGGTGCTCCTTCCACGCGCCCGCCTTGCCGTCCAGGTTCTCCCAGATGAAGCACTTGTGCGCCTCTTTCGACAGGGGGCCGCCACCCGAGAACACGTCCGGATCACCGTCATTGTCAAAGTCGGCGACCGCCAGGGAATGAAAGTCCTGCCCCGTACGATCGGCCGAGATCAGATGACACGTCCACGACTTGGCCTTGTCCTTGTTCTCAAACCAGAAGATACGTCCATCGGGCGTGTCCGCCTCCGCCTCGACGATATCCAGATCGCCATCATCGTCCATATCCACAGCCCAGACCTTGATTGCCAACCCATACCGCTCCGGCCGGTTGCCGCCCGGCGGTGTCAGGTCGGCGTGCTCGATCCATTCGGTCCCTTTGCCGTTGGCGTTCTCGAACCA
>Ga0272442_10008287_pt1 | contig 13219 bp, 9 predicted proteins | sample SSMForm2O_FD_200262 | JGI IMG/M metagenome (GOLD analysis project Ga0272442, IMG submission 200262) | Marine sediment archaeal communities from Little Sippewissett salt marsh, Falmouth, MA, United States - SSM-Form-2O | ecosystem: Environmental > Aquatic > Marine > Wetlands > Sediment ...
TAATCGTCGTAGTTCTTCTGCAGAGAGTTCTGAAAGGTCAATCCCATCAAAATGGACCTCACCTTCGGTTTTTTCTTCTAATCCGATGGCAACCCGTCCAATGGTTGTTTTCCCACTGCCACTTTCTCCGGCTAATCCAAGCACTTCTCCCCGACGAATGTTGAAGGACACGCCATCAACTGCTCTGACGTATTCTCTATCCTGGTTGAAGATTTGACCGATAAACGTTGTTGGGACTGGGAACCATTTCTTTAAGTCTTTGATTTCTACCAGGTAATCATCCTGGGAATTGTCAATTGTATGACCATTATCATTCATGCCGGCACCTCAATTGTTTCTTGTTCTTTTTCAGGATGGTCAAGATATAACCAGCACTTTACCAACCGTCCAGGAGAGATTTCAGCCAACTCAGGTTCAAATTTTTGACAGATTGGCATTGCAAAAGGACAGCGAGGATGGAATCGGCATCCATTTGGTGGGTGGGTAAGATTTGGGGGTTCCCCGGCCATTTTGTAGAGGTCCTCGTTCTCATCGAGCTTGATATTGGGTATCGATTTTAATAGTCCTTTGGTGTAGGGATGCAGTGGAGTATCAAATATGGGTTCCACATCCCCGATTTCTACCAGGTGTCCCGCATACATCACAGCGACGCGATCTGATAATTCAGCTACCAGAGCGATGTTATGGGTGATGACCAACAAGGAAACGCCAAATTCATCTCTAATATCGCGTAATTGATCAGCTAATTTAGCTTCCACAATCACATCTAAAGAGGTTGTCGCTTCATCTGCAACAATTAGGTCTGCATTTAGGACTAAACCCAGGCCAACCATGACCCTCTGCCGCATTCCTCCGGAAAGCTGATGGGGGTAGCTGTTCATCCGCCGCTTTTGGATCCCTAATTTACGCACCAATGTGCCAGCCCTTTCCAGGGCTTGCTCAACCTTTGTTTTTGGTTCATGGACTTGGATTGCTTCAATGATGTGTTCATCAACACGCTGCACCGGATTAAGGGAGGTCATGGGATCCTGAAATATCATGCTGACCTTGCGACCCCGGAAATCCCGCATTTGACTATCATTGTAAGTCATGATGTCTTCGTCGTCGAAGATGATTTGGCCGCCGGTAATTTGACCAGGGGGTTGAATCATGCGCATTAAAGCCTTCCCCATGGTGCTTTTACCGCATCCGCTTTCACCAACCAAGCCTAGGATCTCTCCTTTATAAATGTCAAAGGAGACTCGATTCACAGCGCTAACTTCACCAAGGCGAGTGGTGTATGTTACAGATAAATCATTAATTTTCATCAAGATGTTTTGTTCAGTCATAGGTTACTGCTCCGTGAGACGCGGATTTAAGATTTCCGATAGACTTTCTCCCAGCATGCTGAAGGAAAGGGTGACCAGGGTCACCATCAAACCAGGATAAGTAATCAACCACCAAGCACGTCTGACATAATCCTGTCCTCGCGCGAGATCGATGCCCCAATCAGGTGTGTCAGGGGGTAAGCCAAAACCCAGGAAGCTTAGGCCTGCTTCGGTCAATATGGCATCTCCTACATTCACTGAAAAAATGATCACAACTGAGGGGATAACATTCGGGAGAATGTATTTGGCCAAAATCTTCAACTTTGGTGTTCCCAGGCTACGAGCAGCTTCAACATACAGCTCTTCTTTGACCGTTAAGGTCTGACCCCTGACGATTCTGAAGTAGGTAGGAATGTACAACACAGCGATTGATACAATGATGTTACCAATGCCGGCCCCAAGAACAGCAGCAATGGCAATGGCAAGGATAAGGCCAGGGAATGAATACAGGCTATCCATGATGAGGGTCAGCACACGGTCAAAAGGTCCTCCAGTGAAACCACTGATGAGCCCCAAGGGCACGCCAATCAACAAAGAAACCACTGCAGAGGATAGCCCGACAATAAGGGCAATCCGTGTTCCCCAGATAATGCGACTGAACACGTCCTGCCCGATTTGGTTCGTCCCAAAGACAAATCCCCTTTCCCCTTCCTCTCTGAGCGTCCCAGATAGCTGAAGTTCAGGATACTCTGCAAGGGTCTCTCCAAGCTCTTCAGGGGACGCAATGAAGCCATCAATTTCTACTGCGATTAAGGAATCAAAACCTTCGATGAGGCTTTCATAGCGCTGCTGACGGGGTTGGTAGCGAACACCTTCAGGGGCGGTTTCATTAAGTAGATCAACGGCTTCTCGGAAAGCTTGGCTTGCCTCACTGCCAATGATGAAGCCGATGTTGTCACCCCTGTTGGCGATATCCCTCAACTGAATCTCTCCCTGATCGACCCGTGTTATTAATTGAAAAGAAGCAGGTGGCTCACCCGGTTCAAGCAAAGATGGCCCTACCTCTGCTCTTGGATCGTAGGGCGCAAACCATTGGGGAAAGATGCCAACAATAATAATAAATATTAACAAAACCCCACTGATGGCAACAAACCACCAGTCTCCCCCATACCATTTTCGAGCAAGGAAAAGTTTTCGTACAAATCCGACTTTATCGAGGTCAAGCAACCACTGCGGTGCTTCTTCGGGGTTCGGCATTGTTTCTTCTGACGGTTTCAAGTTTTTCATTAAGATTCACTCCAGAGTATTCGTTAGTGGTTTAATAACGAATTCGAGGATCAATAAAGGCGTAAAGCACGTCCAATAATAAACTGATAAGGGCGACGAATAACGTAAAAACTCCGATGGTAGCCTGAACGGCTGTGTAATCGCGCAATTGAATGCGTTCAACCAGGTACCGTCCCACGCCTGGCCAAGAAAAGGTCGTTTCGGTTAGGACAGCCCCTGCTAATAGGATGGCAAATTGGAGACCTAACAGGGTAAGAATGGGGATGAATGTATTTCTGAGGGCATGCCGGAAAACCAATTTATTCTCTGCGATGCCCCTGGCGCGACCAGCAGTGATAAAGTCTGACTGAAGCATTTCAATCATATTCACACGGGTGAGTCGAACAAACACACCAGAAAGGGCTAAACCAAGTGTGAGTGACGGCAGAATGAGATGCATTAAGACTGAACCCAACGCGGGCCAGTTTTCCGTGAGAATGGAATCAATGATATAAAAATTAGTCCGCGAATCGAAATTTGTTAGCAATAACGTGTCCATCCGCCCTGAAAGTGGGAAAATTGACAGCCGAACAGAAAAAACTATTTGAAATAATAGGCCCATAAAAAAGACAGGGACAGAATAAATTGCAATACTTAGTAAACGAATAATATAGTCAATTGGCTTTTTTCGGTTTTTTGCTGCATAGGCCCCAGAAAGGATACCTATTACCGCTGTCAGCATTATGGCTGGCACCGTTAGCTCGATAGTGGCTGGCAACCTTTCACCAAGTTCATCTTTGATAGGACGTTCCCCCTGGGTTAAGGCATTGCCGAAATCTAAAGTCACCATATCCCAAAGAAAATCAAGGTATTGAACGGAAAGGGGTCTGTTTAATCCCAAACGCTCTCTGAGTGCATCTGCCTGTTCTTCACTAACTCGAGGACCGAGCTGAGACCGAATTGGATCGCCCGGCAGCACCCGCATGATAAAGAAGATCATCGTTACAAGGATGAGCACCATTGGTATTGTCAACAGTATGCGGGTAATTAAGAATCGTCGTAATGAATTGGACATAGTCAGACTCCAAAGGGTCTATTTTGAATAACTGGGGGCAAGGTTTCCCTCGCCCCCAGTTATTATAGGCTATTTTTGGGTGCAATTAGGTTTGATTTAAATTAGACTACTTCTGTCGTGATTTGTTGCACCACATCTACATTGTTTATTGACCTACGGCAAATGTGTGATTGAAAACCATATACCGTAACGCTGGTGCATCAACCTTGTCGACGGTGACACCTTCCACATCCTGCAACCGAATCGCCTCAACGGGTCCGAGGGTTCGCCAAGCAACATCAATCTCGCCTGTTTCAATCGCATTGGACATTGTGGTTGGGTCTGCGAAGTATCTCACAATGACTTTCGGGATCAGGGGTGCATCACCGAAATATTCGGGATTCGCTTCCAACACCATTTGTTCACCGACTGTGTGGGAAACCATACGATAGGCACCGATACCATCTACGATGTCAGGGAACTGAACAATCTCATCCGCAACAAAGGTAGCAGGATTGGTAACGACAAAGGGTGCTGTAGCAGATAATGCTGGGAAGAAACCGAAGGTATCTTTCAGGTTATAGACAACCGTTAAATCGTCCAGGGCTTCTACGCTTTCCACATACAACTGGATTAAACCAGAAACCTGGCCTTCCAATGTGTTCAGGCGGTCCCATGAGTCAACATAGTTTTGAGCGGTGACGGGGGTACCATCAGCAAATGCCAAGCCTTCTCTTAGCGTGAATGTGTAGGAAAGACCATCATCACTGACAGTAGGCATTTCAGCAGCAGCGCCAGGTACGAGCTCGGAGGTGCCAGGCACGTAGGATAACAATGCTGACCCAGTGTTCTTGATGATCTCCCAGTCATGGGTCGCATAAGCATCTTGAGCATCCAAGCTGTTGACCTCATCGGTTGTACCAACAATGATGGTATCCATGCTGCCGGAGGCTGGGGTGGCATCATCACTAAAGCTGAGGACATTGTAGTTGAACTCGAAGGGAGCACCAACGACAACACCTTCAACACCATCACGGTAGGACACAAACTCGGGTTCCCAGAATAATGGGATAGTAGGAACGTCTTCAGCGTAAAGATCACCAATTTGTTGGTACAGGTCTTCACGTTCAGCAGGATCAGATGAGGCGGCTGCAGCTTGCAATAAAGCATCCATTTCCTCATTGCAGTAGTTCACACCATTGTCAGGTGACTGCAAGCAGGATGCAAATGGGGACAGCCAGTTCTCAGGATCTGCAAAATCCGGAAACCAACCTAAGATAAAGAAGGGTAGGTCGCCAGCGACAAAACCATCCACATACTCAGCCCAGTTCATGCTGTTCAGGTTGACCGTCATCAATCCAGTCTCTTCGAGTTGTTCTTTGATGACTTGCATGACATCAGCTGTCGTTGTGCCGTAGTGTTCTGGAGGGAACCAAAGATCAAATACGAACGGATTGTCTTCGGTATAACCTTCTTCTGTTAACAGTTGGATGGCTAAATCCAGGTCACGAATACCATATTTATCAAAAAATGGTTGTGTGGCATAGGGGTAGCCTTCAGGAACCATGTGATAGGCAGGAATGTTTCGTCCTTCAAAGACACGGTCTACGATGACTTCCCGATCGATTGCAGCAGCGACTGCTTCGCGCAGTTTTGCTGTCCAAAGATATTCGTCACCCATAGGTTCTTCTGGTTCAGTGGGTTCCTCAGTGGGCTCTTCAGTAGGTTCCTCTGTGGGTTCCTCGGTTTCTGCTGTAGGTTCCTCGGTCTCTATTGTAGGTTCTTCTGTCTCGGCAGGGCCACAAGCGCTGAGAAGAAGTGTGGCAACCAAAACCAAAGTGATTAGGATATAACGTTTTTTCATTTTTTTCTCCTTCGAAATTATTTTTTTTCGCTACGTACACGTTCAACATTTTTCGCTTTTTCTTCTATATAGAACCACCTCCTTTTGATTTTAATTAAACAGGTATAACAATATCAGATAAGTATTCAAGATTTTCTCAGGTGGGGGGAACTTCTAAAGTTTAATGTGGATACACCTGAGTGCCTACCATTAAGTAAACAGCACTCATTATTATAGTACCATCTGTGTAAATTTCATTATACATCACCTATTGTATATTTTCATTATCCATCTTATGGTTATTACAGTTGTTTCGTTATCATATCATATTTCTCATAAGGTTAAATTAAGAAATTGTTAAGAGTGCTATTAGGATTTATTGAATAACATATTTTAGATTATGATTAATTCCAATTGAATATGGCAGATTCTTGTTGTTAAGGTCAATATGGAAATGCTTTCTAAGGATCTTACGTCTAAAGTTAAGCAGAAAAATTTCATAAGAACAAAATCATATGAATTAATTGGTATCTGTTGTCATGACCCCCATAAATTTGAGAAAATAAAGTTTTCACCTGTGAGGTAACAAATGTCAAGAACCTATCGCTTCCTTATTTTTAGTTTATTGTATTTCATCCAGGGATCTATCATGAGTTTCTTTACTGGTTTCAACGCTTTGTATCTACTCTCTTTTGGTGTAGATATGTCAGCTGTTGGGCTTATTGGTTTGATTGGTATGACGCCTTTTGTGCTGAAGATCTTTCTGGGGATACTCTCTGATCGTGTAAGTTTATTGGGAGGTGGGTATCGGAAGCCCTATATTCTGATTGGTATTGCTGTGCAAGCAATTGCCCTGATATTTGTCCCCCTGGTGAATCCCGGAGTTGACTTTTGGCTATATGCCTTGTTGGGATTCATAATGATGACAGGCATGGCACTTTATGACACTGCCACCGATGGACTTGCACTTGACACAACGCCTGAGGATGAACAAGGAACGATCCAGGGATTAATGGTGGGTGCTCGTGCCTTGGGCGTCACGGTGATTAGCCTTTTCTTTGGGTTCATGGCGGATTTTATCTCATGGCGTGTGGCATTTTGGTCCTTAGCAGCAATTAGTGGCGTAGTATTTTTCTATGCATTACTGATAAAAGAGGCAACCAACAGAGAAAGGCTTGGGTTTGAGTGGTCAGCATTCAAAGCCCTGGGAAAAAAACAAGTTTTGAGCCTTGCTATCTTAGGCGCACTCTATTCTTTTATCATTAATTCAGTTGCAGAAATTATGAACCCCTTTTTTGAGAATAAGTTTGGGATTTCCACCTTTATTGCGGGTTTGTACACAGCAGTGTGGGGTTTGGGCATCGTCTTAGGTGGCTTATTAGGGGGAAAAGGTACTGATAAATTGGGTCACAGAACATCCATTTGGTATGCGATGATTGTTTCCTTTGTGTCGATTTTGTTGTTTTTGATTGTCCCCAATTCTATTGCTGCTTTTATCATTGCGCTGGTTTTTGGCTTTGCGTTTGGGTTTTATGAAACTGTTTATTTTGCCACCTCAATGGATAGAACCGATCCGAGGATTGCTGCATCAATGTTCTCAATCTTGATGGCAATTGCAAATATTGGGACAGGGATAGGTTTAGCAATAACGGGATTGTTGGTGGATAGTTTAGGCTATCCGTTAACCTTTATCCTTTTGGCTTTGTTTAATGTGTTGGCTTTGCCATTGATCCCGCTTGTTTTTCAGCATAAAAAACCTGTAACACGACCTGCTGCCCCAATTGACTAGGTGAAGTCTCTTTTTTTGTAAATCCAGCCTTAGAAGTCTTAGTTGAGAAAGCTGGTTCTTTTTGCTCATATAAGATTGATTTTGTTTTTATTTATTTTAGGACTCGGGATTTCATTTGCAAAGTATTTTCTGATGGATTCGAAAATGGGATATAGGAATTTTTAGTAAATTTTAGGATAAATGGATAAATATTAAGAATTGTAATATCAAAATATAAGAATAATTGAATAATAGCTTGACAAAAATAAAATTTATGATATGATTTCTTTAAATAAATTTAGGACAGTTATTAAATTCTCAAAACTGATAGGAGATCCCAATGAAACAGACCCTTAACATATCACACGAAAATCCGATTGTGCATATAAAAGCCTATGGTGGCTTGCAAATTATGGGTGGTGAGTCAACTGAAGTGATTTGTGATGTTGAATCTCCTGATTTAGTCACTTTGTTAGAAGAAGAGGGTCAGGTCTATGTTACAGCCAACGCCTCCTGCCAGCTGACTCTCCCAGTTTCATCTTTTATCGAAATCGAAAAGGGCATGGGATCTATCGAAATCGAGCATAATGAAAATCAAATCAAGATTGGGAAAGTACTTGGTAATTTAATCTTGCAGCATGTCAAGACGGCAAAGGTTGGAAAAATTGGTGGAAATTTTTCCGTTCGACATGCTTCCGATATAATCTCTGTTGGAAAGGTAGGGGGTGAGATTGTGGTAGAGAATGTGGGGTCATTTAGTTGTGAAAAAAGTGGTGGCAGATGTTTTTGTAAAGATATTCAGGGTGATTTTTCATTAGGGAAAGCCGGTGGGGGCACAAAAGCTGAAAACATTACAGGGAAACTTGTTTTGAATAAATTGGGTGGGTCATTGGTCGCCAAAAATGTGAATATTGCCAAAGATATTTCAGTCGGTGGGGATGTTAGAATCAAATCTTCCTGCACTTTTGTTGAAGATATTGCATTAAGAGCTGGTGGAGATATTCATGTAAGCCTGGATGATTGGCTTGATGGACAAAATCTTTCATTTCGAGCAGGTGGCGATGTTGATGTAGCTCTTGATGAAGGCTTTGAAGGTGCTGTTTTTTCCTTAAGTTCTAGTTCTGAAGATATCCGGATTAATTATAAAAACCTGGATCTTGAAATTGACCAAGGACATTACGATTATCAAGTAGGGGAATCGGACCGCAAAATCGACATCGCCGCAGGCGGGGATATCGCCATTTCAGGATTGTCGGATGTGGAATTCAATGGTGAAAAAGTAATTGAGGATCTCTCTGAATATTTTGATTATCAAGAATCACCTTACAGCGAACTGATCCAGGATCGGGTTCGCTTTGCCACCCGTAAAGCTGATGCAAAAATCAAAGCAGCCCAGGTACGGCTAGAGCAGATTCAAGAACAAGTTGAGAAGTTCCGTGGGTTTGACGTTGGTTTTGAGGGTACTGAAAATATTCCTGAACCTGCACCAGTACCACCAATCCCACCTGTCTCACGCGGAGTAAGGAAAAAAGGAGCGACCGATGAGGAACGATTAATGATCCTCAAGATGTTACAGGAAAAAACTATTTCTGTGGATGAAGCAGAAACACTTTTCAAAGCATTGGAGGATTGAGGTTGAAGATGGTTGACAAAGCTGAAAGAACAATCATGGATATGGTGGAACAAGGACAGATTACAGCCGAAGAAGGATTGCGGTTGATCAATGCTATGGGGAACCAGAAGGACACTCGTGAGTCAAATGAAACAGACTCAATCGTCATCGCTAAAAAAAAGGAAGACTATGAGAGTGCATCGGATACTTATCAACCCAGCATATCACCTGAGGAGAAGCATCGACTCAATCAATTAAAACGCTGGTGGATCTTACCTTTTGGTGTCGGTTTATTGATCACAATTTTAGGTGCTGTATGGATGTTTAACGGGTATATGAACAATGGTTTTCGATGGGGATTCTGGTTGGCATGGATCCCTTTTCTGCTGGGCATCTTCATTTTATCGGTGAGTTTTCAGACCAGTCATGGTGTTTGGGTGCATGTAAGGGTCAAGCAAAAACCTGGGGAAAGACCACAGCGGATTGCCATCAGCTTACCGATGCCTATTGGCATCATCCGATGGTTTTTTCAGAATTTTGGGCATCGGATATCCGGGCTGAAGGACCAACCGGTAGGTCAATATGTTGATATACTGGAGAATCTCTCAGCTGAAGAGCCTTTTTATGTTCACATTGATGAGGATGGGGAAGAAGTCGAAGTCTTTATTGGATAAATGAGGTTTTATAAAAACTTTCCGGGTCCTTACAGGATCCGGTTTTTTTGTTAATTTGCAAACTTAATTATTGAAGAAATTGTAAGTTGCCCGACTTAGATCAGCAAATAAAATGTTAACTGGGTCAAAAACAGCTTGAACAGGATGATGGACAAATATTGAAAGCACGTAATCATCTCTAGGTGTATAGACAATGGCCACATCTCCAATTGTATGAAGCAGGCCGTCATTTTCGTTTGCCCAGCCATGCTTATGGGCCACTGTTGCCCCAGAAGGTACGCCGGCCTGAATGAGCACGGCAATTTGATTTAGCGAGAGGTATGTGATCATTAATTCGCACTCTTGTTGAGTGATTTCGTTAGGAAAAGCTGCGATAAGTGCTCCACCACTTCTTTCGCTGCAATGATAAATATCTTCCAAAAGCATTCCCATTTCAGCTGGTGTTGTTTGGTTATATGTATCTGGGTCGGTATTGATATCCTCGCGCTGATTGGCTGGTGTTTGAAAGATCTGCAGTTGAGGGGCACCGAAATAAAAATGGCCTGCCCAAAAGGTGTTCTTTAGGCCGAGCCGTTGCATGTCTTCTGTGACTAGTAAGGGTGAGAGGTTAGCATCTATGACCGCCATAGCCAATTCATCTGTACTTGAATTTTCTGATTGTTCAATCATTTCTTTCATTAAAGCAAGGTGGTCAGGATTCCAAGGTTCATCCATATTACGAAGGGCTGTCACCATAACCGGGATTTTAACCGTACTCCAGGAGCTGAAAGCAATATTTGGGGGTAATTCTTCACCATCTTTTTGATAAGCAAAATGAAGGTATCGGCTCGAATCCAAATCTTGTAAATAGAATTCGACAATGCCATCAAAATCTGACTCATCAATAATTTGTTTCAACATAATGTCAAGATCTAAAATTGACGGGTTGGGGATGGTTGCTCGATCGAAAGAGAGCTCGACACTCCGAAGCGATGGAGAATGTAAGGCATCAAAAACCTGAATGGCTGCTTGATCAAGATCTAGTTGTGTGCCAGGGATTCCATCAGCAAAGTTTGTGGTTCCAGGGACAGGTTTAGGAGAAATCGCTGGCGTGTCATATCTTGATGCAATTTCGAGCCTTAAATACTCACGAATTCGGTTTTGGTCAACTTCGGCATCCAGTGGTATGTTGACGTTGTTGATATTGCGTCCCCAGAGAAAATTCCAAAAGCCTTGCCAAAAAGGTTCACTTACCCTCTGATTGTCTGCCACAGCAAGCATTTTTTCCATTTCAGGTTCAAATCCCAAAACGGCCGGTCGAATCTGAATAAGACTTCCATTGTAATCGACCTCAATGGGAGACCTGTACACGGAAAAGATCCTCTCAGACGCACTCTCGTAATCCAAGCCACCAATCGGGATGCCACCAATTTGCATTCCGAGGGGGAAATTGTTCCGCAATCGACTGTAATTAATCAATTCAACTGTTGTCAGAACAATTGTGAAGAATATTAAAATAATTGCGATCCAACGAAAAAGCGGGAATTTATTTCTTTGCATAATAATCAACCGTTTGTTTGCGTTTCATTATCATGCCATAAAAATGAATGCTTGTCAACGAAAAAAACGAACGGGTATCTGGAGAAATGTTTCGTATAGGTTTAACTATAGAGTTATTTTTTGTTTGACAGTCATAATGCAAGGAGATATACTTTCAATCGCAAGATAACAAGGATTTTGGAGGTTTGCATTGAAAACTGCATTGATAACCGGCATTACCGGGCAGGATGGTTCGTACCTGGCTGAATTGCTTTTAGAAAAGGAGTATGAAGTTCACGGGATGATCAGACGTGCAAGTACTTTTAACACTCGGCGTATTGATCATATCTACCGAGATCCCCATGGCAATGGAAATCAGGTGAATTTGTATCTTCACTATGGTGATGTTGCTGCTCCTGATAGCTTGCTGGATATCATTTACAATGTCAAACCGGACGAGGTTTATCACCTGGCTGCACAAAGCCATGTAAGGGTGAGTTTTGATATGCCGGAATACACCGGTGATGTGACCGGACTAGGCACCACGCGCATTCTCGAAGCCATCCGCAAGGCTGGCAATACATCACGATTTTATCAAGCCTCCTCCAGTGAGCTATATGGAAGTTCAAAACCGCCGCAAAATGAAGATACCCCGTTTATGCCACGCAGCCCCTATGCGGCAGCGAAATTATATGCCTACTGGATGGTACATAACTATCGTGAAGGTTATGATATGTTTGCTGTCAATGGGATTTTATTCAACCACGAATCCCCACGGCGGGGTGAAACCTTCGTGACGCGGAAAATCACCCGGGCTTTAGCTAATATACGCGCAGGCAACCAAAAGCACCTTTACCTGGGCAACCTCGAATCTCGAAGAGACTGGGGTTATGCGCCTGAGTATGTTGAAATGATGCACCTGATGCTTCAACAGGATAAACCAGACGATTATGTGGTTGGGACCGGTGAAGCCCATAAGATCAGCGAATTCTTGGATGAGGCATTCGGATACGTTGGTATGGATTGGCATGATTACGTGCGCATCGACCCCCGTTATTACCGCCCAACTGAGGTGGATTTTCTGGAGGCTGACAATTCAAAGGCGAAGAAACAGCTTGGCTGGGAACCCAAGCTCAAGTTCCATGAGTTGGTACGAGTCATGGTGGATGCTGACCTTGAATTACTGGGGTTAGAAGCACCAGGTGAAGGGAAAAAGATCATCAATGAAAAATTCTCCGGATGGCATCGCTGGGAAGACCAGATCGTGTCGATGGGGCGGTAAAACAGTGAAATGTTTACATATTTTTACTTGCTTTGATCAAATTTCCAGTGATATTGAAAATTTTATAACCTTGCTCGTTAACCAATTAAGGAAAACATCAAAATCCATGATGTTAATTTGGTAACTCATTTCCAAAGAGAGGTATCAAAAAAATTTTCATTGACTGGCAGCAATGAACCAAATATTAAATAAACATAATAACAGATTTATAAATGAATTTTTATCAAATAGCAGGTCTGAGCATTGCAGTCCATAGCGATCTGCCAATCAAACCAGGAACCTTTGCCCCCAAATTTGTGACCTTCCAAATTGATAAACCTGGTGATGAACTTGTTCATCTTCATCACCATTTTGAATTACCTGAAATTGATTTGCAGAGTTTAGGCGCACCGATTTATCACAAGACACCTTGGGCAATTTATCCTTATGACTCTGGTTGGCTTTACTTAGGGATTCTTCCTGAAGACTTTAAGGCAAATCTTTGGAAGGTTGCCATTTTCAATGTAGATCACAGCATTGGCCATATCTATCATCCTTCCGCTGAAAATTTTATTAGTGGAAATGTAGGCAGCTTGACCGGTTTTCCAACAGATCAAATCTGGCTTGCGCGTTTACTTGCTGAACGAAATGCTTTTTATATCCATTCTGCTAGTGCTATAATTAATGGAAAAGGGATCCTGTTTGTTGGACATTCCGAAGCAGGGAAATCGACAACCACACAAATGCTTTTGGATGCTAAAAAGGCGGATCTAAAAAGTAAACTTGATATTGAAGTTCTTTGTGATGATCGCAACATTCTCAGGTTGATGCCCGTGGGTTGGCAGGTTTATGGTTCATGGAGCCATGGGGATATTCCGATTGTTTCTGAAAATTCTGCACCTGCACATGCTGTGTG
>Ga0272442_10008288_pt1 | contig 13219 bp, 11 predicted proteins | sample SSMForm2O_FD_200262 | JGI IMG/M metagenome (GOLD analysis project Ga0272442, IMG submission 200262) | Marine sediment archaeal communities from Little Sippewissett salt marsh, Falmouth, MA, United States - SSM-Form-2O | ecosystem: Environmental > Aquatic > Marine > Wetlands > Sediment ...
CCTTCTTTTCTTCGTTCGCCATGACGCTCACCTCTTGTTAAAAGATAATTTAAGGAAGCTCTGAATAATTCATCCCTGAATTATCAGAGCACGGGAACCGAAAAATGCGATTTTCTGTTCCCCTCATTTTCAGTCGCTTAAGGCGATTGAAAATGCCGGCGCGTCCGTTCGCCGCGAGAACTCTGGATTAATCAGAGTTTCCGCAGGTTAAACCTACTCGTTTGTGGAAGCTGGATTTTAAGTGGCCTGCCTTAGTTGGAACAACCCCTGCCTTCGAGCTACGCAGCGCTCATTGCCGCCTGAACACAGCGCAACACCTCGTATTCGAACATCCCATCCAGTGCTTCGTACACCGGCTTGAGTTTGTGGTGACCATCATCCGTCGCGAGTATGGCTTCCTGGATCGCCGCCAGTTCCTGATCTTTCAGGTGCACTACTTCGTTCAGATCGATCTCGCCCTGTTCGATGCAGGTTGCCATGTGGCTATAAACCGTGGATGGCTTGATATTACGCTGCGCGGCAATCGCCTCGATATCCATACCGCTCTTGAACAGGCGCAGGCTTTCGGCCGCCGTGTCCGGTTTGTCAGGACTCGTCTGCTCGATGTGTGAGAGGATCACCGCGAGAAAATCATCCGCATATTTCTCGAGTTTGCTGTCGCCGACACCGGATATCCTGGAAAACTGCTCCCGGTTCTGCGGCTGGCGTTCGACCATCTCGGCAAGTGTAGCATCATGAAAGATCACGTAAGGCGGCACATTATTTTGATCGGCAAGTTGCTTGCGACAGGTACGTAAGGCTTCCCACAGCAGGCTGTCTTTTGCTTTCGATGTCTCGAATGTTTTTCTGCCCTTGCGCGCCGCTTTCCCTTGTTTGCTGTCCTTGCGCAGCATCAGCGTCTGTTCACCGCGCAAAACCGGACGGCAGGCTTCGGTCAGCCGCAGGTTGCCGTGCCCCTCGATATCGACACTGAGCAGATTATGCGCGATCAGCTGCCGGAAAATGCTGCGCCATTGTTGTTTATCAATATCATCGCCGATGCCATAGACGTTAAGCTTGTCATGACCAAAATATTTTAGACGTTCGTTCTCGCTGCCACGCAGCACATCGATCAGGTAATTCACGCCAAAGCGCTGGCCGGTGCGGTGGACCGCTGACAGCGCTTTCTGCGCAGCCACGGTCGCGTCCCATGTTTCCACCGGCGTCAGGCAGGTGTCGCAGTTGCCGCAGGGTTGATCGAGCTGCTCGCCGAAGTAGCGCAGCAGACCCTGGCGTCGGCAGGTGGTCAGCTCACAAAAACCCAGCATCGACTGCAGTTTGTGCTGCTCGACGCGCTTGTGCTGCTCATCGGCCTCCGAGCTGTCCATCATCTGGCGCAGCTTGATGACGTCTTGCAAGCCGTACATCATCCAGGCATCGGAAGGCAGACCGTCACGCCCCGCCCTGCCGGTCTCCTGGTAATAGGCCTCGATGCTCTTGGGCATGTTCAGGTGCGCGACGAAACGCACATCCGGCTTGTCGATGCCCATACCAAACGCGATCGTGGCGACGATGATCACGCCGTCTTCCATCAGGAAACGCTGCTGGTGCTTCTGTCGGGTCTTTGCCGGCAGGCCGGCGTGATACGGCAACGCGGTCAGCCCTTTCGAATTCAACCATTCCGCGGTCTGCTCGACCTTGTTGCGCGACAGACAATAGACGATGCCGGCCTCGTTCTGGTGGTCATTCAGAATGAAGCGCAGCAGTGCCTCGCGGGCATTGCCGGTACTCTGAGTGATTCGGTAACAGATATTCGGCCGGTCGAAACTGGCAACAAATCGCTCCGCCTGTGACAGGTCGAGGCGGCTGATAATCTCATTGCGTGTCGGTTCATCGGCGGTCGCTGTCAATGCGATGCGAGGAATCTGCGGGAAGCGTTCATGCAGGATGGATAACTGGATATATTCCGGACGAAAATCATGTCCCCATTGCGACACACAGTGCGCTTCGTCGATCGCGAACAGGGCTATATCGGCTTGCTCGAGCAATCCGAGAAAGGTGGGCGTCATCATGCGCTCGGGTGCGACATAGAGCAAATCCAGCTGACCAGCAAGTAAACGATTTTCAACGTCAGTCGCTTCAGACGCGTCCAGAGTTGAATTCAGATAGGCCGCCTTGACACCCAGTTGCTGCAACGCGCCAACCTGGTCCTGCATCAATGCGATCAACGGCGAGATCACGATGCCACAGCCATCGCGCACGATCGCGGGTATCTGGTAGCACAACGACTTGCCGCCACCGGTCGGCATCAGCACGACCGCATCCTTGCCGGCGATCAGTTGCTGAATAATCGTCGCCTGCGCGCCGCGAAATTCGCTGTAGCCGAAAACCGTATTGAGAACCTCTAAAGCCTTATCGTCCATGGGCGGATTATACCCGCTTGTAGCTGTTGATCGGGTCTAATCTGGGCATTGCCGGGAACTGCTGTCATGTCGATGAAGGGGATATAAATTAACCGCAGAGGCGCAGAGAGCGCTGAGATTTTTCTGGTTTTAGCAGGAGCGACTCTAGCCCGCATTTCTCACCAGGATCACGGGAACAGGCGCAGGATTCGTGTTCGTAAGCGCCGCTCTGGAGCGAAAAGCATAGCCATAGCTATGGTTTGAGTGAAGAGCAAGCTTACGGACACGAAGACCAGCCTGAACCGTGATAGGCACTGTTGAAAAACACGGTGTATTTTCGATCATTCGAGTTTTCTCATAAGACCCAGTTCCTTATCATTGCTCTACGCCGCCTGGTGAGAAATGCGGGCTAGCCCGCATTTCTCACCAGGATCGCAGGAGCAGGCGCAGGACGGAGCCCGCATGTCCCACCAGATGGGCGAGCGCTCACTTGATCTTTGAATGCACAAAGAATTTTGCTCAGTCGGAAATACACTCGGTTATTCCACTCCTTCGCAAAATCCTTTGTGCATCCAAATCTCGGCGTGATCATCTCGCCCCCTGGTGAGGCAGGCGGGCTGGTGTTCGTAAGCGCCGCTCAGGGGCGAAAACCGCAGCAATAGCTAAGGTTTGGGTGAAGAGACCGTAGGGTGCGCCATGCGCACCGCGCATCTTCAGTTCAGTGGCCGGTTCTGGTGCGCACGGCGCACCCTACAATCTTGGGCAGGCGAAGACCAGCCTGAACCGTGATAGGCATGCTTGAAGAACACATTGTATTCGCGATCATCCGAACTTTCTCAATCGGGCCAATGCATTATCAGTACGAGACGCCGCCTGGTGAGAAATGCAGGCTAGTGGCGAACGGCGGCAATTCGCGACTAAAGTCGTTCCTACGAACCATCATAATCCTCTGCGTCTCCGCGCCTCTGCGGTCAACACACCTTGTGAATCAATTATCTTTCGCGTGCTTGACTAATATTTTGTCCAGATGATCGGCAAACGCTTTTCGATCGCTCTGGTTCAGCGCCGGCGGGCCGCCGGTATCGATACCACTGGACCGCAGCGTCTCCATGAAGTCGCGCATATTCAGACGGGACTTGATGTTGTTGGCTGTGTAAAGCTCACCGCGAGGACTGAGAGCGAGCCCTCCTTTCTCGATCACATCTGACGCCAGCGGGATGTCGGCGGTAACCACGAGATCACCCGTATTCATTCTGTTGACGATCTCATTGTCCGCCACGTCAAAACCGGATGCCACTCGAACAAAATTGATATGACGCGATCGCGGTACGTTTACCGCCTGATTAGCGACCAGCGTCACTTGAATTTCGGTACGCTCTGCCGCTCTGTACAAAATGTCCTTGATCACCACGGGGCAGGCATCGGCGTCGACCCATATTTTCATTTCATATCACCTCAGCTGATATCTCTCGTCCGCGTTTTAATAATTTGTAACCACAGAGGCGCAAAGGCCGAGAAGGTTTTTGTGTGCGTAGGAGCGACTTTAGTCGCGAATTCGGCTGAATTCGCGACTAAAGTCGCTCCTACCGGTCCACCCGATAACTCTCTGCGGCCTTTGCGCCTTTGCGGTGAATCATCCATGTCCACCGACGCGAATATCGGTGACGAGATCAACGTCTTTTATAAGCAATGATCAGGTCCATCACGTTGGTGTTGGTCGGGCCGGGTTTGAACAGATCACCGGTCGCCATCAGCACCGTGCCGGCGTTGGCTTTATCGAGTTCCGCATCGATATCAAAGCCCATCTGCCTTGCCAGTTTTGCGCTGGTACCGGATACAATCGCCCCGGCGCAGGGCGTGTTGCCGTCGATACCGTCGGTACCGGCAGCCAACACCGCCAGGTCCTCGACACCGTCTATCACTGCTGCCAGCGACAGGGCGAGACTCTGGTTGCGGCCACCCAAACCGGGCGTGGGCGGAAGCTCGACCGTGGTTTCCCCTCCCCAGACATGTATGCCGACCGCTTCGTCGAGCACAAGCTTGCCGATACGCCGGCCCTGCTCGATGGCATCGCCACTGATAAAGTCGCCGTGTTGATACTGAGGCAGTCCCTGAAAGTTGGCTTCGTCGATGACAGCCTGCATCGCTTTCTCCAGGCTGCCAACGAGATGGGTTTTCACCTCGATGTCGTGCTCGAGTGGTGGTCCTTGTTGCGGCAGCAGTGACTGCAGCCAGTCGTCACTGTCACGTTTCGAATTACTCGAAGATACTAACAGACCGGAGCCAATTACGGCTGGATCATCGCCACGTACATCGGAGATGAGCAGCTGCGTGCAGTGCCGTCGCTTCAGATACTGAAGCAAGCCGCCACCCTTGACCCGCGAGAAGCACCTTCGCCATGCGTTCATCGTGTGAATGTCCTTGCCCGATGCCAGCAGGTACCGATTGATCTGTTGCAGCTGTGACAGCGAAACACCGTCGACCGGCACCTCGACCAGACTCGAGGTACCACCCGATATCAACACCAGCAGGGACGAATCAGCCGGGATAGCGCGCAGGAATGCCAGTAATGCCTGCCCGGCAGCCAGCGAAGACTGGTCCGGGACCGGATGCGCAGATTCGATGACCTTGACCTTTCGACTGCGCTTGAGCTCACGCGGCAAACCGCCACGGGGAGTGATCAGCAAGGCAGAGTCGATGCTGCGCAGGCTGTCCAGCGCACCCTGCAGCATCGGCGCCGCGGCCTTACCGATCGCAACGCAATGGTCGAATGATGCAGTGGGGTGCTCGCGGCACCATTGCTGCACCAGCAGGCGACCATCGACGGCATCGACCGCAGTTTGGTACAGGTGGACCAGCAGTTCTCTTGCGGTCAGTTCTGTCATTCGCGTTGACAATACCGTTGTAGGAGCGACTTCAGTCGCGAATCGCGGCAGTTCGCGGCTAAAGCCGCTCCTACAAACAACAGAAATGCTCTGCGCCTCCGCGCCTCTGCGGTTAACAAACCTTCCCCTGCCGATCACATACCACGCGCCATATCAGCTTTGATATCCTCGATATCCTCGAGACCAACCGCGATGCGCACCAGGCTATCAGAAATGCCGGCGACCTCGCGTTGTTCAGGCGCCAGGCGCCCGTGCGTGGTCGTCGCCGGATGGGTAATCATCGTCTTGGTATCGCCAAGATTGGCGGTGATCGAGATCATTCGGGTCGCATCGATCAGTTTCCAGCCGGCTTCCTTGCCGCCCTTGAGTTCGAACGAAACGATGCCGCCAAAGCCGGTCTGCTGCTGTTTCGCCAGCCTGTGCTGCGGGTGACTCTCCAGGCCGGGATAATAGACCCGCTCGACCGCAGGCTGCTGTTCCAGCCACTGTGCCAGTACGATCGCATTGGCGCAGTGCGCATGCATACGCAAGTGCAGGGTTTCCAGGCCTTTCAGAAACACCCAGGCATTGAAGGCGCTCATGGTCGGTCCTGCGGTGCGCAGGAAGCCGTAAACAGAGTCGCCGACGACCTCCCTGGTGCCACAAACCGCGCCACCAACGCAGCGCCCTTGGCCATCCAGATACTTGGTCGCAGAGTGAATAATGATATCGGCGCCCAGCGCCAGCGGTTGCTGCAAGGCCGGTGTGCAGAAACAGTTGTCGACCACCAGCAGGCAATCATGCCTGTGAGCGATCTGTGCCAGTGCGGCGATATCGGCCAGCTCCGCAAGCGGGTTGGACGGTGTCTCCAAAAACAGGAGCTTCGTTTCCGCGCGGATGGCCTGTTGCCAGGCGTTCACGTCCGACAGCTCGACGAAAGTCGTCTCGATGCCAAGCTTGGCGAGGAAACGCTCGAACAACACGGTTGTAGTGCCGAATATACTGCGCGATGAAACGATATGATCGCCGGTCTTTAGCAAACCGATACAGGTCGCGGTGATCGCTGACATCCCCGAGGCCGTCGCGACACAACATTCAGCGCCTTCCATCGCTGCCAACCGCTCTTCGAAAGTCCGCACGGTCGGGTTGGTAAAACGGGAATAGATGTTCCCAGCTTGTTCGCCCGAGAAGCGCGCTGCCGCCTCGGCCGCCGAGCTGAACACATAGCTGGAGGTCGGAAATATCGGCTCACTGTTTTCACCCTCGTTAGTGCGATGTTGCCCCTCACGCACCGCCCGAGTTGCAAAACCATATTCATACAGGTCCGTTTTATCAGGGTCTGACATAGCGTTTTACGATGATTCGCTGTCCGGCGTGGTTCGAGTCGGTGGTACGAGGCCCCAATATTAAACCATGGCTCGCCCGGAGGAAATCGCCAAATGAGGGTGCGCCATGCGCACCGGACAAGATAACTTTCCTGAACTTGGCACCACGGTGCGCGCGGCGCACCCTACGATCTAGCCTGCATTTCTCACCAGGCGGCGTTCTACGCCGCCTGGTGAGAAATGCAGGCTAGAGCATCGCTAGATTATGCCTCGATGAGCACCTCGGTACCGATGTCGACCTTCCGGTACAGGTCAACCACATCCTGGTTGCGCATCCGGATACAGCCGATCGAGGCTGGTGTGCCGATCCTGTCTTCCTCGCTGGTGCCGTGAATGTAGATATATCGATTGTAGGTATCCACGTAACCACCCTGATTGCGACCCGGCTCCATGCCTTCCAGCCAGATGATCCGGCTCGTGATCACATCTTGTGGCAGCTCGACTCCCTGCTCGATGCAATCCTGCAACAGACCTTTTGGCTCGCGGCCGACAAAAACCATGTTGATCGGCATTGCGCCGCCAATCTTCTGCCTTATGCGATGCAAGCCCAACGGAGTTTTTTGACTGCCGTTTTCGTTGCCGGTACCGTATTTTGAGGTCGATACCGGATACTCCGCCAAGACATGATCCTGCGCATCGATCAGATACAGTCTTTGCTCGGCCACATTGATCCGGATCGATGTCATACCTATGCTGCCCTGGTCCCGCTGGTATTACTCATCCGTCGATACAGTGATTTTTTGGCTCACGCTGTCAAGCTTGTGCTCCTGCCACGTTACCCGGACATCGAGCACATTGAGCTCGCTGTTGGCGGAAGCTTCGATGGTCAGATTGAGGAGACCGGAAGGCTCCAAGGTAATCGTATTTTGATCGTCAGTGAAGGACAGCTTGCCCTTGCTCAGGCCGCGTTGCACCGACAGTAGCAGTTCTGCGATCGTATCCCTGTCCTGCAAAGACTGGTGACGAAAATGCATGTTGTCATGCTTCATAATCAGCTCCATTTGCCAGCAAGTCTGTCGGATCAAACACCTTCACGTACGGATGATCGGTGCTTATACCGATTATTTTTTTATCTGGCCGAACGATGGTCACGCCGGCGCCTGGTCCCTTCAGTCCTTCCCGCTGACGTGAGTGCCGGTCCAGGGTCACATCACATTCGAAATGGACGATACTGTGCCGCAGCGAGATGCGCTGGCCGGTTAGCCCATTCTTATGACCGTGAATAATCACGTGTACGTCGGTTTCATGCACCTGCTTGGCACCGGCTTTGGTCAAGTGGCGGTCGCCAGGTCGATATTTTGTGCGTATGACATTGGCCACAGGACCGTAATAAAAACGCAGTGGATCGCCCTGCAGTTGCGCTCGAAATTCTCGATTCAACCCTTTGACGCCGCGCTGATTAATCGACTGCGCAACTGTGTTATCGAGGCCGGCATGGACGAATAGAAACGATCCTTTGCGCATCGCAAGGCGCATATGTCTGTAGAACCAGCTGAATTCACCCTCATCGGCAAGGAACAGTTGCTGCCAGCACAACGTCGCCGCATAGACTCTACGCACACTGAGCCCGTAGTTGTCACAAAGTTCATCGAAACCCTTTCTTTTTTCTGTCACACGACCCAGCTCTCTTTCGACGACCGCGGCCGGCAACAAGTCAGCAACCTTCTCAGGGAACTCGTCAAACCAGCGCTCGGGCGGGAAAAGTCGCTGTTCGCAGTGCGCCTCGCCAGGGATGTCTTTGAGACTGTGCGCGCCTTTCAGGTAATTGTCGCTTATCTCCTTCAGCAAAGGCACGACTTTAGGACCCATACGAACGAAGAAGTGCTCGCAACCCGGAGTGCCTATCCGATTGACGCTGCGCATACCCAGCATGACCCGCACATCGTGGTTCCCTGCCAGTATGCGCAAGTGTGCACCATGATCGTGCAGGATCTTCAAGGTCTTGAGCAGGCTTAGATTGCTCGGTCCCTTGTCAAAGCAATCGCCACCGATCAGAAACTGCGACCGTCTACCCTGTTTGGTCAACTGCAGATGCCGGTGACGCTTGCCCTTGGCCTTGACACCACCAGAGGCAATCAAAGAGGCCCTGAATGCATCGGCATCGGCATGCAGGTCCGAGAAGAAATATACCGTCTTGCGTGGCCATACCCATGGATATTTCTGAACCAGCAGCTGCAACTGATCGACGGCTCTCCGGTGGCCCTGCCTCCGCAGGTGCAATGAGCGTTTCTTTCCATCCAGCCATTTCTGGGTCTCAGTCGGTAGTCGGATACCGGCATTTTCGATACCTTTATAGCGCGGCACCAGCTTAAGACGATGCACGATCAATCCAGCCCATCGTCCGTCCGGCGGGTCTTCCAGTTTCCGCCGATATGGCACCAGCTGTCGTCACCGACATATTCGATCAGAACAGGCTGGGCGTAGTGCATACTCAATTGCGCGAGCTGTTCGAACGAAAGAATGCCCAGGTGATAAGCCGCATGTCGAAATGACGCGCCATGACCCACGAACAACTTGACCGTATCGACATCGGCTGTCGCAAGCAGCCTGTCCATCTGTTGCTGCAGATGTCCGGCGACGCGCGCGCCTGCCTGCATCAAGGATTCTGCACCTTGAAATGGCAGACAATAATCACTATTGGATTTCCAGTCTGGCGGTGCTTCCTGATACCGCGGATCTTCGACGATGAGCTTCTCGATTTGCGCGACGGTCAGATTGGCCACCGCACCGACGCTACGCTCGGCCAGTGCATCAAAACTGTCAATTAGAGTGGATGGCATCTTGTGCTGATACAAGCTCTCTACGAATATCATCGCGGTCTGCCAGGCACGCAGCATGTTCGAGCTATCGATGCGATCCGCGACTTGCCACGTTTTCCGCTCGATAAAATTCGCAAAGCGCTCGGCCTGGTCCAGCACCTCAGCCTTGCCTGCTGCTGTCAGCGCATAAGGCTGATGCGCACTGGGCGCATGCGCTTGCTGTTGATATTCGCCATGACGAATCAACGCAGCTATTACCCTTGCCATGAACAGGCCCTCTGTAACTCAGCTTGCCCGTGAAATCCAAATCCTTCGTGCAACATGCGGGCTAGCCTTCCAGGTCGATGAACTCGGCGAGTGCCTGTATCATCGGCCGATAGGCCGGCTCCCGGATCAGGTCAGCGGCTTCAGCGACCGTCAGCCATTTCCTTTCCCGGTGCGCCTCTTCCCATTCGCTTTCCGGCAGGATCTGCTCAACCCGCATCACGTAGACCTTGACCTCGCAAGTCGCGCCCCACTTGCCGTACTCATATTCACCGATCATTGCCTGGCTGACGACACCCTTGACGCCCGCTTCCTCGAACGCCTCGCGGGCTGCCGACTGTTGTGCTGACAAACCGGGTTCCTTGATACCTTTCGGCACGACCCAGTGATGACGCTTGCTCGAGCCGACCAGCAAAACCTGCAACTTGTTGTGCCGTACGCGGTAGGGGATCACCGCTGATTGCTGATAATAATACGCCGGCCGGTCTCGCATTTCCTTGCCGTCGGGCGCTGGAAACGGGAATTTCTTTGGCAGGTCAGCCGGCCGCGTCAGCGATTTTAGCTGCGCGCTGTCCAGTGTCAGCTTGTTCCAGTCATCAGGCATCACCAATCTCGCCAAGGTTGCGGTCGGCAGGAGCTTGCCGTCATCCGGCGTGGGTACGTTGCCACCCACCAAATAGAGCAACAGCTCGCTGAGGCCGGGGTTATGGCCGACCAGCAGGACGCGCTGCTTGTCTTTGGGGCAATCAGCCAGCACTTTCAGCAAAGACTTGACCTTGGCGTTATAGACGCGTTTGTCGGTGACGATCTTTGATGCATCGCCCCCCATTGCCTTGCACAATTTTTCTGCAGATACGTGAGCGCGCTCAGCCGGGGAACTAATGACAAAATCGGGCCTGATGTTTTTTTGCCATAACCAAACGCCCATGCGCTGCGCACCACGCTTGCCTTTGTCGGTAATCGAGCGCGCGAGGTCGTCAGCGCCTGCGCTTTTTGCGCCCTTGCCGTGCCTGAAAATCAACAGTTCACGAGCCACTGCGAGAGGCCTCATTGGTGTTAATTGGCGCGACTGTCAAAGCGCTCAAGCCATTAGCTCGTTGAGACATACCGCCCCCAAATCGGCGAAATCGACTCGCCCGCAGGCTTCGAAAATCTCCACGTTTTGCAATGCAGCGAGATAAGCAGCCGGATGCGGGAGCGCGTCATCGCGATTGAATCGACCGTCAGCATCCAGGAAGAACGGACCGGAGGGCTTCATGATCGCAGCCAGCAATTCCGGGCGGTGCTCCAGAGCTGCCGGCATGACCTGCAATTTCTGAGTATGGTCATGCTGCCAGTTCAAGACCAGAAATTTCTGTAACTTGGTCTGATGCTGAACTCTGCCTGGTCCATAGAGCGCGCCAATGTCGACGTCATATTTCTGCTCGAGTCGCCACAACGCCTGAGTATCCAATTGAGCCAGTTTCAATCGCTCGCTTTGATCTATCAGCGGATGCAAACGTGGATTGTTCACTATCGTACCCGGATTGATACGTGGCAGCTTGGGTATACCGACCGCGTCCACGGTCGAACTCTGTGCGCGAACCAGCAACCTGTCATTGGTCACGTACCGGGTCGCTGCGTCTTCGAGCAGATTCAGCATCAAAGTCGATTTACCACCGCCCGAGAGCCCTGCGATCGCGAGACCATAACCGTCGCGCGACAGCGCTGCAGCATGGCAAAGCAAATAGCCCTGATTCTGGAAGCTGTTCAGAAACTGCGAGTTGACAAAGTTTATGACCTGGTTGTCATGTTCGAGACAGGGACCGGCAGCAATCAAGCGATGTTGGCTTTGCAAAAAAAGCATACCGGTGCGCACCTTGCGCACCAACCTGCCCCCGACAAAATCGTGAATCGCGTCCTTACGACCGGTCTTGCCGGGTTCGCGTTGCCAGTCTGTGAATGCGTGCTTGAGTTCAACGACATCGCGCTCTATCGCGATCACTTCGGCCTCCGGCTGATCATCAGGCGGCACAAGTACGTGCGCAAAATAAGCCCTCAGACGCTCCAGTAAGGCTGCAGAGTTGCTGCGTATATTCAAACGCTGATCAAGCAGCTGCAAGCATAACGCGTCAGGTAGCAGTTCGTAATCACCCATCAAAGAATGGCTGATCCGGTCGACGTGATCGATCATTGCTTTCATTTCAAGTGAGCCGCTTCAACACATAATCGACATAACGGTCCGCAACATTGATGCCAAGACCCTCCTTGGCACCACGAAAGCCACCAAATGCCGAAACCTCGAACACAACCGGACCGACCTCCGTCTGCGCCATATCGACCGTCGTGTAATCCATATTGAACAGACTCTGCGCCTTTCTCGCAATATCGATCCAATCGCCGTCCGGCTCCGCGGCAGCATAACGCCCGCCGTGCAGAATAGTCGTGTTCCAGGAGTTACCCTCCGATATCCTGGCGTAGGCGCCGAGGTATTCACCTCCGAGGAACACCAGGCCGAGGTCCTGGCCAGGCAAGGTCATTTTTTTCTGGATATACATCATTGGGTTAGAGGCGCGAAACTGTTCGATCTGTCGCAGCCGTTCTTGCTCCGGATCTGAGGCGTTGACCACAACCATGCCTCTGGCCTTGGTCGAAAACAACGGCTTGAAAACAGCACTGCCAAATTTTTGCACAACAGACAACGCTTGCCCAGCATCTTCGGTTACGCATGTTGGTGGCATGGGTATACCTGCGTTCGCCAACGTCGTCGTGCAGCTAAGCCTGTCGACCAAACGCAGCATGCTCAATGCCGGGCTGAACACAGCAACCCCTGCTGCTTCGACAGCCCGCAGCAGTTCCAGGCGATCGATGGTATTGGGGCTGTATTCCCGGCTGATCTTCTTGACGATCAGCCCATCCAGCTGGCAGAGATCACGCCCTCGGTAATCTAGACGATGCGCTGACAGATCCAGCACAACTTCGCTCATATCAACAACCAGCCGCCTGCCGGTTCTGTTTTCGACCGCATCGGCAAGGGTCTCGGTTGACCATTTGCCCGGCAGGCCAACGACGCCGATATCAACGCCCACCACAAAACAACTCCTCGACCGGTACTCGATAACGGTCAGCATGATCTGGCCTAAGTCCTACAAGCTGTTCCAACAGATAACGCGCACGCGAAAACATTGCTCGCGCCAATTGACGGTCCAGAGTGAAACGCGTTGACGTTGCCAACGACCGCACCAATCCCAGTGCGAGCCGCATTTCGAAGCCTGTATCCTGGTTACGTTGCGCAAACTCGGCGGCAATACGATAAAAATGGCAGATCACGGTCGCAATGCGCCTGCGTATCAGCGGCTCGAGCACCTGCAAGCGATAGTTCGAAACCATGAATACCGATACATCTTGCACATAATCCATGTAGCGTGATCGATGCAGGTCAACGTAGCGAAGCTGCTTGCTCTCACTGTCGTAGAGAATATTATCGATGTTGAAATCACCGTGAATATACACAGAGAACGGTGCTTCGTAGGCTGTCTCGATGGCTGCAGCTCGTTCGACCAGTCCATCGAATGAGTCAATTTCGT
>Ga0272442_10008291_pt1 | contig 13213 bp, 11 predicted proteins | sample SSMForm2O_FD_200262 | JGI IMG/M metagenome (GOLD analysis project Ga0272442, IMG submission 200262) | Marine sediment archaeal communities from Little Sippewissett salt marsh, Falmouth, MA, United States - SSM-Form-2O | ecosystem: Environmental > Aquatic > Marine > Wetlands > Sediment ...
ATCCAAAAACAATGGGAACAGTTCAAAATGTTGGCTTGATGGCACAGAAAGCTGAAGAATATGGATCTCATGACAAAACCTTTGAAATTCCTGCAGATGGAAAAGTCCATATTGTAGCTGCAAATGGTGAAACACTTCTTGAAACAAATGTTGAGCAAGGCGACATCTGGCGTGGATGCCAGGTAAAAGATTTACCTGTTCAAGATTGGGTAAAACTTGGTGTGAGAAGAGCGAGAGAAACAGGTTTTCCAGCAGTATTTTGGCTTGATAAAAACAGGGCACATGATGCAGAGTTGATAAAAAAAGTAAATGTGTATCTGAAAGACCATGATACATCTGGTTTGGAGATTCGTATCATGTCACCGGTTGAGGCGACACGCTTTTCAGTTGAAAGAATGGTAAAAGGAAAGAACACAATTTCTGTTACAGGAAACGTACTTAGAGATTATCTTACAGATTTATTTCCAATACTTGAGGTTGGAACAAGTGCAAAGATGTATTCAATCGTACCTTTAATGAATGGTGGTGGGCTTTATGAAACAGGTGCAGGGGGCTCTGCACCAAAACACGTTCAGCAGTTTTTATCAGAAGGTCACTTGCGTTGGGATTCACTTGGTGAATTTTTAGCTCTTGCAGTATCACTAGAACATTTAGGCAATGCAACCAATAACCCAAAAGCAAAAGTTTTAGCAGATGCTCTTGACAAAGCAACCGCTAAATTTTTACTGGAAAACAAATCACCATCGCGTGTTGTAAATGAGATGGATAATCGAGGAAGTCATTTCTACCTAACATTATACTGGGCACAAGCATTAGCGGAGCAAAATAAAGATGTTGAACTTCAAACGCGCTTTACAAAGTTAGCGAAGGAACTATCAGAAAATGAGGATAAGATCAACGATGAGTTGCTCGCTGCGCAAGGAAAACCAGTAGATATCGGTGGCTACTACAAACCAAACCTTGAAATGGCAAATAAAGCAATGCGCCCAAGTTCAACTTTCAATGCAACACTAGACGCATTAGTCGACTAAATGAGACTATTTACTCAATTTATTCTTTTTTATGAGTTCTTTATAAAAATTTATATAACTATGGTTAACCCATGGTTTAAAATTTAAACTTATGAGATACTCTATCAATTCCAAAATGAGGGTCGTCTAACGCTCTCCACTTAGGCGCAAAACATTTATGCATATATGGTTTTGTAGTAATTAAAAAATCTTTGATTTCTTTTTGACGATTATTTTGTAAAGTATAGTATATGCTTCCATCTTTGTATTTGCCTTTATGTACAATAAAATGATATCCATAAACTTGGTGCAATTTTTCTGCAATGAATTCTATATCTTTCTTTTCAAAGCAATCAGTACTCAAGTGTATGTAATAATATTTTTTCCCTTTTGAGTTAGTTCTTCTAATAGGTAATGAACCATCGCCCATCATCCAATAAGCAAGGAAAAGTGGTGTGATATTAATATCTCTGGGGATAATTTTATCACCCTTCGGATACCATCTATCTCTTTCATTTTTGAATTGTTTATATGAATGAGTAGTTAAACGGCTCACTTCACTTGGATTGCCACGAGGATTTTCAATTCTTTCTGTAATTTCTGAACATTTAATTCCGTTCTTTTCGAATGTTGATTTTAGATGTTCTAACCAGGCTCTTCTTTTTACGGTTTGTGGAATGATTATTCGTGCAGTTTTTCTTTGCCTGTTACTCATTGTAATAGAACCATCGCTAATCATTATTCCATCAAGGATTTGTTGAATATTGTCACTTATTTCTACACTTTTTAAATAGTCAGGGTGAAAAGCAAGTGATGTTGCTCGCTCTCTTATCTTAATTTCATATTTATTGCATCTATCCTCAATAACCCATCTACTGCAACCAAAATGTTTTGCTATTTTATCTAAAGTCAACTTTTTGTTATTATATAAATCTTCTAACTCTTTTTTAGGAATTTTATATTGTTCAAATACATATTTCAGTCCCAGTCTATACGCTTTTGTATGTATAGCACTTTCTGAAAAAACTTCTCTTAATTCGGGTATGTTGGCTCCTTGCTTTTGATATTTATCTTTCATGATTCTAATTCTATCTTCAGTCCACTTGATTTTACCCATTATGATTTCTAAACACTCCATCTTATATAAAAACTATCTTAACAACTGTTTAATTATAAAAGCCGAATTATATGCCTATTTAAATTTTTATTTAAACTGGGCTAACCTTATTTAAATTCTGGGTTAACCCATGATAAAAATTTATTTAAATAAATAACTTATTTGTACACTCTAGTTAGGATGTACAAAATAGATAAAATTGTAAAAAAACACCCTGATGGTATGACCTTGAACCTTTTTGTTACTCCTAAGTCTCGCAAGATAATTTTTCCTGCAGGAATAAATAATTGGCGTAAATCAATTGAAATAAGTGTTTCTGCTTCTGCTAGAGATAATAAAGCAAACAAAGAAGTTATAAAAACTGTTGCAGATTTCTTTGAAAAACCGGTGACAGAAGTTTTTGTTGTATCGGGTTCTAAGAACCGCACAAAAACAGTTCTTGTCAAGGGTGCAACATTTGATTTTGTATCTGAGAGGTTGAGGAATTCTTTAGATGGATTACAATAGATCCCTTGAGGATGTAGAAAAAGCCTTGTCTGAGTTAATAGAAGAAAACGAATCCATACCCATAGTTGTCGAGGGAGAAAAAGATGTTGATGCTCTTCGAAAACTTGGACTGACTGGCAAAATAATTACGTTAAATTTGGGTATAACTCTTATTGATTTTTGTGATAAAATCGCAGAAAAATACAGTGAAATTATTATTATTACAGATTGGGACAGAAAAGGTGGTTTTCTTTATCATACTCTTGAGCGTAATTTAGAGGGGCGTGTAAAGGTAAATGCTTATTATCGCGAGGTTTTCTCAAAGAATGTAATGAGTAGAACACTTGAAGGTCTTCCATCATGGATAGACACAATGAGTAAAAAACATAGATTTGTTAAAAAGCAGTAGAAGTAGAGGTAAGCAATTTTTTTGCTGGAGAAGTCCGGTGAGGATACTTCAGAAAAGTAATTGCTTATCCGCTACAATTATCCCGATGTATTTTGCATATAAAAATTTTGCCTGAAAACCTATAGTCAATCGACGTAAATTATAGGTGCCAATTATTAACAATATACTTACTTTTTTATGTTTTATACTATAAACTAATAGCAAATTGTCGAACAATCTTTAGAAGTATTCTAATTTTTATTTAAGCCGGTATCTAGTTTGGGTTTTTGTTGGTTTGACTTTTTTTGCAGTAATTTTTCCTTCTTTTGCAAGCCAACCTATAGCATATAATGCGTCTTTCTCAGACACTTCTGCGAGTTTTGGAAGATACGTATGATCTATTTCTTCACACTTGTATAAAACATTCCATATTTTTCCAGCATTGACTCCTATGTAGTGATCCCAGTTGTTGTTTCCTATATTGTATGTGTTTTCATTAAACCACACTTTGTTTTCTTTGGCAAGCCAACCTATAGCTGTGTAAAAATCTTCTTTGTTTATTCCTGTTGTTTTCATTATTTTTGCTTCAGTACAAGGACCGTATTTCTCTAATGTTTTCCAAACTTCTCCTGCATTTTTTCCATATTTGTCTATTATATTTGGCATTTTGGATTCCCCATCCTTGACAGAACTATATATTTTTATCGGTAATATATTTTACCATAATTTTATATATCTTAATAGTAACCTTTTTAGATATTTTTTAGAGTATTTTTAAAATCATATTAAAATATATATTTTTAGATATCATTAAGGGCATATTAGATATTGCAAAGTATTATATTTAGCAATTATTATTGTGTATCTTGAGATGGAAAAACCTGTCCAAGTTGCCATTCCCATGAAAAAAACATGGTATAAAGAAAGACTGTTTATCATTATAGTTGTAACTTCAGTACTCCTGATAATTACCTACTCCATAGAATACTTCAATCCCTTTTTCAACGCATTCATGGAGTATTTGAGACTTATCTGGTGGGCAATACTGCTTGGTTTTTTAATAGGAGGAATAATAGATTATTTTATACCCAACAAATACATTGGAAAGTATCTTTCAAGACATCGGCAAAAAAGCAGCATTATGGATACCAATAATCACTGTTCCACAGATACTTATATTAGGATACATCTTTAACATATTTTTTAGTAACATTTTATAAATCGGAAAGCAATACTATTTTTGTTTGTGAGGAGAACATATTATGGCTAATGGTGTGGATGCTTTTGAATTGAATACATGGACAAATAACTTTTCTTTAGAGCAACTTTTAAGCGGTAATCTAGAGGCTTTGCAAGCACTTTTTTACTTGATAATAATGATTGCATTATACTCAATCGCAATCTATCATTTTTATAGATATGCCGCAACAAGAGATGTTTTTAGACATAGCCGGAGAAGGCATTCAAAGCTTGTTGGTTTTTGTAAATATTTCTTTTTGTTTCCATGTGTAGCAGCTATTTTCTTTTTAGGATTTTCGTTGATTCTTATATCACTTACAAAAGAATCATCTTATGATATATCTGGAATCCTCGCGTTATCATTTGCAATAATTGTAACAATCAGAATCACCGCTTACTATACGGAAGATCTTTCAAAAGATGTTGCAAAAATGCTTCCATTCGCAGTACTTGGTGTTTTTTTAGTTGATTCTAGTTATTTTTCTATTCAAACTGTGATCGCAAGGATTGCTACTTTACCAGAATATGTAAACACAATTTTACAATTTTTAGTACTGATAATAATTTCAGAATGGGTGCTCAGAATAGCGCTTAACGTTCGTTATAAGATTTTGCCAAAAAAAGGAGACGTGCCTATAGAAAAGGTCTAAAATAATTTATTTGATTCTGGTCTTTTAATTTGATTAAATATTTATAATGGGAAAGGATTCCTAATCTAGAAAAATATTTGTGAGGAGGTAAAAAAATGTTTGAACTAGGTTCGTTCTGTACGGGGGGGCTATTTGTACTTGGAATTTTCTTGGTGTTTATATTTTTGATAGGTATAAGAATAATTCGACCAAGAGAAAAAGGACTTATTGAAAGATTAGGTAAATACAAAAAAACAGCCAGCCAAGGTTTTCATTGGATAATCCCTGTGATAGATAAAATGATAAAGGTTGATATTACAGAAAACATGGTGGATGTAGAGCCACAAAAAATCATTACAAAGGATGATTTGAACGCAACGGTTGATGCGGTGGTATATTTTAGAGTAATAGATCCAATGAAATCAATTTATAAAGCACAGAACTATCGCGCACAAATTACAAGCCTTGCACGAACCACATTAAGAGATATCATAGGTAAGATGACACTTACTGAAGCAAACAGTAAGCGTGACACGCTCAATGCAATTCTTGAGCAAGAACTCGACAAGCAAACCGATGCATGGGGAATAGATGTTATCCGTGTTGAACTTCAGAGAATTGAGCCACCACCAGATGTACAAGAAGCAATGAATAACGTTGTCATTGCAGAGCGTGACAAAAAAGCAGCAGTTGATTTTGCAACAGCAACCGAAACAAAAGCAGATGGAGAACGCCGAGCAGAAATCAAAAAGGCAGAAGGTAAGAAACAAGGAGCAATTCTTGAGGCAGAAGGGCGGGCACTAGCAATAGTTCAAGTTGCAAAGGCAGAAGCAGAGAAGATCCAACGTGTAAACACTGCAATTCAGGAATACTTCAAAAACGAAGCACAGGTCTATAAAAAACTTGAAACAGTCGAACGATCACTCAAAGATGGAACCAAATACGTTATTGATCCAAACACAGAGATTACTAATGTTATCGCAGAAAGAATGGCAGGAATAATACCTGTTGAAAAGAAAGAGAACAAGAAACAGAAATAACTTTCTTTTCTTTCATTTTTTTCTTTTTAGGTGATTTATATGAAAATACAATGCGATAGATGTCACTCAGAATATGATGATATTTATGATACAGTTGTAACCTATGATTATGCAGAACCAGGACGAGGAAAACCAGGTCATTATCATTTGTGCCTTAATTGTAGAAAAGAGCTTATTAATTTTCTTGAAAAATAATACTTTTAACAAACCTTCGTTAGTTTTTAAATAAATGATATGAATACTGTTTTTAAATTTAATAAATAAAAATCAATCAATAGAAGCAATTAACAATAGTTAATTTATGTCGGTTTGCAATCGGGGGAAAAAATTGAAAAACTTAAAAATAAAAGGAGCAAGAGAACATAATCTCAAAAATATAAATATAGAGCTTCCTAGAGACAAATTCATAGTAATAACAGGCCTTTCTGGAAGCGGTAAGTCCACTTTAGCATTTGACACAATTTATGCAGAAGGCCAGAGAAGATACGTAGAGTCTCTCTCAGCCTATGCTCGCCAGTTTTTGGGACTTATGAACAAACCTGATGTAGATTCCATCGAGGGGCTTTCACCGGCAATATCTATCGAACAAAAATCAACTTCGAAGAATCCTAGAAGCACCGTTGGAACAATTACTGAGATTTATGATTATTTAAGACTATTATTTGCCCGAGTTGGAAAACCTTATTGTCCCGAGCACAATGTAAAAATAGAATCTCTGAGTCCCGAGAAAATTGCAAATAAAATAAGTGACGAGTTCGAAGGAATGATAACCATTTTATCACCAATTATTCGTCAGAAAAAAGGAACGTATGAACAACTCTTCAAAGATTTAAACAAAGAGGGATACACGCGAGTTCGTGTTGATAACGGAATATATCGAACAGAAGACAAAATAAAACTAGATCGCTATAAAAAACATGATATAGAAATTGTAATTGATAGAATTAAAGCAGAGGATAAAAGCAGAGTAACAGAGGCATGTGAAGTGGCTTTGAAAAAATCAAATGGGCTACTGCTTGCTCTAAATAAAAATGGAAAAGAACAACTCTATTCTGCAAAAATGGCATGTCCTATCTGTGGCATGGCCTTTGAAGAACTTCAGCCACGCATGTTTTCATTCAACAGCCCCTTCGGCGCATGTGAAAAATGCCATGGCCTAGGCATTAGAATGGATTTTGACCCAGATCTTATAATTCCAGATAAAGAATTATCTATGGCAGACGGTGCAATAAAACTGTATAGTAACGCAATGGATGGCTGGAGAATAAAGTTCTTAGGATCTGTTGCAAAACACTACGGTTTTGATATTTTCACACCAATCAAGAACCTTACAGAAGAACAATACAATGTTTTGATGTATGGTTCAGATGAAAAAATCAATTTTAATATGACTACAAGAAATGGAGATGCGCAGTGGTCTGGTAGAGGCAACTGGGAAGGATTTATTCCCCAATCTGAAAGATTGTACAAGCAAACCGAGTCAGAATACAGACGAAGAGAACTTGAGCGTTTCATGAGAATATCACCCTGCCCAGAGTGCAATGGCAAAAGACTCAAAGAAAAAATTTTATCAGTAAAAATTGCAGAAAAATCAATTGTGGATATTACAGATATGTCCATTAAGAATTGTATTTCTTTTTTTAAAACCCTAATCCTTACAAAAAAACAAGAAGAAATAGCTTGGCAGATTTTAAAAGAGATAAAAGAACGCCTTGATTTTCTAGATAAAGTAGGGCTAAATTATCTAACACTTTCAAGAAGTGCAGGGACGCTTTCTGGAGGAGAAGCGCAAAGAATTCGACTTGCAACACAGATTGGATCTAATCTCATGGGAGTTTTATATATACTCGATGAACCAAGTATTGGCCTTCATCAGCGCGATAATAAAAAACTAATAGACACACTTCACAAGCTAAGAGACTTAGGTAATACCCTCATCGTAGTCGAGCATGACGAGGAAACCATTAGAAATGCAGATTATGTAGTTGACATGGGCCCTGGCGCTGGTCTTCATGGCGGAAAAATTGTTGCAAAAGGAACGCCTGAAGAAATTGAACACAATTCTGCATCACTTACAGGAAAGTATCTCTCAGGAAAGCTTCAGATTGACTTACCAGAAAAAAGAAGATATTCAAATAGATATATAAATATATATGGATGTAGGGAACATAACCTTAAAAATATAGACGTGAAAATACCAACAGGAATCCTTACGACAATTACAGGAGTATCAGGCAGTGGAAAATCCACATTAATTTATGATATAGTATATAGAGGAATGATGAGAAAGCTTCATAATTCTAAACAAAATCCAGGAGATCATGACACAATCGAGCTTGATGAAAATCTTGATAAAATAATTGTAATCGATCAAAGCCCAATTGGAAAAACACCAAGGAGCAACCCTGCAACATATACAAAAGTTTTTGATGAGATAAGAAAGATATTTGCTCAGACAAAAGAAGCAAAAACCAGAGGCTACAAACCCGGAAGATTTTCTTTTAATGTAAGAGGAGGTCGATGCGAAGCATGTAGAGGAGACGGACTGATAAAAATTGAAATGAACTTTTTACCAGACATATATATTCAATGCGAGGAATGCAAGGGAAAAAGATATAACAAGGAAACCCTGGAGGTAACATACAAGGGGAAAAGCATCGCAGACGTACTTGGCATGAGCGTCGAAGAAGCACTTGAGCTTTTCAAAAACATACCAAATATCAGAAGAAAACTTGAAACACTCTCTCAAGTCGGTCTTGAATACATTAAATTAGGCCAGAGTTCAACCACGCTTTCTGGAGGAGAAGCACAGAGGATAAAACTCACTAGGGAACTTTCGAAAAGAAGCACCGGAAAAACCCTTTATCTTTTGGATGAGCCGACAACAGGCCTTCATTTCCATGATGTCAAAAAACTAATAGACGTGCTAAACAGTCTTGTAGAAAAGGGAAATTCGGTTGTAATAATCGAACATAACTTAGAAGTGATAAAATCAGCAGATTACATAATTGACTTAGGACCAGAAGGCGGAGACCGGGGTGGAGAAATAGTTGCAGCAGGCCCTCCTGAACAAGTTGCAAATGTTAAAAAAAGCTACACCGGACAAATACTAAAATCGGTTTTAAAAAAGGAAATTAAAAATGCTTGAATTAAGCAATCTTCCAAGCAATCCAGGATGCTACCTTTTCAAAGACTCGAAAGATAGGATAATTTATGTCGGCAAAGCAAAGAATTTGAAAAAAAGAGTCAAATCATATCAGAATAAAAAAGATTTAGACAAGAAAACACAAGTAATGCTTACAGATGCAAAAAAAATTGATTTTGTAGTAACCGACAATGAGGTAGAATCACTTATTTTAGAAAATACTCTTATCAAAAAACATCAACCAAGATATAACATAAGAATGAAAGATGCAAAGAGCCATGCATACATTCTTTTGACAGATGAGGAATATCCAAGAGTTGTTCTTGATAGAAGAAAAACTGGGAAAGGAAAATTCTATGGGCCTTTTGTAAGTGGTCATGAAAGAGATTATGTTTTGCATTTTTTAAGAAAAACATTCATGCTTAGAACATGTAAAAAAATGCCTAAAAAAGCATGTCTCAGGCATCACATAAATCTATGCGGTGCGCCATGCATTGGAAATATTTCCAAACAAGAATACAACAAAAAAATTTCAAAGGTAAAACTGGTTTTATCAGGAAAAACAAGCAGCCTCATAGATTCTCTTGAATCTGAAATGAAAAAGTTTTCAGATAAAAAAATGTTTGAACAAGCAATGATTGTGCGCGATGAAATCACGGCTGTAAAACACTTAAGTGAACATCAAAAAATGCAACGTGAGAAAAAATACAATGAAGATATTTTAAACTATGAAATAAAAGATGATACAGTATATCTTATGCTTTTTAACATCTACAAAGGAACCCTTTCAAAAAAATCCGAGTTTGTATTTGACTACAATGACGATTTCTTTGAAGAATTTATAATTCAGCATTATAGCGACAATTCTGTTCCAAAAGAATTAATTATCCCACACAATGTATCCGACTCTATATCTACGTTTTTATCTGAGAAGAAAAAAAGCAATGTCAAAATAACTGTACCCTCTAAGGGTGATAAAAAACAACTGTTAAAACTTGTTTTAAAAAATATACAAATTATGTTTTTTGCAGATCTTGATAAAGTAAAGACACTTAAGACAAAGCTTCATCTTCAGGAGGAACCAAGTGTTATAGAGTGCTTTGACATAAGTCACTTATCAGGCACATCAACTGTTGGTTCAATGGTCCAATTTAGAAATGGAAAACCTGATAAGAACAAGTACAGGCGTTTTCGTATAAGAACAGTTGAGGGAATAGATGACACAGCTGCAATTGCAGAAGTAGTAAAAAGAAGATATAGCAGACTTAAATCGGAAGATGCAGAGTTTCCAAATCTAATTCTTATTGATGGTGGTAAGGGACAACTGAATTATGCACTACAGGAACTTGAGAGATTAAATGTTAAGGTTCCGATAATTTCTGTTGCAAAAAAGTATGAAGAAATATATATACCTGGATATATCCAACCGGTTAGATTATTAGAAAAAGACAAAGCACTTCAATACATACAAGAAATAAGAGATGAAGCACACAGATTTGCAATAAAATATAACAGGCTCCTCAGGAAAAAGGAGATGATAAAATAACAAAACAATTCAAACTTGTAACCGACATGAAACCAAAAGGCTCTCAACCTGATGCAATAAAAAAGTTGGCAGAGGGATTTGAGAGCAACATGAAATATCAAACGCTTCTGGGCGTTACAGGTAGTGGTAAAACATTTACCATGGCAAATTTAATTGAAAAAATTCAGAAACCAACTCTTGTCTTGGCACACAACAAAACTCTTGCAGCACAGCTTTTTTCAGAGTTCAAAGAACTTTTTCCTGAAAATCGTGTGGAGTATTTTGTTTCATATTATGATTATTACCAGCCTGAAAGTTACATTCCTTCAAAAGACCAATACATAGAAAAAGACGCAGATGTAAACCCAAAAATTGAACAGATGAGACTATCAGCCACGGCCTCAGTTCTTGAGCGAGCTGATACCATTGTTGTCGCATCTGTTTCTTGCATATACAACGTAGGAGATCCTCTGGATTATAAAAATCTAGGTTATGAGCTTCGAAAAGAAAACAACATTGATAGAAACACGCTTCTCGAACATCTCATTGACATGCAATATGAGCGAAATGATATGGATATTAAATCCGGTCGTTTCAGAGTAAAGGGAGATACAATCGATCTTATCCCTGGATATTATGACAACATTATTCGAATTGAAATGTTTGGAGATGAAATCGAGAAAATAAGAGAAATAGACAAAGTCACAGGTGATGTGAAAGACGAGTTTGATTATCTTTATGTTTATCCCGCAAAGCATTTTGTAATAGGTGAAGAGAAAAGAAAAAAAGCAGTGGAGTCAATAAAACAAGAATTAGAAGAAATTCTTCCCACTCTTGAAATGTTTGAGAGACATCGCCTCAAACAGCGTACACTTTATGATATTGAGATGATAGAAGAGACAGGTTTTTGCAAAGGAATTGAGAATTACTCAAGACACATGGATGGTCGTTCTCCTGGTGAAAAACCATATTGTTTTCTGGATTATTTCCCAAAAGACTTCCTACTGTTTATAGATGAGAGCCATAGAACAATACCACAAGTCCATGGCATGCATCATGGAGATTACTCCAGGAAAAAAACACTTATTGATTATGGTTTCAGACTCCCAAGTGCATTTGATAACAGACCTTTGAGATTTGACGAATTTGAAAAATATATGAGAAATGTTGTATTTGTATCAGCAACCCCTGCAGACTATGAGCTTGGCATTTCGAATCAGGTTGTCGAACAGATAATTCGTCCGACAGGATTAGTAGACCCCCCCTGTGAGATAAGACCTATTAGAAATCAAATTCATGATTTGATTGATGAAATTAATAAAACAATAAAACAAGGCCATAGAATACTTGTAACTACTCTTACCAAGCGTCTTGCAGAGGAACTTTCAGAGTTTCTTGCAGAGAAAAACATAAAAACGCGTTATCTTCACTCAGAGATAGATACACTGGAGCGCTCAGAACTTATCCGCCAACTTCGTCTTGGAAGATTTGATGTTCTCGTGGGAATAAATCTTCTTCGCGAAGGAATAGACATACCTGAGATAGGACTCATTGGAATTCTTGATGCAGACAAAGAAGGTTTTTTGCGTGATGATAAAAGTCTCATTCAGATAATTGGAAGAGCAGCAAGAAATGTAAATTCAAAAGTAATACTTTATGCAGATAAAAAAACGGATTCTATAAAAAGGGCGATTGGTGAGACTAATCGACGTAGAAATATTCAGATATATCATAATAAAAAACACAATATTACTCCTGAGACTATCAGCAAACCCATTAAAGAAAAAATAGTCGAAGTAAAAGATGTAAAACACATTCCAAAAAAAGATATTCCAAATGTGATAGTTGACTTAGAGCTAAAAATGCAACAAGCAGCAGACGACCTTGAATTTGAAAAAGCAATTATGATTCGAGATAAAATAAACAGACTCAAGCAAGAACTTCAAAAACAATGTTTTTAAATAATCTCATTGATACAGATTTTGTGAGAGAAGAAAATGGGTAGTGTTTCTAAGTATGGTATTTTTGGAACGGTAAAAAGAGTGAAAAGAAGAAAAGCAGAAAAAAGCAAAATAAGTAAAAGCTTTAAGCTAAAGAACAATAAAGACAGACAAAGCACATATGATATACAAATAGACGGTAGTTCAGACAGGAATCGTGGAAACAGTGACAGACTTTTTAAAGGAAATAAAATAAGAATAGATGAAGAAGTATCAAAAGATAAAAACAAAGAAAGCCGGAAAAACGAAAAAGACGTCACGGAAACAAAAAAAATAAACCCGAATCTAGTCTCTTTTGATCATGAGCTTACTGATTTTGAATACAAGCTACATTATCTGAATCTAAAGGATTTAACTGGATCAGAATACGGAAGGCTTTTTCCACCGGTTAGAAGCAAGCTTGTAGTAATTGATGAAGAAGGGAGAAAGTTTTCTGCTATAAGAGCTGGAAACAACCAGATCTCAGGGGACATCTTACAATTTTTAAATACCAATGGGTTAAAACCGGGAGATAAAATTTCTTTTGAATATGATCGTGAAGAAAAATCAGATGAAGGAAAAGCAATTTTACATTTGAAGAAAAAAGAATAAAAATTTCATTTTGACATTTTGACGCGATGGGTTTATATACATA
>Ga0272442_10008292_pt1 | contig 13212 bp, 12 predicted proteins | sample SSMForm2O_FD_200262 | JGI IMG/M metagenome (GOLD analysis project Ga0272442, IMG submission 200262) | Marine sediment archaeal communities from Little Sippewissett salt marsh, Falmouth, MA, United States - SSM-Form-2O | ecosystem: Environmental > Aquatic > Marine > Wetlands > Sediment ...
TATTGGGGCATAGGTCGACGGTCTGCCTATGCCGTTTTCTTCTAATGCTTTAATTAGGCTGGCTTCTGTATATCTGGCTGGAGGTTGGGTAAAGTGTTGAGAGGGGACTAGTTTGTCTAATTCTAATTCTTCGTTCTTTTTTAATTCTGGTAATTCTGTTTGTTCAAACTTCATTGGGTAAACTTTTAAAAAGCCATCAAACTTTAACATTTGGCCATTAGTTCTAAAAGTATAATTTCTAGCCTTAATATCTATATTAGTAGCATCAAATACAGCTGAAGTCATTTGGCTAGCTAGGAATCTGTTTTTAATTAGATTATATAGTTTAGATTGATTCTCATCTGTTTTAGGAGTCTTGTTTAAATAAGTAGGTCTAATAGCTTCATGAGCTTCTTGAGCTTTGCCTTTTGACTTATACTTTCTGAAATTATAGTAATTGTTTCCATAATTATCTTCAATATGTTTTTTAGCAATATTTAATGATAATTGAGATAGATTAACTGAATCAGTTCTATGATAAGTAATATATCCTTTTTCATATAATTGCTGGGCAATTCTCATAGTAAACTTAGCAGGGAATTTAAATCTTTTCCAAGCTTCTTGTTGTAAGGTGCTAGTTGTAAAAGGGGGTAAAGGATTTCTTTTCGTTTCCTTTTTCTCAATCTTTTCTATATTGTATTTAGCTTTCTCTAAATCTTTAATAATATCATCAGCTTGTTTCTTATCTTTAATTTCTAGTTTACCTATTAATTTATTACCTTTTTTAATTAAATTAGCAGAAAATCCCTTTTTAAATAAAGCTTCTATGCTCCAATATTCTTGAGCAATGAAATCTTTTATTTCTTTTTCTCTTTCGGCTACTAATTTAACAGCTACTGATTGAACTCTACCAGCTGATAGTCCTTTGGCTACTTTTTTCCAAAGAAAAGGGGATAGTTTGTAACCAACTATTCTATCTAAAACTCTTCTAGCTTGTTGAGCATCAACTAAATCTTTATTAATTGTTCTAGGAGACTCTAGGGCTTGCTCAATAGCTGATTTAGTTATCTCATGGAAAACAATTCTTTGAGGATTATCTAATTTAAGTACTTCTGAAAGATGCCAAGCAATAGCTTCTCCTTCCCGGTCTTCATCTGTAGCTAAAATAATGTTTTCTGCTTTCTCAGCTTCTTTTTTTAGTTCTCCTATAACCTTTTTAGATTTTACAGGAACAATATATTTAGGCTCAAAATCCTTTTCTATATTTACTCCTAAATCACTTATCGGTAGATCTCTTATATGACCAAAAGAAGAAAGGATCTTATAATCCTTGCCTAAGAAACTTGAAATTGTTTTAGATTTAGTTGGACTCTCTACTATTACTAATTTCATGGTTATTGAAATTTATCTTTATATATTGTATTATTATACACAACTATAGTACTTTAACAAGAAAGGAGGTTTCTATGAATAGAATAATCTCGGCTGGTGTTCATTTTTTGACGAAAGATAAAATAGTTTTAGAAAAGAAGGAGATTGAGGATATTTTACCCCATCGAGGAAGAATGCTATTATTGGATAGGGTTGAAATAACAAAAAAAGAAATAATTGGAGAGTTTTTAATAACCAAAGGAGTCTGTGAAGGTCATGCAATTGATAATAAAGAAGTTTTTAGGGGAGTAGATTATCTAGAAATGACAGCTCAGCTTTTAGGTATTTGGTTAAGTCAGCATATAGCTGAAGAAAATAAAATGGCTTCTTTGAGAAAAAGTAGTTTTAAATGCACCTCTTTTTCTCAACCCGGCGATTTATTAAGAATAAAAATGCCTATAAGACAAGACTCAGAAGATAAAGATGGGATTACCCCTAGATTAGAAACTCTTTCTACAGACAGAAACCCGAATAGAATAATTCAACAAGCAATAGCTTTAGACATTAGTGTTTATGTTGGAAAAGACAAAAAAGCAGAAATCAATTTCGTGGAATTAAGTGTTTTTAATAAAAGCTTGGCTGATTAGCTAAGCTTTTTTTTATTTCTTCTAATTCTTGTTTCTTGAATTTTTTAAGAACAAAACTTTCTGTATTAATTGGTTTTCCTGTTTTAGGTTGAACTCCTATTCTTATTCTAGTAAAGTCTTTTCCTATTTCTTTTATTATTGATTCTACTCCTTTGTGTCCAGCTGAACCTCTATTTTTAGATATTCTTATTTTCCCTATGGTTAGATCAATATCATCATGAATAACTATTAAATCTTTTGTTTTATAAAAAGAAGCTATGGCTTTGACTGATTGGCCAGATAAGTTCATAAAAGTTTGGGGTTTAACTAGAATAACTTTATCTTTTTCTGAAATCAAAGCTTTAAATTTTTTAGATAATTTAAAATTAGGGAAATTATTAGTTTCTTTTATTTGGTCTATTATTTCAAATCCTATATTGTGTCTAGTCTTATTATATTTTTCTCCTGGGTTACCCAGTCCTATTATAATCATTATTTTATATTAACATAGATGTTGCATTAAAAGAAAATCTTTGGTAGAATATATTATAATATGGATAAATCTTTTGATATTAACAAGTATCTAAGCTTTACTTTAGAAATAGTAAAAATAGTAGTTATTGCAGCTGCTATTGTTATTCCCATAAGGTATTTTTTATTTCAGCCTTTTTTTGTTGAGGGTCAGTCAATGGACCCTAATTTTGCTAGTGGGGATTATTTAATTATTGATGAGATAAGTTATAGATTTAGTCAACCAGAAAGAGGAGATGTTATTGTCTTTAAATATCCTTTGAACGATTCTAGAAGATTAATTAAAAGAATAATTGGTCTTCCTGGAGAAACAATAGTTATTGCAGATTGCCGGGTTATTATTAATAACAATGTTTTAGATGAATCAGCTTATTTAAATGATATTTGTACTTCTGGGAACATGACAGTTATATTGGGAGATAATGAGTATTTTGTTTTAGGAGACAATAGAGAGTTTTCTTTTGATTCTAGGAGTTTTGGTATATTACAAAAGGATTTAATAATTGGAAGAGTGTTCATAAGAGCTTGGCCTATTAATTCTGTAGAAAAGTTTAGTAATCCAAGTTATTAATCATGGCTAAAAAACCTAAGTTTCAAAGTCCTACAGGAATGCATGATATTCTGCCTGAAGAGCAGAAATATTATGAGAGAATTTATGAAGTAGTTTCTAAGATGGCTGATTTTTATGGTTTTGGTAAGATAGACACTCCTATTGTTGAGGATACAGATTTATTTTCTCGTGGTATTGGTTTGAGCACAGACATTGTTAAGAAAGAGATGTATACTTTAAAAACTAAAGGAGGGGATTCCTTAAGTTTAAGACCAGAATGGACAGCTCCTATAGTTAGATCATATATAGAGCACGGTATGTATAGTAAACCTCAGCCCTTAAAGCTTTGGTATTTTGGTCCTTGTTATCGCTATGAAAGGCCTCAAGCAGGAAGGTATCGTCAGTTCTGGCAGTTTGGTTTTGAGATATTTGGAGAAGATAATGCTGTTATAGATGCTCAGATTATTCAGATTTTTTATAATATTTTAAAAGAACTTAAATTAAAGAATATTTCAGTAGAAGTTAATAGTATAGGAGATAGCAATTGTCGTCCTTATTATAAAAAGCTTTTATCAAATTATTTTAGATCTAGAGAATCTTCTTTGTGTTCTAATTGTAAAAAGAGACTCAAAGAAAATGTTTTAAGAGTACTTGACTGTAAGGAAGAAAAATGTCAACCTATAAAAGTTGAAGCTCCTCAGATAATAGATCATCTTTGTGATTCTTGTCATGCTCATTTTAAAGAAGTTCTAGAGTTTTTAGACGAAATAGATTTACCGTATAATCTTAATCCTCATTTAGTAAGAGGTTTAGATTATTATACTAATACTGTTTTTGAAATATTCTCTGGAAAGGGAGATATTAAAAATGCTCTAGGCGGAGGAGGAAGATATAATAAATTGGTTAAGTTAATAGGTAATAAAGATATTCCAGCTTGTGGAGCTGCTGGAGGAGTAGAAAGAATAATATCTTTAATGAAAGAACAAGAAATAGAAGTAGGTAAAGTGCCAGAAATTCAGATCTTTTTAGCTCAATTAGGCAATTTAGCTAAGAGAAAAAGCTTAAGATTGCTAGAAGATTTTAGGAAAGCTAGGGTAAGAGTAGCTGAATCATTTGGTCGGGATTCTTTAAAGGTTCAGTTAAATAGAGCTGATAAGATAGGGTCTAAATATACTTTAATTTTAGGTCAGAAAGAAGCCCTAGAAGGAGTAATAATAATTAGAGATATGGCTAGTGGTAAACAAGACATTGTTAAGCTGGAAGAAGTGGTAGCTAAAGTTAAAAAGAAGCTTAAGTAATCATGGATTGTATTTTTTGTAAAATAATTAATAAACAAGCCCCAGCTGACTATATTTATGAAGATGATAATTTTATTGTTATAAAAGATATTAATCCTAGCGCCCCAATTCATTATTTAATTATTCCCAAGAAACATATTCAGTCAGTAGCTCATCTTAAACCAGAAGATAAGGAATTAATGGGTCAGATGATTCTTACTGCACAAAAGGTTGGCAAAGATTTAGAAAGTTATAGGTTAAGAATTAATACAGGCAAAGGAGCTGGTCAGATAGTAGACCATATCCATATGCATTTATTTAGTAAGTAAATTATTAAGACAAGTCTTAGAAATTGAAATAATTATGGCTTTAGAAATTAAAAAAGAAGGAAGAGAGACATCTCAAAACTTAGTGCGCCGCTTTTCTAGAAGGATGAAGCAAAGCGGTATTTTGCTTAGAGCCAGAAAATCTCGTTTTAGAGAAAGACCTAAAAGCAATCAGATGAAAAAGAAATCAGCCTTAAGAAGAGAAGAGCTGAAAAAAGAATACGAGAAATTAGAAAAGCTAGGCAAAGCTAAAAAAGATAATGTCAAAAAAAGATATTCAAGATGATTTGAATAAGGCAGTAAAAGAGAATGACGAAAACACTAAAAGTGTTTTGCGTATGCTTTTAGCAGCTGTTGTTAATAAAGAGAAAGAAATAGGAAAAGAACTAGAGGATATAACAGATATTGTTTCTTCAGAAGCTAAAAAAAGAAGAGAAGCAATAAAAGAATATGAAAAAGGAGGAAGAAATGATTTAGCTGACAAAGAAAAAGCTGAATTAGAAGTTTTAAGCAAGTATCTTCCAGAACAACTTTCTGAAGAAGAAATTAAATTATTAGTTAAAAAAGCAATTGAAGAATCAGATACAAAAGAAATAGGAAAGATTATGGCAGTATTAATGCCTCAAGTAAAAGGTAAGGCAGATGGGTCAGAGGTTAATAGAATAGTAAGAGAGTTATTAAATGATAGAGATTAATAATTTAACCAAGAGGAAAATAGGGGAAGAAGACTTAAAAAAACTTGCCAAAAACGTTTTAAAGGGTGAGAATAAAAAAGAGGACTTATCAATAGCTTTTGTTGGAGAAAAAAGAATAAGAGGTTTGAATAAAAAGTATAGAAAAAAAGATAATGCAACAGATGTTTTATCTTTTGGAGATGGTCTTAACGAAATAGTTATTTGTTTGAATAAAGTAAGAAAAGGGGAGTTAGCTAAAGTTTTGATTCATGGTATTCTACATATATTAGGTTATGAGCATGGTGATTTGATGGATAAAAAACAAAATCATTATTTAAATAAACATGGCCAAACAATACATTATTAATGCTTTAGATATAGGATCAGGATCAATTAAGCTTCTTTCAGTTGCTAAAACTCCGGGAGAAGATACTTTCGAAATCCTAGCTCAAGAACAAGCTCCTTCTTTAGGAGTAAGAAAAGGAGTGGTTATTAATAATCAGGAGGTGGCCCAAACAATATCTTCTTTGGTTGAAAAGGCTAGTCATAGCTGTAATAGAAAAATAGATAATGTTTATGCTAATATTGGTGGAGGTCATATTCATTCTACTTGTTCTAAGGGATTAGTTTCTGTTTCTCGGGCTGATAGAAAGATATCAGGAGAAGATGTAGAAAGGGTTTTACAAGCAGCAAGAGCTGTTTCTCTTTGTTCTAATAATGAGATAATTGATACTTTTCCTAAAGAATTCATAGTTGATGGAGAAGGAGGAGTAAAGCAAGCAGTAGGTATGGAAGGAGTCAGGCTAGAGGCTGAAGCTTTGCTATTATGTGGGTTTTCTCCCTATATTAAGAATTCCAGCCAAAGCATTACTAGTTCTGGTTTAGCTATTAATGAATTAGTGCCAGATCCTTTGGTTAGTTCTAAGGCAGTTTTAACTCCAAGAGAAAAAGAGCTTGGAGTTTGTGTTTTAGATATTGGAGCTGGAACAACAAGTATGTCGGTTTTTGAAGAAGGTAACTTAATTCATGCTGTTATTTTGCCAGTTGGTTCTGGTCATATTACTAATGATATTGCTATCTGTTTAAAGACAGATATTGATACGGCAGAAAAAATAAAAATAGAGTTTGGTACCTGTAAGAATGTTTCTAAAAAAGATAAAAAAGGCAAGAAAATAAAATTAGAAGGAGATGATTCTCTTAGTTTTTCTACTAAATTGTTGGGTGATATTATTGATGCTAGGGTTTGTGAAATATTTACTTTAGTAGATAAAGAGTTGAAAAAGATATCTAAACAAGAAATGCTCCCAGCCGGCGTAGTTTTAACTGGTGGAGGAGCTAAGTTACCTGGCGTTAAAGATGTAGCTAAAAGAGAATTAAAGCTTCCTTGTAGAATCGGTATTCCTAAAGGTCTCTCAGGATTTCAGGCAGATCCTAGCATGGCTAGTTTATTAGGGCTAGTTTTAGAAGGAACTGAAGAAGAAGAGGGGAACGTCAGAGTTTCTCGTTGGCATATTCCTGATAAAGCTAAAGGATTTTTTAAGTCAGTTGCTAATATATTTATTCCATGAAACCTAATATAGTAATAAAAGTTGTTGGAGTAGGAGGCTCTGGAGGTAATGCTGTTTCTAGAATGATGAAGTGTGATATAAAAGGAGTAGAGCTTTTAGCTGTTAATGCAGATATTCAGGATTTACAGAGAACAAAAGCAGATAAAAAGCTTCTTATAGGTAAGAATAGCACTAAAGGATTAGGCACAGGCATGAATCCAGAAATAGGAAGACAAGCAGCTGAAGAGCAAAGACAAGATATAGAAGAAGCTTTAACCGGAGCAGACTTAGTTTTTATTACTTGTGGTTTAGGAGGTGGATGTGGATCTAGTGCTTCTGTTGTTGTAGCTGATGTAGCTAAGAAATTAGGAGCTTTAACTCTAGCAGTAGTAACTACTCCTTTTTCTTTTGAGGGTATTCAGAGAATGGATATTGCTCATAATAGTTTAAAAAACCTTAAATCTAAAGTAGACACCTTGATTGTTATATCTAACAATAAATTACTTTCTGTTTTAGATAGTAATGTTACTGTTTTGAATGCTTTTTGGTTCTGTGATGAGATTTTAAGACAAGCAGTACAAGGTATTTCCGACTTAATCGTCTTGCCAGGTATTATTAATGTTGATTTTGCTGATATTAGAGCAATTATGAAGAATTCTGGTTCAGCTTTATTTGGAATTGGTAAGGCTAAAGGTCCAGAAAGGGCCAAACAAGCAGCTAGTCAGGCTTTAAATTCTCCCTTACTGGATCTTTCTTGTAAAGGAGCTAAAGGAGTTTTGTTTAATGTCTCTGGAGGTAAGGATATTAGCTTAACAGAGATAGATGAAGCTGCTAAATTGATCATGCAAGAGGTTTCTCCTGACGCTAGAGTCATATTTGGGGCTATCCAGGATGAAAAATTAGCTAAGGGAGAGATAAAAGTGACAGTTATTGCTACTGGGTTTTGATTTCCCACTTTTCCACAGTTGACTGCTTTTCCCTATAAGTTAAAATAGAGTAATTGGCTCTTATTTTTTTTATGAAAAATACGATTACAAAAGTAAAAAAGCGTGATGGGACAGTTGTAGACTTTGATCAAGACAAAATCAAAGAAGCTGTTTTTAAAGCTATTACTGCGACTAATCAGGGTGACGGAATAATATCTAAGAAGGTGTCTGATAGGGTAGTTGATATCCTTAATAGGCGTTTTAAAAAAGATGAAATTCCTCAAGTAGAGCAAATTCAAGATATAGTTGAAGAGATTTTAATTTTGGAAGGACTAGTTGATACTGCCAGAGCCTATATTCTATATAGAGAGCAAAGAAGAAGGATTAGAGAGGCAGCTGCAGTGGTTGACGAGTCAAGCGAGAGAATAGATAAGTATCTTAAAGAGCTTGATTGGCAGGTTTATGAAAATGCTAACATGACTTTTTCTTTACAGGGATTAAATCAGTATGCTATATCTGATGTTTCTAAGAAATATTGGTTAAATAAGATTTATCCTAAAGAAGTAAGAGATGCTGCTTTTAATGAAGATATGCATATTCACGATCTGGAAAGTATCAGCACTTATACTTTTTTTGGAAAAGAAACAATAGTAGCTAAACTAGGTGAAAAAATTAAATTACTTTCATTTGAAGACCTGTATGGGCAAATTTCTCATTCTGAAGTTCTTTTAAGCGAAAAAGACGATGCTTGGGCTAAATATCCAGATAATCTTTATGTTTTAGATAAAAATTTATGGACGAGAGTTCTAAGGCTAGTTAGAAAAGAAAAAAGAAGAGAAATGAGATTTATAAAATCAGAACAAGGTCGTAGCGTTATTGTTACAGATAATCACCCTTTTATTACTAAAGATAAGTCAGAGGTTGAGGCAAGAGGCGTATTAGAAAAAGATGATTTGATTTATAGTGCCAATGTTGTTGATTTGCTTTCTGGGGAGAATCTTTTTTCTAAGGATTATATTTATATTGCTGAAGAGTTGTTAGAAAATGGATACCAGAAGTTTTTCCTAGAAGGTTTTGCTTGGGAAGATTTTATAGAAAACTGGGGAGGAAGTTTAAATACTGTAGGAACCTTAAGTGTTTCTAATAATGCTAATAGTTTAGATAATAAGCTTGCTCTTACAGAGGATTTAGGTTATCTGGTTGGTATTTTTATTGCTGAAGGGAGTTATGATAATTGGAGGGTTGTTGTTACTTGTGGTGAAACTGAAATAATAAAAAAAGTAGAAAGGATTTTAGCGAGATTAGGTTTAAGATTCTATGAGAATAAAAAAGGCAGTGTTAAAGATATTACAGTAGGTTGCAGTACTCTGTCTACATTATTTAGGGAGGTATTCCAATTAAAAACTAAAAGTAAAGATAAAATTCTTCCTCCAGATATCTTAAACTATAATCAAGATTTTATTAAAGGTGTTATCGCAGGTATTATAGATGGTGACGGGACAGTGGAAGGAAATAAATCTCAGATTTTAATCAGAGTTGCTTCTAGAAGCATGTTAGAGCAAATAGCTTCTCTTCTTCAATTTTTTGGAATTGTGGCAAGGGATAGAATTTCTTCAGAAGAGATAGGCAAGGTTCATTTCTTTAAAGGTAAAGAAATTATCCAAAATTATCCAATTTATGGGCTTTGTTTTTCTAAAAAAGAAGATTTTGACTTGCCGTCTTTTAAATATAAAAAAGCAGTACCGGCTAAGTCTAAATGGCGATCTGAGGATTATGGTTGGAACAAGGTTTTAAACAATAAAATTACGACTATTGCCGAAAAATACATATATGATATTACAACTGATTCTAAAACATTTTTTTGTAACTCTCTTTTAGTTCATAACTGCTGTGGGTGGGATTTGTACGATTTGTTAAAAAGAGGTTTTAGGGGAGTGCCTGGTAAATTAGAGTGTCGTCCACCTAAGCACACAAGAACTGCTTTAGGTCAGCTAGTTAATTTCTTTTATACTTTGCAAGGAGAGAGCGCTGGTGCTCAAGCTGTTTCTAATTTCGATACTTTAATAGCTCCTTATATTCGTTATGATGGTTTAACTTACAAGCAGGTTAAACAAGCCATGCAAGAGTTTTTATATAATTGTATGGTGCCGACTAGAGTAGGTTTCCAGACCCCCTTTTTGAATATTAGCTTAGATATTAAGCCACCTTCATTTCTAGCTAAACAACCAGTAATTATTGGTGGTAAGCCTCAAAAGGAAACTTATGGAGAGTTTCAGGAAGAAATGGATATGCTTAATAAGGCTTTTTATGAGGGTATAATGGAAGGAGATGCTAAAGGCAGACCTTTTACTTTTCCTATTCCAACTGTTTCTATTGGTCGGGATTTTGATTGGGATAATCCAGCTCTAGAGCCTTTATGGGAAGCTACTGCTAAGTATGGAATTAATTATTTTTCCAATTTTATTCATTCTGATATGAAGCCAGAAGATTTCAGAAGTATGTGTTGTAGGTTAAGATTAGACAATAAGGAATTATATATGAGAGGAGGAGGATTGTTTGGTTCTCAGCCCTTAACTGGTTCAATAGGAGTGGTTACAGTTAATTTACCAAGAATAGGTTATTTATCCAAAACCAAGAAAGAGTTCTTTAAGAGATTAAGCGATATAATGGATTTGGCTAAAGAAAGTTTAGAAATAAAGAGAAAGGCCTTGGATAATTTTGTGGAAAAGGGATTATATCCTTATACTAAGTTTTATTTGGATTCGGTTAAAAAAATCCGTAATTCTCACTTCGGAAACCACTTTTCTACTATTGGTTTAATGGGTATGAACGAGGCCTTAGAGAACTTTTTAGGAGAAGATATCGGAACTACTAGAGGTAAGAAGTTTGCCTTAGAAGTAATGGATTTTATGAGAGATAGACTAGTTGATTATCAAAAAGAAACAGGTAATTTATATAATCTTGAGGCTACTCCAGGAGAAGGAACTAGTTATAGACAGGCTAGGGCTGATAGGGAAAGATATCCTGATATTACAACTGCAGGAACTAAAAAGGCTCCTTATTATACTAATTCTTCTCAATTGCCTGTTAATTATACTGACGATGCTTTCCAGGCCTTAAAACTTCAAGATGAATTACAATGTAAATATACTGGTGGTTGTATAGAAAAAGGAAATAAAGTTCTGACCAATAAAGGTTTGCTATTGATAGAAAATATTGTTAACAATTTCGACAAGCTTAAACCGATTAAAGCTTTAAGTTATAATCCTGAGGGAAGAAATAGTCAATGGGATAATATTGTTAAAGCAGTTAAAGTAAATGTTAAAAAACATAATAAAATAAGAGTGATAGGAGAAAGAGGTTTAGATATTGTGACTTCTGATTGGCACCCTTTCTTTGTTTTTGAAAAGTTCAGGCCTAATCCGTCTTGCCCAATTTGCAAAGAAAGGGTAGGCAATATAAAGGGTTTTGCCGCTCACATAAAATGGAATTTAGATTGTAAAGAGAAGTATAAGGATTATCCTAAGTATAAAGTTGTGGAAAAAAGGGCGGATGAATTAAGGAAAGGAGATTATATTCTGCAAAATTCATCTAATTTATATCCTGATAAACATCCAAATATTAATAAAGATTTGATGTGGTTAATCGGATTTTTTATAGGAGATGGTTGTATAAGCAAATATATAGATAATAGAGGAGGGAATAAATTAGAAAGATACAAATTAAGATTTTTTAGTGAACATAAAATAGCTTTAGAAAAAATAAAACAAATTCTTGATAAAAATTTTAATGTTAGGGTTAATATAATTAAAAATGATAAAAGAAGTGAAAAGCTTAGAGAGATTTCTACTTCTAAAAAAAATGTTTTAGATTTTTTATTTAGTAATGGATTTAAAACAGGAGAAAAGGTATATGATATTTTTATACCCGAAATCATAAAGAAGAATTTAGTTAAGAGTAATGTTTTAGCTTTTATTTCTGGCTTAATGGATTCAGATGGTCATATTGATAAACAGGGCGATTTCGAATATTATACAGTATCAGAACAGTTAGCAGACGATATTTTAGAAATCTGCACCACTGCAGGAATGATGATAAGTAAAATTAAGAAAACAACAAATAGGAGTAATGAGGTTGACAGTTGGCGTTTAAGGATACCTGCTTATGAATTAACAAAAATAAAAAATTCTCTTTCAAATGTTGTTAATCATTATAAGATTAAAGATGAATTATCAGACAGGATTAAGCGTCATCTTCCAGTCGTTAGAGTTATTAAGGCTTCAAAAACAAATGTTAAGGACAATCAATTCTATGATTTAATGACAGAAAGAAATCATAATTATCTAGCAGGAAAAAATTCTTTGGTTTTTATACACAATACAGTGCTACATTTATTCTTGGGAGAAAAAGTTAGTGATCCTGAATCAGCCAAGGCAATTGTTAAAAAGATATTTGAAAAATTTCAATTGCCTTACATTACTTTAACTCCGACTTTCTCTATCTGTCCGACTCACGGCTATTTATCAGGAGAACATACTTATTGTCCTAAATGTACCATAGAACAGCCTTGTGAGGTTTATTCCAGAATAGTGGGCTATATCAGGCCAATAAGTCAGTGGCATACAGGGAAAAAGCAAGAGTTTAAAGAAAGAAAAGAATTTAAGATAAAGCCATGAAAATCGGGGGATTACAAAAACTAACTCTTATAGATTATCCGGGCAAATTAGCTGCTACGGTTTTTCTTTTTGGCTGCAATTTTAGATGTCCTTGGTGCTATTCATCTGAACTTGTTTTACCAGAGAAGAAACAGCCAGAAATTTCAGAAAAAGAAGTAATAGACTTTTTAAAAGAAAGACAAGATTTAATAGAAGGAGTAGTTATTTGTGGAGGAGAACCAACTATTAATAAAGATTTAGAGAAATTTATTAAAAAGATTAAAAAGTTAGGATTTTTAGTAAAGCTTGATACTAATGGTTCTAATCCTAAAGCATTAAAAGAATTAATTAAAATAGTAGATTATGTAGCTATGGATGTTAAACTCCCTAAGGATAAATATTTAAAGGTTTTGGGGATTAAGCCAGATAATATAGATAAGAGTATTAAGATATTAAAAGAAAGTAAGATTGATTATGAGTTTAGAACAACTGTAGTGCCTGATATATTAGACAAAAAAGATATTCTCAAAATAGCTAAATGGATATCAGGTGCTAAAAAGTATTATCTACAAAATTTTAGACCAGAGAAAACATTAGATCCTAAGTTTGAGAAAAAGAAGCCTCATCCTGATGAATATTTGGCTAATATAAAGAAAACTATCTCTCCGTTTTTTAAGATTTGTAAAGTAAGATAAAAGGGGCTAAGTTTTAATGGCGTCTCCGAACCTAGCCCCTTGTGTATTTAGATGA
>Ga0272442_10008293_pt1 | contig 13212 bp, 9 predicted proteins | sample SSMForm2O_FD_200262 | JGI IMG/M metagenome (GOLD analysis project Ga0272442, IMG submission 200262) | Marine sediment archaeal communities from Little Sippewissett salt marsh, Falmouth, MA, United States - SSM-Form-2O | ecosystem: Environmental > Aquatic > Marine > Wetlands > Sediment ...
TATTTTTCTCCGTATTTCATTATTGTAAATAAATCATCATATAAATCCGGGGTCGACGGAAGGAAAGGCCCCGAGCAATCTCCTGTGCTTTGCTCCAGGTGGGTGACATCTACGTGAGTTCCTGGTTCCTTGTATCCTTTGAGTATCTGCAGTATATCGTCATCCCAGACGCCCGTGGCAATCGGATTGACATAGAGTAGTCTCACAGATTCTCCCTTCCTGTTATCTGTCACGCTGCGGCGCCAGTCTTCATGAAACACGGAAACATGATCGTTTTTTTTGCCTGTCATGCTGGTTGTTGCGAGACGACACGTGGCTTTCTCCGAACAACTTCCTTTCTCCGTTGCTCGGTCCTCCGGTCAACAACGCAGTCACGAACTGATTGTAGAGTCGAATAACACCGGGAGGGACTTGAAAAACAACATACCTTCCCCATCGTGTTCTTGTGAATAGCGCGTTTAGGATATACAGAAGCGCTCCCATCCACTGATACGGTCTACCGCGAGAAAGGGTGCTGCGGCGTAACTGTAGTGTTCGGCATCGCCGGAGATGTTGCATGATCGTGACGCGCGCTTTGATCGTCTCTTTCTTGTACGACAGCATCATCTGTTGTGTATAAGAGGCCTGCTGGGGGGAGATGACCTTTCTTCTCCAATAGCCAGCGTCTTCTCCTTCTGAAAGGATGTCCAGGCACCACGTCTTTCGCGTCAGCACGAGGGACTGGCCCTCGGCGAGTCTCCGCGCATCGCCGCAGGAAAAATCTGCGAGTTCATTGGTCATGTTGTCGCACACTAAACACCGCTCTTCCGAAAACATGGCACTGATCAGCGATGCGTATTCCCGACGCGGCATGAACGACTCCCCCTCTGCGGTCTCAACGAGCAAGCCTTGCTCAGATCCACGTCGAGCCAAGAAACCGATCCTCCGCAGGCCCCTCCGGTCTGAAACAGCAATCCCAAGACGATGTAGAAGGTAATCCAGAGCGAGGTAGCCCGGCATGAAGCCGCAGAATAAGCCGATCGTTACGGCAAAACGGTCCGCAATCTTGGGTCGAAGTTGTCTTAGGTTGTCAATTCCTCGGATCTGGCAGGGCATACCGACGATGGCGTATCGCCCTGCGTGCTCCAAGATGTAAGTGATTCCTTCCTGTATGGACACTGGATAGTATAAAGAGCCAGCGCATTGGAGCACTTCCGCCTTGCTCTTCGCGATCAAACTGTGCCCGCGAGTGGGCTGCTCGTCTCGCGGTTTCACAACCAGCGCTCCATCGACTGCCTCTGTATCGAGCAGATAAGAGAGCAACGCGGAGACAAACCCGCTTGACGGTGTGTGTCGCACCTTGAACTGCTTGTTGGCATCGACTGTGAAACAGCCTTCCACTGCACCCAGGTGGAGGTCATGCGTTGTCACGCCGTGGGCGTCTGCCGGCCTTGCCTCGAGTTGTCGGCCCGGACAGACGCGATAGCAGTCCCCACACTGGATACAGGCCGAGGCGTCAAGCTGTGGGTATGTCATCCCCGTCGAGCTAGGCTTTGACACGATCGCGTGAGTTGGGCAGACAGCCTGGCAGAGACCACACCCAATGCACAGATGATCGGCTGTCACCTCTGTTACTGTTCTCACGATGCTTCTCTCGAACCGATCATCGGAAGTCGACTGTATCTCCTCTTCGCGCTACCAGAGCCACGAATCTTGATGCCGGCCAGGGGAATCGTCTAGGCAACACGCGCCTTGATCACCAGCTCGGCGGATTTGAGTGCAGTAATGACAGGATCAAGCACAGGAACGTCAACAGCTTGAGCAATCGGTGACAGGAGTCCACCCCACAGGGTGCAGCTGAAGAAAAGGACATTCACGTGGTCCTCTTCAACGGCCTTCTCTGCCTGGATGATCCCGTCTTTCGTCACTGAATCGCTGAATCGACTCACCACTTCTTCTTTGAGCTCGGCCCAACGCTTCTCTGCCAGGTAGCGCTTCATGATATCTTGTGGTGGGTGCCCGACCTGCACCGCCCGAAAAACGATCCGATCCCTTGGAATCCCGTAGCGACGGATGGACTCCTCGTGCCAGGCAATCGCGCTTCTTTCCTCCACATCGTGACTGGGAACAAGCAGGCCGATGCGGTGGCCGAGGAGACAGGCTAGGTTGAGACCGGTCTGAAACGGGCCAAGAACAGGTATCGAACTCATGTAGTTGGCCTCTCTATGGCCAGGATCAGCCGCACAGCCGATGATGATGCCGTCGTAGCCATCTCGTTCTCCCTTCTTAATTGCATCGAAGAGATCGCTGTAGAAATCGGGTATGGGAGGCAGAAACGGTGTGGAGAGCTCCCCGGCCTTGGGTTCTAGGTGGATAACGTCAGCCTCTGTGTCCACTTCTTTGTGTGCGTCGAGAATCTTCTGGACATCGTCATCACATACATCAGTGGTTATAGGATTAACATACAGTATTCTCATCGTATATCTCCCCCTTTATTTATTGAGTACATTATCTGACTGTTATAAGATAACCAGCTCGCGAGGGTAGCGGGTAAGTGGAATTCCCCCTTTCTCGCCAACGACCACGATGTCTTCAATCCGCACCCAGAGCCCGCCGTTCACAATGACGCTTGGCTCTACCGCGAACACCATTCCCTCTTGGAGTGGGGTATCGTCTAGCTCGTCGAGCAAAGGCAGTTCATGCACGTCCATACCCACACCGTGTCCGGTTCGATGGACGAAGTATTGCCTGAAACCGGCTTTCTCCATTCCCTCAGTCACGGCCTGATGAACATCTGTGGCGCGGGCGCCGGGGCGCAGTGCCTCAATCCCGCATTGCTGCGCGTGAACGATCGCTTTGTGGTAGGCACGAACAGTCTTTTCCGGCTTTCCGATCGATACGGTGCGGCCAAAATCGGTGCAGTACCCCTGGTATACACATCCGAAATCAAAGGCAATCACTGTGCCGGATTTGAGCTCAAAGTGGTGTGGCTCACGGTGGCGGATGTCCCCCGGGGATAAGTCACTATGACTGTAGACGTTGGTTGGGAAGGAAAGCGCCTCCGCTCCGTTTTTCCTCAGTACGCACTCAAGCTCTGTTGCTATGTCCCATTCGCTCATCCCGGGCCTGATTGCTTCGACCACTTCCGCGAAGCTGTTGTCGGTTATTTCCGCTGCTTGCTGCATTTGCTCCAGCTCCCTCGGGCTCTTGATTCTGCGGATTGCTTCAATAAGCCCCGCACCCGAAACAAAACTGACTCCGGACAGGGTCTCTGCGAGCCAAAGCAGCGCATGTGCCCAAAATCGATCTTCCACGGCAACGCGACCGGATCGAAGACCGATGGTTTTGAGAATTTGAGCAAGCTGTATCTCAACGCCTTTTCCTTCCTCAATTCGTCTTATGGTGATGTTGTCTTGACCGACCGATTCAAAATCGGCGATCATCCTTGGAGCGATATAGGAAAGCTCTCCGGAAGCCTTCAACAGACCCATTTCTGCCCAGGACCCGTGATGATCGACACGCGTGTACGTTGGAGTACGCCGTTTGATGCCGGAAACATATTCCAGGTTCGTTCCCGGAGCTAGTATGAACCAGTCAATGTCAGCTGCAGCCATTTGTTCGCATACCTTCTTAAATCGTTCTTGCATTACCTTGTCCCCTCTGTTTGTCTTGTCTGTCTTCAGGTCCCGCCGTATCCGAGAGTTCGCGTTGCTTGAAGCCATCCAAGTTGCTGGGCCTTTACTTGGCGCTACAGAACTGGCAGCATCGCACAAGATGCCCCGATTCTGCCTCAACAAGAGAAGGCTCAGCTTCCGTACAATCCGATGCGCACTGATGGCATCTTGGATGGAAGCGGCACCCGCCGGGAGGATCGATCGGGCTGGCAATCTCGCCTCTGGAACTGCTTTTCGGTGGCTTGGCTCTTTCGTCCTCCTTTGTCACAACCGGTATCGACGACAACAGCATCTTCGTATAGGGATGCAGTGGGTTGGTGAAGAACTGCTCGGCGGAGGCCACCTCCTGGATCTTACCCAGGTACATGATCGCGACACGACTGGCCACATTTCGCATCAAACTGAGATCGTGCGTGATGAAGAGGTAGGCCAATGAGAGATCCCGTTGTAGCTCGGAAAGTAGATTGATGATGTTCGCTTGCATTGAGACATCCAGGGCCGATGTTGGCTCGTCGAGGACCACCAGCGAGGGATTCACGGCCAACGCTCTCGCCACGCCGACCAGTTGCTGCTCACCCCCGCCGATTTTTCGAGGATACTTGTTGAGGAAGGCCTCAGGTAGACCGACCTGATGAAGTAGCTCTTTTACGCGCGAGCTGCGTTCTACCGCGGGCATTCCAGACGTTCGCAGAGGCATCTCCAGGATTTGCTCGACGGTCTTGTGTGGATTCAACGAGCTGGATGGGTCTTGAAATACGATCTGCATCTCTCTTCCCGTGAAGCGGACACGCTTACTCCCTGCCTTGGCTACTAGGTTATCCCGATAGTAGATTTCGCCTCCCGTTGGTTCCTGGAGTCCGATAAGGACATACGCTGCTGTGCTTTTTCCGGATCCAGATTCTCCGACCAATCCGAAGGTCTCGTTGGGGCGGATGTCAAAAGCGATTCCATCGACCGCACGAACGAGACCCCTGATGGTCTTGAAGTGCTTCGTTAGCTCGCATACCCGGACTAATTCCGTAGCACCAGCTGAAGCCCGTTCTCCGGTTGTCCCAGGAAGAGTTGGTTGGGAGGCCTCGCTGGCTGCAGCGGATGCGCCTTGTCGAGAAGGCGACTTGACACGAGGTGGCACTGCCGCGCTCTGTCCTGCGACACTCGAGGCGCCGCTTTTGGCATCGTAGAGGAAGCAATTCACGAAATGCTGGTCGTGAATTGCGAAACTGGCAGGCCGTTGGGTGCTGCATATATCCATCTGTTGCGAACAGCGGTCGGAGAATCGACAGCCGCTGGGCGGGTTGATGTATTCGATTACCCGGCCAGGAATGCCGTAGAATGGTTTTCTTGACGCGAGTCGGGGAATGGCATTGAGCAGTCCCACCGTATATGGGTGTTGCGGCGACTCAAACAACGTTGCGGTGGTTCCCGATTCGACGATGGAACCGGCGTACATGACGTACACCCGATCTGTCCATTCTCTGACCACGCCCAGCGAATGCGTGACGAGCAAAATCGCCACATTGTTTTCCTCTACCAGTTGCTTGAGAAGGCGGAGGATCTGGTCGTGAATGGTGACGTCCAAGCTGGTACCCGGTTCGTCGGCGAGGATTATCTCCGATGGGGTGGCCAGTGAGAGTCCAATGCAAACGCGCTGACGCATCCCTCCACTGAGTTGGATGGGATAACTGGCCAGCATGCGTTCTGGATCGGGAAGTTGCGCTGCTTGCAAGGCCTGCATAGCCCTTTTTCGAATTTCCTTCCTGCTTGGACTCTTCCCGGCAACCCGCAGAGATGAGCCGATGGCGTCTTCCAGTTGGTGTCCGACCGTGAAGACCGGATTGAGCGCCGCTGTCGGATCCTGGAAGATGACCGAGACAGAATTTGCGCGGAAATTCCTTTGCGCTTTTCCCGAAAGCGAGAGTACATCTTTGCCTTTGAACTCAATTGTCCCATTGGTAATCTGGCCTTCTGGGGGCAGCAGTCCAAGAATGCTGAGAATGGTTGTGGTCTTGCCGCACCCCGACTCGCCGACAAGTCCCACCTTCTCGCCGGAATGAAGGGACATGCTCACTCCGGTTAGCACTCGAAGGATTCCCTCATAGATGGAATACTCGACTGACAGTTCAGCGACATCGAGAAGGGGTGGCGCATTCCGTTCGGTCATCCTAGTACTCCTCCGATGCAAAGAAGTCCTGGAATCCATCACCCAACAGGTTGAATCCGAGGACAAGATAGATGATGGCCATTGCAGGGAAAACCGCGATCCACCACTGTCCGGGGATCTGTCGCGCTCCTTCGGAAACCATGGTCCCAAGTCCCGGTTTAGGCGGTTGAATCCCCAGCCCGACAAAGCTCAAACTGGCGGTGACGATGACAGCAAAACCGAGGTCGAGTGTTACTTTCGTTAGAACCGGTCGGATGCAGTTGACGAACAGCTCGCGTATGAGAATGTACAGCGTGCTCCCTCCGGCAAGTTGCGCTGCTTTGATGAAGGCTTCGTTCCGTAGAGAAGAGGTGATGCCGTAGGTCAACCGTGCGTACCACGGCCACAAGGCAACCGAAACCGCCATCATGCCTTTGAACAGTCCAGGGCCCAAGGTCGCGGCAACAGACAGGGCGAGGAGCAAAGGGGGAAGGGCAAGCATGATGTCGGTCAACCGCATGATCACGGTTTCCACCCACGTTCCCCGTTTGTAGCCGGCAAGCATCCCCAAGATGACACCGACCGGTGAGGCGATTCCCACAACCATGAGCCCCATGAAAATCGAGTAACGGAAGCCGTAGAACACGCGTGTCAAGATATCGCGTCCTAGAACGTCTGTACCGAAGGGGTGATTGAAGCTTGGGGCCTGGTTTGCTTCGGTCAGATGAATGACGAATCCAACGTCCTCCGGATGCGGCGTGATGTAGGGCGCAAAGATCATGATGAAAGCGACGGAACCGATGATGATCAATCCTGCCACTGAGAGGCGATTCCGTGAGAATTTGAACCAGGCGTAGCGAAAACCGCGTGCCTCCCGCACTTTGGGAGTCTCTTTGGTGTTCTCGCGCTTTGGGTGTCTGAACATTCCTAGCTCCTCTCCGCGAGACTGATTCGTGGATCGAGAATTGAAGTGATGATGTCGACGATGAGATTCATGACGATGAACATCACGCCGAGGACCATCACCACCGCGCTGATTGCGAATAGATCGCCTTCCAACATTGCGGTGACGCCGTACCGTGAGAAACCCGGCCAGAAAAAGACCAATTCTACGAGGAATGCGTTGCTGATGGTTGTCGCAAAGTCCATGCCCATCAGGGCTACGGTTGGGATCAAGGATGGCTTGAGCACGTAGCGAAACATGATACGGGATTGAGGAATCGCGTTGGCACGAGCTGTCCTCACGTATGCTTTACTCAGGTTTTCTATCATGCTGGCGCGGGTCACTCTTGACTCCTGAGCGACCGCAGACAGACCGAGACTGACTGCAGGAAGGAGGATATGCCAAAGTGCATCTCCCACAACATGCCATCGACCGGTCAGCAATCCATCTAGTATGTGCATGCCGGTAATGGTTGGGGGAGGACTCACCCCCGAACTGAGCCGTCCCATCGTTGGAAAGATATTCAGCCAATAGCTGAAGATCAACATGAACAAGATTCCGAAGATGAACGCGGGGGTCACCGTTCCACTGTAGGCAATCATGCGAGATACGTTGTCCAACCAGCTGTTTCGATATCGGGCGGCGACTACCCCGAGGACCTGGCCGACGATCAGTGAGAAGACAAGAGAAACGAGCGCCAGTTCTGCAGTAGCAGGAAGGAATTCCTTCAGATCGACCACCACAGGTCGCTTGGTCATCAAAGAAATTCCAAAATCGCCTCGTACTGCGCCTTTGATCCAGTGGTAATACTGAACCGGAAGTGAGTCGTCCAAATGGAGTTTTGTCCGCATATCGACAATCGCCCTCTCCGACGCATGAGATCCCAGGGTGGCACGAACAACGTCTGTGGGAACCATTCGAGCGATGACGAACACAAGCATAGAAAGGCCGACCAGAACCAGAACGGAGTACAGGAACCTCTTTGCGACGAATTTGAGAATATGCCACAGCATGGGTTATCCCCCGTGATTGAGGAGGACAGAGGGGGACTGAGAACAGCACCCCTCTGTCCAAAAGGTTTGCGCTACTGTCCCAACAATTCGGCTTTTCTATTCAAATCGATTCGATAATAGTAGAAATTCACCGCAGCGCCGGTGATGCCGGCGATGTTCTCTGTATCCACATAAATGTAGTCCTGCATGGCACGTACAGGGTCTACTTCCGAAACGAGGATCAACGGTGCTTGGTCCAACAGGTATCGTTCGATCTCTTGATAGATGGCCTTCCGTTGCTCCGCATCCACGGTGGCGCGCCCAAGCTCAATCTGCTCCTTGAGCTGCGGATCGTCGAACCAGTGCGATCCGGAGTAACCGCCAGCGAAGTACCAAACCCGGTTGAGTGTCGAATCGGCATCCGGATACTCAGGAGCATACTGCAGCGGTACCGCGTGTCCTTGCGTATCGGGCGAAGAACAACCGGATATCAATGGGGCAAGGCCCTGCAGCTGTTCCACCTTGATGTTGAACCCCGCAGCGGTAAGATCGGCCGCCAGCACTCCCACCATGACGTCGAAGAAATAGTCACCGATTGGCCACCAGATCGTCAGTGGCGTGTCTTGAGGGTACTCGGAAAGCGCGAGCTCCTCCTTCATTTTGTCCAAATTCCTCTCGTAGAGCGCCGCATCTGGATTGTGCTCCGGATAAATGGTTCCGATCACGTGGCCGGGACGGCTGCCCCACACCGGGAACGTTTGGCTGGCGTCGAACGCGTAGTTCAACGCTCGCCGGAAGTGAACATCGTCCGTCGGTTTCTTCTGAGTGTTTAGGTGGAATACCAGGACATGGCTCTTATTGACTGCATTGAGATCTATTCCTTCGATGGCGTCCAACTCCTCGAACGTGGACTGCGGGAACGTGCTGTAGGTCACATCCAGCTCTCTGTCGATGACCAGGTTCTTAGCGGTGGTCGGCTCCCACAGAGCGATGATCCGAACCTTTTCGATGGGGACGAGATTGTCGCCGTAGTCAGGCCATCCCAGAAAGTAGTCCTCGAACCGCTCGAACTCCAGCTTCATGTTGACTTCATGGACTTCCAACGTGTAGGGGCCGGATCCGGCATCGTTGTAGCGAACCCATTCCAGGCCGTAGTCGCCCATCTCCCCGTGATCCCCAGGGCCGAGGTGCTGCATCACGAGATCTTTGTTGAGGATGAACGCATAGGTGATGACAGCCGGAAAGACCGACACCGCTCGATTCAGGGTGAATCGAACCGTGTAGTCGTCTATGGCCGAGATTTCCTTAATCGGTTCGACTAATCCGTAGGCTCCCAATCCCAGATCAAGCGTTCTCTGGAACGAGAAGACGACATCCTCTGCCGTTACCTCTGTACCATCGTGGAACTTGACTCCCTGACGCAGATGAAAAATCCAGTCGTATCCGGTGCCCGCCATGGATTCCCAACTCTCGGCCAGGTGCGGCTGTACCCCGCCCTCGGCCGCAGGATAGGTCAATCCATCATACATGAGAACACCTGACCGGTAGTGGTTCCAGAACATGATCTCGGCAGGATCACAGGCAAACGGAGAAACGTCATTGGTAATCAGAATGTTTTCGACTTCCGCCTGGGTGCAAAGCCCGATAAGAAGTAGAGAGACAACAAGAAGCACAGGGCCGAATACCTTCATCTTCGTATTACGCGAACGAAACATACTGCCACCTCCTCTGTAGCACCTTCTAAGCGAACGATGGACTGTCTTGCCCAAACGATCCGTTTGTTTCTTTTTTGATCTCCTCCTCTCAGGCTCTCCGCCCGCAAAATGATCGTGAAGAGGCCGTGCTTGTATAGGATACTCATGCCTTTCCAAGACGTTGCTTGAAGCTGCATCAATCCTGGTGTTGCTCGCGCAGCGTTTTTCTGCACAGCTGTGTTTCCTTCTGGTCTACTCCTTGGGCTCTTTGTTTCAACGCCACACCGTAGATGTTGCGTGCCGTCTCTAGGCTGACATAACCGTTTCGAACATCAAGGCGCACAGATTCAGGATCGCGCTTGAGTGGATCGCCGTACCCTCCTCCCCCGCCCGTTTCTGCGACAAGACGTGACCCTGCCTCCAACGGGTATTGCTCGACTTTGAGAATGTCGATTGTCTCATCCGAGTCGGAAGGGTGAAGGGTCACCTTGGGTATCGCTCCTGCGTGTCCCCCGAATAGGCCCCACTGCGGTGTCACAGCACGGTCGAAGTGTAGGGTTACCTTGCTGTCGGTGAGCAGTTCGTACTCTTTCACGACGTTCAGTCCACCGCGGAATTCTCCTGCACCACCGCTGTCTGTTCCCAAAGCGACTTTCCTGATCAGAAGCGGATGTCGGCTTTCGGTAGTTTCCACTGGGATGTTTCGGAAATCCCCAGCAGCAGAGTGAATCAATGCGCTCTCTCCATCCGCGTGAGCGCTTGCGCCCCATCCGCCTTCCTGAGCCTCCCCGCTGACGAAAAACTCTCCGGAATCGGGGCGATTCCCCATGATGAAGACATTCCAAGAGTCTCCCGGGAGCCCCGCGGCAACGTGATCGGGGATGACCTCCGCGAGTGATTTGATCGCCAGATCCAGCATGAGCATCCCCGGATGAGGGTGCATGCAGGCCGCCGGTTCACGTGCAGCAAAGATTGAACCCGGTTCCGCAATGACGTCCAGCGATTCGAAGCTGCCGTGATTGACTTCCGGGGTGGGGCTGGGATACAGAAAGACAAGCGCCAGCCGCCCGGCGGAGATGGTGTTTGCGTAACCACAATTCAGATTACCACGCCGTTGAGGACTGGAACCCGTCGTATCAATCGTCATCCGATCTCCCTCAATCGTCACCTTGACCTTCACTAGGACAGGCTCGTCGGTGATGAAATCATTGTCCGCCCACCCTTCTGCTTCATACACGTCATCGGGAATCTGCCGTATGAACGCACGGTACTTCTCCGCTGTTGTCGAAAAGATTTGCTTAATGCTCTCGCGTACTGTTTGCAGCCCAAATCGATCGATGAGGTTAACATAGCGTCGTTCGCCCATTCGGCATGCCGCAATTTGGGCGTTCAAATCACCCATCAGAACTTTGGGAGCCCGACTGTTGATGCAGAGAATATCTATGGTGTCACGCACCCATTCCCCTGCATCCATGACCTTAGTCGGCCCCAAGCGGATCCCTTCCTGGAAGATCTCGGTGGTGTTCACGGGGAAACCTGGTTCCGCTGTACCTACATCAAACCAGTGAGCGCGAGTGGATGCAAATCCCACGAGTTCTTGGCCAAAGAAAATTGGGCTTAAGATATCGACATCGTTGAGATGGCCTCCTGTGATGTAGGTGTCATTGACTACGAAAACATCTCCCGTCTTAAGGTTTTCTGCACCGTATTTCTCGATCACTGACTGGACACCCCAGTCCAATCCCCCGATGAAAAAGGGGTGCCCCGGCGCTTGGCCCAGTGTCTCCGCTTCCTCGTCGAACAACGCGACACCGTAATCATGGCACTCGTAGATCACAGGAGAAAACGCACTACGCCCCAACGCGGCGCTCATGTCCTCAGCGATTGCGTTGAACGCGTTCCGAATTATTTCGGTGGTTATTGGATCAGTGTTCACTTAGCGTCCTCCTTTCTACCAATCACCAGATTCCCCACTTCATCCATTCTAAGCTGATAATCCGGAGGAACGATCGTCGTGCAAGATTCTTCTTCGATCACGACCGGCCCTGGAAGTTCCATCTCTGGCGACATACACGTACGGTCGATAAACGCCGTTTCAATGGCCTGACCATCGAAAATGGCGGACCGTCTCGGAGTACTTGTCATTTTGCGCGGATCCTCTTCGGTATCTCCCTTGCCTGGCTTGCTGTGCTCAGTTGCATCGAGAAGGCCGCGGGCTTCCATGCGTAGATTGACAATCTCCACTTCCTCCGCGAGGTTCTTGTGACCGTACTGAATCTCGTATAGCTGATCGAAAAACGCTTTCAGAGCCTCGCCTCCTCCTCTTCTGTCATCTGCGATTCCCTCGGATACGGGAACATTTATGAAGTACTCCTGGCCGACGTATCGCATGTCCATCGCCCGACGAAATCGCATCTGTTCCGATTGGATTTCTTCCGCCAGCAGTAATTGGGTCAGGCTGTCCTGTAATTGAGCAAAGCATTCTTCTACGTCTGTCCAATCGACTTTGCTCAAGGGCACGATGTAGGTCTGTGATACATCATGGCGGATGTCAGTCTTCAGCATCCCCCAAGCAGAGAAGGCACCGGCAGCATTCGGTACAATCACTTCAGAAATCCCCAATTCCTGCGCGATGAAAACCGCATGCATCGGGCCTGCACCGCCAAAAGCAACGAGAGAGAAACGACGGGGATCTATCCCCTTGCTGATGGTAATCGACCGAATGGCATTAGCCATCTTCGCGTTGACCACCTCCAGTATCCCCTCTGCCATCTGTTCCTTTGTGAGTGCGAATTCTTGGGCGAGCCGACCGACTGCTTCGCCGGCTCGATCAGGCAACAGTTGCATGCGTCCACCCAGAAATCCCTCCGGCGAGATGCGGCCAAGCACCACGTTTGCGTCTGTCACAGTAGGGTTTGTCCCTCCCTTTCCATAACATGCAGGGCCTGGGATTGCACCAGCACTTTGGGGACCTACTCGGAGTGCCCCAGCTTCGCTGTGGGCGATGCTTCCCCCTCCGGCTCCGATGGTATGGATGTCCACCATGGGAGCGAGGAGAGGTAAGTCGTCCAGCTTCTTTTCCGAGGTGACGATGGCCTCGCCATCGACGATCAAGCTGAAGTCGAAGCTGGTTCCGCCCATATCGATGCAGATGAGATTTGGCTTGCCAATCTGTTGGCTCAATGCCTTGCTGCCTACGCTTCCGCCAACCGGGCCGGACATCAAAGTCAAAACCCCGCGACTCTGAGCCTCGTCGGAAGTGATCAGGCCACCGTTTGATTGCATGAGATACACTGCGTGTTTGTATCCTCGCTCCTTCAAGCCGGTAGTCAGTTTGCGTAGGTAACTCTTAAGGATCGGGGAGACATATGCGTTCATTGCTACGGTACTCGTGCGCTCGTATTCTCGCCATTCTCGGCACACTTCGTGAGATGGAGTAACGAACAGATTGTTCTCTGCCTCGCGCAGGAAGTCGGCGACCGCCGCTTCGTGAGTCGGGTTCACGTAGCTGTGGAGGAAGCAGATGCCTACCGATTCAATGTCGTTTTTCCTTATGAAATCAAGCAGCTCAGGCAATTGGCTTTCTTCTAGAGGGACGATGGAATTTCCTTTGGCATCGCGGCGCTCCTCAATCTCGTAAATCAGATGTCGGGGTACGAGAGGTGTTGGGGCATGATAATGTAAATCGTACATGCGAATGCGATTTCCTCGGCCCATCTTGTACACGTCGCCAAAACCCTTTGTGGTGACCAGCGCAGTCCGTGCCCCTTTCCGTTCCAGGAAAGCATTC
>Ga0272442_10008294_pt1 | contig 13211 bp, 13 predicted proteins | sample SSMForm2O_FD_200262 | JGI IMG/M metagenome (GOLD analysis project Ga0272442, IMG submission 200262) | Marine sediment archaeal communities from Little Sippewissett salt marsh, Falmouth, MA, United States - SSM-Form-2O | ecosystem: Environmental > Aquatic > Marine > Wetlands > Sediment ...
ATTCTTCTGCCAGGTTCTTTACTATGTTCATGTGGATTTTCTCATAACCACACCATGGCCCCATATCAGCATTGCTTATTAATCCACCTCTCACTCCTCCTGTTAAATTCTTCAGATACTTATAGCCATAGTGCACTATCCAGGGGAAGTAGAGTGGGAAAGGGCTTCTGGTACAAGGTAAACTATAGGTTCTATAGTTATATTTTTTAAGGATTTTTTTCACTATTCCCTTGTCTGGTAAAGACCAGAGAGTGCCTAATACATTTTCATCGTCGCCTGGCCATTCCAGGTTGAACAAGTTTTTGGTAACATCATGCTTTTTAAAGTAATAATTATTGGTATCTTGCAAGCACATTTCATTGAGCGTTCTATTCTCATTTTGCAGTATTAGCCGTTGTTTTACCTGCTCCCTGGCTGCTTCTTTTATGATATTGTCAAAAGTAGTGCCACGAAGTAATCTCTTCATATTGTCTTTCGGTTGGTAGAATCTATCTTCACGAAGAGGAAGGGTCAAAAATCCCCCTTCAAAGACAACGTCAAAGCTGGAGAGTGTATCTCTGTAATAGTAATGAGTCGTCGAAGGTGAAAAACTTGGGTCAGATTCACAAAACAGAATGCTTCTCCTCAGGTTTTCCTCTGAGTAGATTTCTGGCTTCAATTCTAAAAACATATGGGGTATGCCTAATGCCAAACTGACTTTCTCAGCGATGATGTTTTCCCTCGAGTCCCTTTTGTAGCCGATGGTCATAGCCGTAGTATTTAAACCCAGAGAATTACACATTTCTACGATAAACCTGCTGTCTTTGCCGCCACTGAGCATTACGGCAACTTTCTTCCCAGTGAATTTCATGAAATAGTGTTCCAATTCCCTTTTAACATCAGCAATGGTTACATCGGGCCGTGTTTTCAATTTTGGAAATTTCATATTCTTCGGTTCGTATTTCTTCCCTTCCTCGAATGTCTTCCAATCCAGTGTATAGCCAATGGTTAGATATTCAGCTATTGCTTCATTATCAATTTTCACTCTCACTTCCTCGTAATTCCATTATAACCCTAACTAACCGCAAATAGAAGACACCATAGAAAGACAGTTCGGGATTAGTTCATAGGCCAATCCAAAGAGGAGGTGCCTCTAGGAATGATGAACAGGTACTTGAAAGCCTAAGGAACTATCGTAACCAGCGTCTCGCACACCATGACAAAATAGTCTCAAAGGACATATCACTACAAAATGGACAATTCACACAGCTAATTGACGATGTTAAGGATATATATAATAAGTTGAGCAATGGACATGATGAATCTATCATGTTATTTGATAGCTCTTTATCTCATGATGTCAAAAAGCATACCTCGCAGTTAAAGCGGATTATTTGTGGAGAGATAAATGGAGCAAAGACAAGAAGGCTCTCATAATGCCAATTATTAATTAGCTACAGCGTAGCTTAAAAATAGGTGTTTCCCATAGCTAGATTTTACCCACATACCAAATAAAAAACTTCGCTGACCTTGTTCACTCATAGAGGAATTCCCTGTAGGTCTAAAATCTGAAGGGTAAGTTGGGCTCTATGAAAAGCGGTAAATGATGACGAGTAAGAGGGAAGCACAGCGCCGTGCTGAATTAGAACCGAGGGAAGTTACTGTTTGCTATTTCCAGTTCTGTGGGGGAATAGGTACGGACTCAAGAGTATCATTCCACTGTAGTTTACTTATCTCTTCAGTCTGGATTGTAGCATGTTTACGCTTCATACTCTCATAATATATTTGGAACCTAATCTTAGCTTTGCCGTTACTAATAGCCTCCCACTTTTTTAAGTCCTCCTCTTCTTCAAGATTTAGAATGTGCTTTATTATATAATCACTATTCGGAAGTAACATAGTTGTTATTGGTGACTTAGTAGTTTGTATAAATCTGTTGCTACTATCCTTCTCATTTATTTCTTCATCATTAGCAAAAGTATCAATATCTACCTCTATGTTTGTGGCTGGTAAGCTACCAGAGTTATGAATCGTAACTGAGAACAAGTCTCTGCTCATCTCCTAGCAACGGGGTATTCTTAGCAGGATACTGCTTTAGCCCATATCATTTTTCTTTAGGAATACAGAGGCTTTGTTAAGTGAGCAATACCCTCTCCACCCACTCTACCACCTCCCCAGCTCGGCGGCACCCACACCACCCCATGGTCTCCTCACAAGTATGTCATTGAGTGAATCCTTAAGACTGGGCACAATGGGTTAGGAATATTTGGCCTTCTTGATATTGGCAGATAGGATATCTCGAATTAGGTGACTCCGTTCATCATGTTCGCTCTGGTTGTATCTTTGATACCGCAGTCTTCGCTTCTCGACATCCATCATCGTTTGTTTCAAATATCACACTTCCCTCATTTCATAGCTAAGTCGGGGGGGGGGGTTATGATTTTCATTGCTAAGATATAAATAGCTTACTTGGCTCTTTAGGTTGACAAGCCAAATCCACAAATATATAGTTGCGTTCTCTTGGTAAAGGAGGGTTAAGAAATGGAGAAAACATGGAAGTCAACAGTTGCAGGAATCCTTAGCATCGTTGCGGGAGCTTTCGGTATTATTGTTGGTATAGCTATTGCTGCCCTGGGAACAGTTGGTGGTGGTCTGGTGGGAGCGCTGGGATGGCCTTTCGTAGGAGGGTTGGTGGTAACTGCAACAGCAGTGCCGCTAGCACTAAGCGCAGTGGCCATAGCGGGTGGTGTGTGTGCCTTAAAGAGAAGAGTTTGGAGCCTGGCGCTTGCTGGAGCCATTTGCGCATTGTTACTCCCGCCTCCATTCATCTTGGGGGTATTGGCCATTATATTTGTGACGATTGGGAAGGATGAATTTAGGTAGAGCCGCTTGAGGTGACACTTTGAAGGCCCTTTACTGGAAGCTGGTTAACTATCTCCAGATAATAAGGGAAAAATTTATTACCCGTATGAAATTTGCAGGTGATTGAGGTGTTTGTTTAATTTGTGGTTGATTTGTTTCGCTATGAAGTGCTATGTTAATCACGTAAGGAGGACCGAACAATGAATCTGGACATATTTGATTTAAGCGGTAAAGTGGCAGTGGTCACTGGAGGTAACAGCGCTATCGGTAGGGCGATTGCTGAAGGTATAGCTGAAGCAGGGGCCGACGTTGTTATTTGCGCCAGACGCTTTGCTTTGTGCCAGAAAGCTTGTGCCGAGATAGAGAAATTGGGCGTTAGAACATTGCCCGTCAAATGTGACGTCAGTAATGCTAACCAGGTAAGCAGCATGGTGGACACTGTTATGAAGGAATTTGGCAAGGTGGATATTCTGGTCAACGATGCAGGGGTAGGTGAGCGTGGGGAACCTGTCACTAAAATAACTACTGATGATTGGGACAGGGTTATGAATATAAATGCGAAAGGGGCGTTCTTATGCTCTCGGGCAGTGGCCAGGGAAATGAAGAAACAGAGGAGTGGCAAAATAATAAACATCGTCTCGATATGCGCTTTTATTGTGATGGACAACTCGGCTGAATACTGTGCAAGCAAAGGCGCCGTACTGCAGTTGACGAAGGGGATGGCTCTGGACCTGGCACGCTATAATATCCAGGTAAATTGTATAGCTCCTGGCATTATTGATACTCCTATGATTCATGAACATCTTGCTACACGAGAAGGCAAAGAGGACATAAGGCGTATACCCATGAAGCGGCCAGGACATATAGACGAACTTAAAGGGGCAGCGGTATATCTTGCCTCTACGGCTTCCAGTTTTAGCACCGGCTCCTGTATTCTTGTTGATGGTGGATATACATTAAGGTAACCCAACTAGCTTCAAACGTTGGGTGGAAGTTCATCGTTGCATGGCCAGGCTAATTTGTTGAATGGCTAGCTTCTTCTGATAACTCAAACCTGATTGGGACAGACGCATCGGGTCACAAATTTTTCTGCTGCTGTAATTTATACTCTCTGAAAAGCCATAGCCCTGCTACAACGAAAGCCAGGGCGTCCGAAACGGGCCATGTGAGCCAGACTCCGTTTATGCCCCAAATTCGAGGTAGTAACAGTAGTAAGGGAACGAAAAACAGAAATTGGCGAATTAGTGAAATGGCCAGAGCTTCTTTACCCTTGGATAAACCCTGAAAGGCGGTGCTAAACAAAATTGTTGGGCCAACGATGACGAGCGCTGACATGCTAATTCGCATGGCGGGCACAGCGAGTGCCATCAATTCCGGGTCGTCGCTAAAAATGCTGATGGTCTGTGGAGTAAAAATTTCCAGTACCAACGTGGCGGCGCCCATGGTTAAGGCAATTCCGATGCAGGCTAACTTCACAGCTCGCCATACGCGATCCCAGAGCTTAGCTCCGAAGTTAAAGCCCACAATGGGCAAAAGCCCTTGTGCCACACCAAACATGGGCATAAATGCCAGGTCACCAATGCGTATAGCAAGGCCAGCAGCGGCAATGGCTAATGAGCCAAATGCCGAAACAACATAGTTGAACATGGCGAAAGTCATGCTTTCTGTAGTTTCCATTATCGTTGCGGGGAAGCCGACACGGTAGATATCGCGTAATATCGGTAGATTAAGCCTTATCTGAGTTAGTTTTATACGGTAAATGGATTTGTGGGCGACTATATAGTAGAAGTTGAGTCCGGCAGCGCATACCTGGGAGATAGTTGTAGCCAGGGCAGCCCCGCGAACGCCCATTTCAGGGAAAGGACCGATGCCGAAAATCATTAGTGGATCGAGAATAATGTTAATAACTGTGGCAATAATCATAAAAATCATGGGCCTCATGGCGTCCCCTGAGCCACGTAATAGGTTATTGGCACTGATAGAGAAAATCAGGAAAGGGGCCCCAAAGCTGATGATTACCAGGTATTGTGTGGCATAGTCCATAATATCTGGAGTCGCGCCGCAAATAGTCAGGATAGTGTGGGAGAGGAAAACTGCAGTCGCTAGGAAAACACTGCCGAGCAGAATGGCCAGCGGGAAGATCTGACCAGCGACATGGTTAGTGGCCTCGATGTTTCCCTCTCCAAAACGTCGTGATGTAAGGGCGCTGACGCCAATGCCTGTACCTGCTCCGATGGCAATAATTAATATATGGTAAGGAATTACAATGGTCAGTGCAGCGATGGCTCGATACCCCAGGCGGGCTACCCAGAAAGTGTCAATGATATTATATAGAGCCATGGTTATCATTGATGCTATGCCAGGCAGGCTCAAACTGAGTAACAGTTTTCCCAATGGCGCATCGCCTAAGCGTTTGGTAGTTTCCTTCAGTTTTATTTCAGTCATCTTCTATCTGCTTACGCAAGAATGATGATTATCAACTTATTCCCATGCGGGAACTGGACAACAAGCCAATGGGAAGTAGAATTCCTTAGCTAAACCAACATCCAATCTGTAAATCTTTGATTCAGAACCAAGTAAAATGTTAGCATACTGGCGGCCAAATTTCCTTGCTGCAGATTGAAGAGATTGTTAAATAGAGGCGAACCGAGACTAAAGAGAGCAGCAAAGTTGTTGAATTGAACAAAGGAGATAAATAGAATGGAATTGAAGGAAATTATTACAAAGAGGCGAAGTATTCGTGCATATGAGAACAAGCCTGTGTCTGAAGAGAGTTTGAAAAATATTCTGGAGGCAGCTCGTTTAGCTCCCTCAGCGCGTAACAATCAATCATGGAAGTTTGTAGTTGTGAGAGAAGACAAGAGACGCCAAGAATTAACCCAGGCGGCAGACCGGGAATTTGTTGCTGAAGCACCTGTAGTTATTGCTGCTGTAGCTACCGAGCCAGAATATATTATGGCTTGTGGAGTCCCAAGTTATGCTGTGGATTTGTCTATAGCCGTGACCCATATGATTTTGGCTGCTGTGGATGAAGGGTTGGGGACCTGTTGGCTGGGTGCTTTTTCCCAACAGCGAGTAAAGAAAATTCTTAGAATTCCTGAGAAATATCGGGTAGTTGCCCTTCTTACTTTAGGCTTTCCCAGGGGAGAGATAAAGGTGAAGACGCGTAAACCCCTTGAAGAGATAGTCTGTTATGAGACATTGACGGATTAGCACCTGTAACTTTATTTCACTACAATGCTGGAGGTGGATGCTCTGGTTTGTATGTGAAACTCAACTATATCGCCGTCACGGAGCACATGTTCTTTGCTTACTCTCTGTCCATCATATTTCCCCGAACCCCAAACCAGAGTGTATTTTAATTTGTCTTTGAAATCCTTGTGAATGGATTCAGCAGCTTCCTGTACAGTACTGCCTTTCTTTAGAATTACAGGGTCGGATAAATCAACTTTGCTCCCGGGAGTTTTAGTGTGTACCCGGATGATGTTCAAAGTTCCATAGATTGTTTCTCGCAGCTCATCCAGGCCGGCTCCTTCTCTAGCGGACACCGAAATTACAGGAAACAAGGCATTATACTGGGAGTTCAATTTCGCCCAGTTATTATTCGAACCTGGTATATCATTCTTGTTGGCGATGATCAACATTTTCTTCTGGTAGTTTCCTGAATCTGTTTTTTCAGCATTGTCTGTTGCGGGTTCTATCTTTGCTTCTTCTAGCTTTTGGAGAGTGGCTTCCACCTGGCTTACTGGTTCGTTTCCCAGGCTTATTACAATGGCAATGATATCAGCAATTCTGAGTGTGTTGGCTAACAATATTCGCACGTTCCTGTGCCCTAAAGGTGGCGTGTCAACCAGTTGAATCTGAATATTTTCAAACTTCATCATTCCCGGGATAAGTGTTTGAGTTGTAAATGGATACGGAGCTATTTCGGAAGATGCTTCGCTGACTGCTGCTAGTAGCTGTGATTTCCCCACATTTGTCACTCCTACCAGGAGTACCTGGCCGGCGCCTTCCTTCCGAACGTAAAATCCGGTCCTCTTGGCTGTGGCATTTTTTCTTTCGGCTTCCTGTGATAATCTGGCAATCTTCCGCCTTAATCCACCATGGAGTTTGTCTGTGCCCTTATGCTTGGGCATAATAGCAAGCATTGCTTCCAGGGCCTCAATTTTTTCCTCCGGATCCTTTGCTGACCTGTATCTCTTCTCAGCTTCAAAGTATTGCGGTGGTAGATTTGTTGGCATATTTCTATTTTAGCATTATGCCCTGAAGGTGGCATGGTGTGATTTGATGGCACAGATTATGCTGCCTGCAATCGCTACTAAAAAAGCGGCTGGACACAGTAAAACAGCAATAATGAAGAATATTACATGAAAGGCTTCCATTAAATGGCTTAATACGGCAATGTGGCTGGTAACCATGGTCAGGGCATAGAAGGCGTTGTGTAGAACAACAAAGACAAAGAATGACAGCACTGATGCGCCCAGCAGAATCAAAAATTTCTTTGTTCTTCTCCAGCCACGTACCGGTGCAACGATTAGTGTAACTGTTGCCAGATAGCATAGAATCAGACCTGGTATGTTATCGCTAATGCCGATAACAAGAGCGCTGGCCAGCAGGGCGCAGAATATTCCTGCTAGTATAAATACCTCTTTTCGCTTTCTTCTGCCACTGGCATTTTGTTCAAAAGTGAAGAAGTCCCTGGCAGATATGCCTGCCATATGGAGGTATTTTTTCAAGGAAAAGCGCTTTAACATCTCACCTGTTTCCCATCCAATTTATCCTTGTTTTCTCTGTAGCGATAATTCAGTATATCATATTGAAAACTGGGGGGAGCCTGCAGAGAAGAAAACGATGTTGCTAAAAGCCCCGCCGATGTCGATTCCAATCAATATTTGCCATATCCTTCTAAGCTCATAATGTATATATGTGCCTGTAATTAACTTGCCGCTTGACGGAAGCGTGTGGAGGCTATAGTATATAGTGTACAGTATACTCTGGATACCTCATCCCATTAACTTATTTTGAAATGTATTATAAATTAGGATTAGTTGACTATATTAGCGGGGGTAATTGTTTAGATGGTTGATTACAGTAAATTCTACAAGCGTTTAAAGAAAGAGAAAAAGCAGCTAACTGAAAGGCTGGAGCAATTGACAACTGATAGAAGCTCACTTGGAGGGCGAGAAGGCGGTCCTTTTGGCAAGAGAGAGGAGGGTGCGAACGAGGCATTTGAACTGGAGAAGGGATTAGCTCTGGAGGGAAAGGTGAGGGATACTCTCGCTGAAATAGAAAGTGCTCTGGAAAAATATAAAGCGGGCACTTATGGATTATGTAATTCCTGTGGGCGGCCAATAGAGATAGCTCGCCTTGAAGCGTGGCCTCAGGCAAGTTTGTGTTTGGAATGCAAAACAACTCAGGCACAGGATGTGAAGGCGATACGGTAAAGGGCAAATGGCAATGGTTGCCCCTGCTTGTCATCATCCTTGTTGTTACCTTTGACCAGCTGAGTAAATCTTGGATTAGAGCTAACCTGTTACAGGGAGAGTCACTGCCAGAGGCTGGTTTCTTAAGGCTAACCCATGTGATGAATGCGGGTTTTATTTTTGGGTTGCCTGGTAATCGAGTTTTGCTACTAGTTCTTCCTATTCTGGCTATCTTGTCGATTATCACGTTTTTCTTCTACTACTTACACGGGCATTGTCGTTTTTCCATGACTGGTTTGTGCTGTATATGTCTTGGTTTGATTCTGGGCGGCGCCGTTGGTAATTTGACAGATCGCCTCCGTCTTGGATATGTAACTGATTTTATCGATGTTCGCCTGTGGGACGACTTTCACTGGCCAGCTTTTAATTTTGCTGATTCATCTATAGTGGTAGGCACCTGTACACTGATTTATGTTCTGATTCGAACGGGGCTATTTAAGGAAATTTATGACTGAAGCGGCGAAGACAAAAACTGAGACACTTCGGTTTACTGTTCATGTGCCAGAGACTCGTTTAGATAAGTATGTAGCTAAGGCTGCTCCTCAGTTCTCCCGAAGTCGTGTGCAGAAGCTAATTGAGCAGAGCCACATTTTAGTTAATGGGCAAAAGGCAAAGGCGAGCCAGAGATTGGATGAAAACGATGAAGTAACGATTGAAATTATTCCCCCTGTTTATCCTGTAGCTGAACCTGATTCTCTGGCTATAATTTATGAAGATAAAGATGTTGTAGTTGTAGACAAACCTGCAGGGTTGGTGGTTCACCCGGCTCCGGGGCATCCTGACCATACCCTGGTCAATGCTATCCTGACCCACTGCCCCAGCTTAGCTGCGGGCGATGATTTAATACGCCCTGGCATAATCCATCGATTGGACAAGGACACATCGGGGCTTGTGGTTATTGCCAAAAATGAGCATGCGCGACAATGCTTAATCGAGCAATTCAAAAGCCATACTGTATCGAAAGGCTATCTTGTTCTGGTTAAAGGAAGATTATCCCCGGAGCAAGGAATAATCGAGGCGCCAATTGGTCGTGACCCTCACAATCGCAAGCGCATGGCAATAGTAGAGTCGGGGAAAGAAGCGAGCACGCAATACAAAGTTAAAAAATATTTAGGCGACTATACTTTTCTTGATGTTGCGCCTCGGACCGGCCGTACCCATCAAATCAGGGTGCATCTGTCAGCCATTAACTACCCTGTGGTTGGTGACATCGTTTATGGAGCGAAATCACCTCATGTTAAGAGGCAGTTTATTCATGCTTACCGTCTTGGTTTCCGCCTGCCGTCGAGCGACGAATATCAAGAGTTCACCAGCCCCTTGCCACCGGATTTAGAGCAGTCTTTAGAGCTTTTTACCTGTGACTCATTAAAATGCTTGCCTAAAGAATAAGGAATTATGATATGCTATACATTCAAATGCGAAATTATGATAGAAAGGGATTAGCGAAGTGAGATCTTTTGGAGAGCTCAGTAATGAGCAAGCGCAGAGGGAAAGTGACGCCTTGTCTTATCTGGTGGATGCAAGCCAGATAGGGAAGCTGGCTAATTTGGAGACTGAGCTGGGTGAACGCCGAAGCGAGATTTTGTTCAAGGTAGTTACTGATATGGAAGATACTGAAAATGCTCTGATAGAGGTTGGACAGCTTGAACAAAGACTTAAAAAGCACCTGGAGCAGCTGAAAGATTTGCAACGAGTTCTTTCCAAATAGCAATTTTTTAAAATCTGTGACCTTCTAGTAACGGGGTAAGCATTGTGAAACACCCCTCAGGGGGCATATAGTGTGTGGTTATGAAACCAGAGACATCAGTCAGAGTTCGTTTCGCTCCCAGCCCCACGGGCTACCCACATTTAGGTAATATCAGGACTGCTCTATTTACCTGGCTTTTCGCTCGCCATCATGGCGGTAAATTTCTCCTGCGTATTGAAGACACCGATGTCGCCCGTAAAGTAGAGGGGGCTGTGGATGCCATACTGGATAGCTTGAGATGGCTTGGGCTGGATTGGGACGAGGGCCCATATTTTCAATCACAGAGATTACACTATTACCAGGAAATCGCAAAAAAACTGATTGAGGGTGATTTTGCCTATAAGTGCTACTGCTCTCGAGAGAGGCTGGAGGTAGTGCGCCAGGAGCAGATGAAACGGAAGCAACCGCCCAAGTACGATGGGCACTGTCGAAATCTAACGGAACAGGAGAAAAGCCAGCTTGAGGCAAGCGGTATTGCGCCAGTAGTCCGTTTCAAAATGCCGCTGGAGGGTGAAACTACTTTACATGATTTAATTCGCGGTGAAGTGGCGTTTAAAAACAATATCCTGGGCGACTTCGTCTTGCTCAAATCCGACGGTTATCCAACATATCACCTGGCGAACATAGTAGATGACCATTTGATGGCCATTTCCCATGTTCTTAGAGCTGACGAGTGGCTTTCCAGCACGCCTCGCCATATACTGCTTTATCAAGCTCTAAATTGGACTCCGCCGCAGTTTGCCCATTTACCCATGATACTTGGTCCTGACAAAGCCAAGCTCTCCAAGCGGCATGGTGCTACTAATATCATCGATTACAGGGAGCAGGGCTATCTTCCCCAGGCGATAATTAACTTCCTGGCATTGTTAGGCTGGTCGCTGGATGATAAAACCGAGCTGCTAAGTCGAGACGAATTAATAAAACATTTTTCTCTGGGACGGGTGAGCAAAACTGCTGCTGTCTTCAATAAGCGTAAATTGGAATGGATGAATGGAGTGTACCTGCGACAATTGAGCCCGGAAGAGTCTGCCCGGCAAGGAACTCCATTTTTAGATAGGGATTTGCCATCTTCGGTGAAGCGACCGTTGTCCAGCAGCTATATTCGGCAGATCATGCCTTTGCTTCAAGAGCGCGCTAGGACTTTAGCTGAGCTTCCCCAACTTGGCGATTTTCTCTTCTTCGATGATATAGAGTACGATGCCAATTTGCTTCTTAGTAGTGGGCTGGATGCTAGATCAGCCATCCAGGCTATTGAACTTGTTTTGCAAAGCCTGGAGACGACAAAAACGTGGGATGTTAGCTTACTTGAAGCTGTGCTGCGCCCGTTGGCTGCGGAGTTAAATTTAAGCACGAGGAAATTCTTTGGCTTACTGCGTGTAGCCACTACTGGCCGTACCGCTGCACCGCCTCTATTCCAAACTATGGTGGCATTGGGCAAGGATAAATGTCTCAAACGTCTCACTAGCGCTTTACAAAGGATGGCTGCTCTCTAGATACTGAGCTGAAATGCAGAATCGAGATGGTATTTGCCGCTGGACAGCGAATTGACTAATTTCTTGAGGAAATTTTATCAGGATCGTTTTAAGAGATACCTGGTCATATCTCTGGTGGTTCTTGGCGCAGTCCTTCTATTCACAGGACATGAAGCAACGAAACCAGTTACCAGCGAAAGTTTTGAGATTAATTTCTTTCACCTCCCTGGCTGTTCACATTGCGGCGAACAAAAACTATTCAATGAGAAGCTAGCCAGCATATACCCTTCAGTTAGTTTTATTTATCACGATACTACTAAGCCTGAAGAGGCTGCCCTGCTATCAGAGATGCTTGCCAGTGAGGGGATAGAGGACGAGCCAGAATTCCCTGTAACAATATTTGGAGGGGTGGTTTTCGATGGCTGGGAATCAGAGGAAACGACAGGCAAAGAGATTGAAATGGCTCTGGAACAATGTCTGGCGGGGAATTGTCCTGAAGTGGAGATAGAAAGACCTGGAGACGAAGTGACATTGCCCTTTATAGGGGAAGTAGAACTTTCTGCTTATTCTCTTCCCAGTTTAGCTGTAATTTTGGGGATTATCGATGGTTGTAATCCTTGTGCCATGTGGGTGCTTGCCTATCTCATATCCTTAATTATGACTTTAAGAGATAGGAGGAAAATATGGTTGCTTGTCGGCTCCTTTGTTTTTGCCTCTGGGGTGTTGTATTTCCTTTTCATGACGGCGTGGCTTAATGCCTTCTTGCTCATTGGATATTCCAAGCCAGTGACAATGGGGATTGGGCTAGCAGCTTTGGGCGGAGGAATATTAAATGTGAGGGAATTCATAAAGGCAAAAGGAGTCGTTGTTTGTGAGCTTGGTGATGAGGAATCCAGGACGAAAACCATGTCCAGGATGAAGAGAATTGTATTTTCCCCATTGACGTTAACCACAATAGCGGGGATTGTAGGCCTTGCCTTTGTAGTAAATTCCATTGAGTTCCTCTGCTCCTCGGCACTTCCGGCAATTTTTACCCATGTTCTGTCATTGCGCAATCTTACGAGCTTTCAGTACTATGCTTATATTTTGCTATATGATTTCTTTTTCATGCTGGATGATGTTGTTATCTTTAGCCTGGCTGCATTTGCCGTGACTTCAAGTGTGGGCGATCGGTATGTGAAATATTCTAAACCAGCAGGTGGAGCAATATTACTTGTCCTGGGTGTATTACTCCTTTTTACCCCTAATTTGCTGCGTTGAGAACACCTCAACATTTTAGCCCCCATGGGCACTTACCGGAACAGAGCCCCATGAACCATAATAACAGTAGTATTATGGCTTCCCCAGAGGGAGTGTGCCTGGAGGCAGAGCGGAGACATAAGGGAGGCAACTTGGCGATGGTAAATTTTGAATCTGTTTACAATGTTACTACTTCTAATTATGATATACTCAGCTGAGTTGCTTAGAGCGAGAAAGGAGCTTGAGGGAAAAGGCAAAAATGCAAGGAGATAGAAAGCGTTATATTAGCGAAGGAGCTGATGTAAATGAATAATGTAGAAGTCATGAGTAAGCTTAAGGTAATTCTGGTGGATCCGGACAAATGCACCAGTTGCAAGCAATGTGAGAAGGTTTGCTCTCTGAAACATGGGGGAGAGTGTAACCCTGCAT
>Ga0272442_10008295_pt1 | contig 13211 bp, 8 predicted proteins | sample SSMForm2O_FD_200262 | JGI IMG/M metagenome (GOLD analysis project Ga0272442, IMG submission 200262) | Marine sediment archaeal communities from Little Sippewissett salt marsh, Falmouth, MA, United States - SSM-Form-2O | ecosystem: Environmental > Aquatic > Marine > Wetlands > Sediment ...
CATAAAGAATACAAAAGTTATTGGCATAGCAACTGACCGGCAGATCAGACCAGATATTGCTTTTGACTATTGCTACATTGACAAGCCCGAATGGACAAAAAAAGACCAAAAAATAATGGAACTAGCTATGAAGGATACAGGCATATTCACCAAAATGAACGCAACTCATAAAGAGATTCTAGAATTTCCAGGGGAACTAGGGACAGTCACGAATGGCATGAAGTTAAGCGATAGGGAGAATTAACGCGTCAGTCAAGGGGTAAGGCTTATCTTTTTGCTGTTCATGAGAGGTTTTCTGTTGTGTTGTAGTGGATGGGTTACAGGTATACGGCAAGTAAGCTTAGTGGCCCAGGAGAATCGGTGGCCTAAAGGAGGCACCGAAGGCGTGGCGTAAACTTCCAAACGCAAAAAGATAAGCCTTGATCTGACCCCCAGGACCGTCATTTTTTTGCCGCTATCGGGCGGAGCTTGATGTTGCGATACTCGATGGCCCCGCCGTAGTCCTGCAGGCCGATGTACCCCTTGGGGGCGCGGCCCCAGTTGCCCCGTCCGTAGGCCGTCTGAAAGAACTTGCTGGTCTTGACGTGCGCCTGCCAGCGTTTGCTGTCGATGTCGTACTCCAGCATTTTTTCTCCGTTGAGCCAGTGTTCCACATGCTTGCCCCGGGCCACAATCCGTGTCTGATTCCACTGCCCGAGCGGCCGCGTGACATCCTTGGCGGGGGAGAACACCGCATAGCAAGCCCCTGCGGAAGCCAGTCGGTTCAGGCCGTCGAGGTGTCCGGCGTTGTCCAGGATTTGAAACTCAGGGCCGGATTCCCAGACGTTCGCGTGCTCCTCGGTCGCACGATAGATCACGCCGCTGTTGTTCCCCCTGGTCATCTTCCATTCCAGGACCAGTTCAAAGTCGTCGAACTGCTCGACGGTGATGATATCACCCCTGGACTGGCCCTTCTGAGGACGCGACAGCAGCGAACCCTTCTCCACTTTCCAACTGGCGGGCATCGTCTTCGACCTGTACCCGCGCCAGCCTGCCGTCGTTCGGCCGTCAAACAGCAGTCGCCAGCCAGCCTTCTTTTCTTTATCGCTCAGCGTGTTCGGCTCCTCCGCATACGCCACGTCCGCCAGACCGGCCAACATCAAGACCAACAGACCGACAAGAATTTTTAGATTCATGGTGTCTCTCCAGTAATGATAGTTATCTAAACGTCACAAACCTCAGACCGGGATTTCCCGTATATACTTCCCGAAAACACTCATACACACTCGAAGCCGCACAATACCAAAATCTTATCGAGATGGCAATAATTCTCTGGCCGCCTCAGCGAGTTGTCTCGCAAAAAACATCAACAAAGTCAAGCAAATATGTCGAAAAGCCACTCGGACACTTTTTAATTCTCCTGGTCAGTTGAAGTGATCATTGATTCGGTCTTGAAAGCAATAGGGGCCCGTACCTTAGATCGATACGAGCCCCTTGAAGTTAACTTTGGTTGTTAGTGACATTGCTGTTCCTATGGCTGCGGTTCCGCCCGATGTAGTCGGATGTCATCAATGTACACCGTACCGGAGCCACCCGTCGCCGCCATGCCGGATTTGCTGCCGAGCCCAATCGCGATCTTATCCACGTTTGTCAGGTTGATCCCCTCATCAGCAAAGGCCGACAATGGGATGACCCATTGCGTCCAGGTAGCAATCGCGGCTGCATTTGCATCATCATGGACGACGACCGCAGGAGCGCCTCCATTGTTGGAGACGGCCACATACAATGGCTCAGGATCGTTGCTGACGATGCCGATGTCCTGGTTCAGCCATTGCTCGCTCACTGTACCGGTCGTCTGTACGTTGGAGAACTTGGCCTCGCATGTGGCGCCGGCGCTGTGGGAAGTCACGGCTAAACCAATATAGACATTCGTACTCATTTGAATGTTCTGCGGTGTGCCGTGCACCTGCCACGTCGTCCCATTCGTTGAATAGGAGGCCGAGAAGTTGCCGCCCAGGTCACGTTCGATTTTAATCCAATAGGGTGCAACTTCATTGCCTGTCGCCGAGTCATCGCTTGTGCTTGCACCGCCCGTGCTGATCCGACGCTGGGAGGAAATACCCTGAGCAGGCGTTATGACCATTGTTGCATGTACCGAATCGGCATCGAGGGTTTCACGTATCATGACGCCGGCTTTGGCCCAGTTGTTCGTGTTCGTGAGACTCACGACTCTGGCGGTTAGCGATCCGGGGCCGGTGAGCGTCTTAAAGGCGTAGTGGAACTCATCGGCGTTCCCCCAGATATCGGTGCCTGAGGCGGTCACCGTGTAAGTCCCCGCGGGTCCTTCTACGAAACTGCCGACAGAAGCCGGATACCCTCTGAACCACAGGGATAATTCCTCCACGCCTTCCGAGGTCCAGTCCCGCAACGCCGTCAAGTTCAGCACCACCTCCGAATTTGTGACGCCGGCTTCGTTCGTATACAAGAGGGGCATGGACTGGGAGCCGCCCTGAACAATGGTTAGCTCGGCATACGGCGGCGTCAGATAACCGACCTGGGCGCCGTTATCGGCGACACCAAAACCATCGATCCAGCTCTGCCAGATGGCTTCCCCGGCCGCATCGTCGTCGGTATAGTCCTCAAAGTCGTCCACGACAAAGAAATCACTCGTCGTGAAGCCCCACACGCGGCCTTTCCACGGACTATCGGGATGGACGTCGTTGACTTCATCAATCCGCCAGGCATACATCGTTTCAAACGAAAGCAGGCCGGGATCATAGCTCTCCTCGCCCAGGGCCTTGAGCCCTTTGTACTCGGGCGAAGCTTTCGTGGCGTTCTTGACGGCCTCTGCGTCGGTACCGAAGTACACCTCGTGAGAGGCGGCAAGAGCACCCGCGTTCCAGGTTAAAGTCTGCGACGCTTTGACGTTCACAGCGCCATCGGGCGGATTCGGATTCCCTACGGCACCCACCGTCGAGAAGCTCCAGACGTCACCTCGATACGTGGCGATGCCGTCGTTCTCATCGACACGCCAGAAATACGTCTGGGCGAGTTTAAGTGGGCCTGGCGAATAGGACGCCGCTCCGGTTTGGACGCCCTCGGTGGCGTTGTTGACCTCATCATAATCATTGCCGAAGTAAACCACGTGCAAATCCGCGCCGAAGCCCGGTGTCCAGCTTAGGTTCGCATTCAGCTCAACCGATTCGGCGCCGTCGGTCGGAACAGGATCATAGGCCGTCTTGGGCGGAATCGAGAAGCTCCAGACGTCACCCTTATAAACGGTTTCATCCGGCGGTGCATTCACCTCGTCAATCCGCCAGTAGTACGTCGTTCCCGGCACAAGGCCATCCGGATAAGCATAGCCGGGGAAGCCGGCGACATAATACGTCAACATCTGATTGCCCCGGTAAAAATCGGAGTCCCGCGTCGCGTCGTTCACATCGTCGAAAACATCGCCCAAATACACATCGTGTGAGACGGCGAACGTGCCCGGACTCCAGCTCAGGGTAACCCACGACTCATTGTGCATGGCGCCGTCGGCAGGACTCGGACCACTACTGAGTCCCGGTTTGACGGCAGCCGCGTCGGAGAGAAACAGATACCCATATCCCAGGCTCTGGTCATGCGCTGCACGGCCCGTCCAGGTCATCTGGATTTCTCTGTCACCATTGTCGGTGTCGTCGAATACAGGGTGGAATCCGATGATGTTGCCGACCGAAAAGTCCAATGACAGCATCTGTCCGTATTCGATAGCGGCTTCGCAGATGTATCCATCAGGCGTCTCGGAGGAAGCTACCTGGAGGTAATCAATCGCGCTCTGACCAGCACCGTCCATGTTGCACCAGTTCCATGTCTGTTCTTTGAAGTCAAAGCCGTACTGGTAATGTTCAGAACAATCCGGAACGACGTTTGTCGTAGAGAAGAAGACTTCTACAGCGTCCGCATTCCAGATGTCGCCGCCGGTTTTATTCTGGGATAACGTGTCGTCTTTCATCACGACGGCTATGTAGATGTTCTCGTCATCCCATAGCATGTAGAACTTTCCGCTACTATCGTCAGGCCCGTCCCAAGCAGCCGTGTTAGCACTGTCACTACTCAATTGCTCTTCGGTATCCAGGACCGCCGGGGTCATCGCGTCAAGATTCCAGTCGCTGAGATCTCCGTCAATGGCATTCGGAGTACCCCGGAGACAGTCTATCACCAGTTCTTCTCCGGTGAGCGGGTGTACCGCAGGTGGGTCCGCAAACGCCAGACTCACGCTGAGCAAAGTGAAAATTCCCATGAAAAGGCATTTCTTAGCTAACATTGTATTCCTCCTAAAAAGCGTTTTAGTGTAGCAATGAATCATCGGCAGAAACAGAGCGGATGTCCATGCATTGGTCATGGGGGACGAGCCACCGAACTCGGCCATGAGGTGGTTTGGGAATCAGGCACGTGCATTACAGGCCTCCTATCAATTGAGCATATATCATCCGGGATACTTCACTGTACGACATTACTCCCGCAAACTTCATGTCTCATAATGCCATAATTCCATCTCAATTTCAAGATAATTCCAGCAGATTCAGCATGCCGTGCCGCGCAAAAACACCCCAAAGGCCAATCCCTTGTGTTAAGAACCTTTTTTCTTCTGCTATTCTGGCGTACCGCGGCCCTTACCCTGCTTTCCAGAATCCGGTTTCCAACAGTCTCACACATCTTCCCGGCCACGCAGGTATTGTCAAAGAACGCAACTGTCGGATTCGGTCAAGGATTTTCCGAAAGAATGTCTGTGGCACAGCCACTTCCGCCATTTGAAATACCACGTAACGGAAATGGCTAACCCCTTTGATTCCTATCTTGATGAGTTGCCTTCACGGATTTTGCTTGACCATAGATGGCGATTTCTATTAAATTCGCGGCTGTTCTTAGCCGAGTGGACTATTTTAATAGAGAATGATTCCAGGTCGAGTCAGGATCGATATAAAGGTGCTCTTTGCTTTTTAGGGCAGAGACCTGAATGGGAAGTATTTCAATGGCCAAACGACGTGTAAAAGTGGGCATTGCGGGCTTTGGTACTGTCGGTAGCGGAGTGGCAAAGCTCATCATCGAAGATGCGGATGTGATCGCCGCCAAGACGGGAATTCGCCTGGAGCTTGCCTGTATTGTCGATATCGACACCACATCGTCCCGTCCGGTAACGTTGCCTGAAGGTATCTTAACGGATGATCTCGATAGATTATTGAGCGATGGATCGATTACAATAGGCATCGAGACGATTGGCGGGACCGATGTGGCCAAAGACGTTCAGCTTCGGATGCTTGAAGCGGGTAAGGACATCGTGACGGCTAACAAGGCCCTGCTGGCCGAACATGGGAACGAACTCTACCGGGCGGCCCATCAAAACGATCGATGCATCGCCTTTGAAGCGAGTTGCGCCGGGGGGATACCGATTGTTTCGGCCATTCGGACGGGTTTGACGGCGAACAATATCACGGACATGTACGGTATCGTTAACGGGACCTGTAACTATATCCTCTCGAATATGACCTCAAAACACGAGGAATTTAATGAGGTTCTGGCCAAAGCGCAGGAAAAGGGCTACGCCGAAGCAGACCCGACGCTGGATATCAGCGGAGGGGACAGCGCGCATAAGCTGGCGATCCTGAGTTCTTTCGCATTTGGATACGAAATCACACTCGACGATATCTACGTCGAGGGCATTGAGGAGATCTCACAGGACGACATTCGCTATGGCGGCGAAATGGGGTATTGTCTGAAATTATTGGCCATCGGACGAAAAGACGAAAAAGGCCGCGTCTCATTGAGAGTGCATCCTTCCTTTATCGCTAAAGACAACTCGCTGGCCCGTGTGGACGGCCCGTTCAATGCGATCAGCGTCTTCGGCAGCGCCGTGGGCCAGGTGACGTTCTACGGTCGCGGGGCCGGCATGATGCCCACGGCCAGCGCGATTGTGGCGGATATTATTGATGTGGCGCTGGGCAATTCGAGGACGACCTTCCGGCATTTGACGCAACTGCCCCGGAGCCGAACCGCCGGGCTGATCGAACGCATCGATAACATTGTCAGCCGGTTTTACATCCGAATTATGTGCAAGGACCGGCCGGGCGTTATAGCGCAGTGGAGTCGCGTGCTGGCCGAGCACCAAATTAGTATCTCCGGCGCGATTCAACACGAAGGTGTGGGGCCGGCGGGCACCGTTCCGGTCGTGATCGCGACGCATCCGACCCGGCAAAAAAATATGACCAACGCGTTGGAAGATATGGAAGCCCTCGATGTGATCCATGGAAAACCGGTCTGCATCAGGATTGTGGATATCCCGGAGGATAAGGATTGACAGCCAAGTATGCCATTATCATTCCTGACGGTGCGGCGGATGAGCCGCTTGAGCCATTCGGCGGACAGACAGCGCTGGAGGCGGCCGAGATACCCAATATGGATAGGATCAGCACGTTGGGTCGGCAGGGTCTCGTTCAGACGATCCCGGAAGGTCTGGAGGCCGGCAGTGACGTGGCCCAAATGAGTTTGTTGGGCTACGATCCCCGGCGGTATTATACCGGCCGGGCCCCGATTGAAGCGGTGGCGCGTCATATCAAGCTGGGGATAGACGATTGGGTCTTCCGGTGCAATCTGGTCACGATCGCCGATGGCAAAATGATCGACCACAGTGCCGGGCACATCTCGACCGCGGAAGCCGGTAATTTGATCGAAGAGCTGATTGAACAGCTTGGAAGCGATCAGATCTCTTTTCATGTGGGTGTCAGCTACCGGCATTTGCTGGTCATCAAAACCTCGGATTTCGACGTCCAGACGTATCCCCCGCACGATCATATCGGCACGGCCGTTGAGAAGCTTCTGCCCCGCGGCAAAGGGGCCGACCTGCTCATCGATCTGATGGCGCGTTCGCAGCAGCTTTTTGCGGGTCACGATATTAACAAGGTCCGCGTGGACCTCGGGGAAAACCAGGTCAGCTCGATCTGGCTTTGGGGACAAGGCAAACGCGCCCAGTTGGAACGTTTCGAGAACCGGTTCGGCATCAAAGGAGCGGCGATTACCGCCGTGGACCTCGTACGCGGTCTGGCCAAACTGATCGGCTTCGATTTAATCGACGTGCCGGGCGCTACGGGATTCATCGATACGAATTATCAGGGCAAGGCGTCCGCCGCCATTGAAGCCCTTGACACGTATGACATCGTCTTCGTGCATGTGGAGGCGCCGGATGAGGCGTCGCACGCGGGTAATGCCGAGATGAAAAAGGAGGCGATTGAGCTGATCGATGAGCATATCGTCGGGCCGGTATTCGAGGCGCTCCAGAAGTATGAGAGCTGGCGGATTCTCGTCATGCCGGACCATCCCACACCGGTTCGAACCTGTGCGCACTCGTCCGATCCGGTTCCCTTTGCGATGGCCGGTGACGATATCAGCGGGATTTTGCATACCACGTTCGGCGAGACCCACGCCGCCAAGTCCGGGTTCAGGATCGACAACGGTTTTGAGTTGATGGAATATTTTTTAAAGAGCTAAGGGCTTGACAATCGAAGGGGGGCTTGCCTATAATTCCTTACTTCTCAAAGTACGGTATTTGTCAGTATAACGAGACTGAAAATGGGTAGAAGATGGGAATAATCGTACAGAAATACGGCGGTACATCGGTTGCCGATGCGGCCAAGATTCGACGCGCCGCCAAGCGGGTGATTCAAACCGTGGACAAGGGACACGGCGTCGTGGTCGTGGCGTCGGCCCGGGGCAAGCAGACCGATCAACTCGTGGCTGATGCCCTTGAACTGAATCCGAATCCGCCAAAGCGGGAGATGGACCAATTGCTCAGCACCGGCGAGCAGCAGACGGTTTCCCTTTTTGCAATGGCCCTCGATGCGATGGGCCGCGACGCGATCAGCTTTACCGGCAGCCAGATCCGCATGCTCACGGATAGCATGCACACGAAGGCGCGAATCCAAAGTATCGACGCGGATCGAATCCACAAGCAGCTCGACCAGGGCAAGATCGTCATCATTGCAGGCTTTCAGGGGATCGATGAGCATGAGAACATTACGACACTTGGCCGGGGCGGTTCGGACACGACGGCCGTCGCCATCGCCGCGGCGCTGGGGGCCGAAGAGTGTGAAATCTACACCGACGTCGATGGAATCCATACGGCCGATCCGAGGATTTTCAAGACCGCCGCAAAAATGGATGAGATCAGCTACGACGAGATGCTCGAAATGGCCAGTCTCGGCGCCGGCGTCATGCATCCCCGGGCCATCGAGTTCGGCAAGAAATACGATGTCAAAATTCACGTCAGAAGCAGTAGCGAACAAACAGAGGGGACCAGAATCATTCATGAGGTGCCGCAGATGGAAGGTGTAGTCGTTTCGGGCGCAACCATACAGAGAGATTTGGCGAAAATCGGTCTGATCGGCGTGGATAACGTGCCGGGCAACGCCGCGAAAGTCTTTGCCCACCTGGCCAAGCACCGGGTGGTCGTCAACGATATTGTGCAAACGGAAATCAGTTCCGAAAAAGCGAACCTTTCGTTCATGATCGCCATTTCGGACCTGGAGGACGCCAAGAAGGCCGTGGAGGACATCAAGGACGAGCTCAAATGTGATCGTCTCTTCGTTCGCGAGGATATCGCCGAGGTCTCCGTCGTCGGCGTCGGCATGCGAAGCCATTACGGCGTCGCGGAAACGATGTTCGGCGCCCTGGCCCAGGCGAAAGTCAATATCGATTCGATCACGACCAGCGAGATTCGCATCAGTTGCGCGGTGGATGAGGATCAGGCGGAGAAGGCCCTCGAGGCCGTTTGCCGGGCGTTCGATCTGGACAAGCCCGCCCGACATCGCACGGCGTAATGCACCTCGCGGTCCGGCTGACGGTTCGTTGAGAACGACATGCCGTTCAAACGCAACAGACCGACGCAACCGATGAGCCGTCGCCGCAAGGCCGGCATTCTCCTACTCTGCCTGTTCGGATTCATCCTGCTCGTCTGGCTCGACCACAGCACGACGCCCTACCGGCGCTTTTCCGCAATACCCACCCCGGCCGGTGATCTTGACAAATACCACGGCAAAACGTTCACCGTCGCCCACGTTATCGACGCCGACACGCTCGATCTCGACATCCCCGACGGCCGGCACGAGCGGACCCGAGTCCGGCTACTGGGCATCGACGCCCCCGAAACCAACGGCGAGCGTCCCCTACCCATGTTTTTCGGCCCGCAAGCGACGAAATACGCCGGACAATTGGCACTCGGCCAATCCGTCGTCGTGTACCTCGACGCCCCGAATCCCACCCGCGGCAAGTATGGCCGCCTCCTGGCCTACGTCCAGTTGCCGCACGGCCGGTTCCTGAACGAAGTCTTGCTCTCCGAAGGCTGCGCCTACGCCGACCGGCGGTTTCGCCACAGCTTCTTCAACAAATATCGGCAACTGGAAGCCGCCGCGCGAAGCGGCCCAAAGGGCCTCTGGCAAAACGTCACCCGCGACCAGCTTCCCGAATGGCTCCAGCGAATGGAACCCAAACTGCTGAGCCCATAGCCTTAGCCGGACCGAAGAACCAATATCCTACCCGGCCGGCAAATTGGCTTTGTTTTTTCAACCGCTGATGAACGCGGGTAAACACTGATGGGTTCCAGCAAATTGGCTTTGTTTTTTCGTCCTCCAAAAGCCTTGGTATTGACATAATATCTTTTAATAGCGTGCTTTACATTCGTTCTGACATCCTCCAAATTGGCTTTGTTTTACATAATCTCTCCCTTGTTTCAGGTTTAGGATTTCGTGCTTCGGATTTCCGGCCGAAGGCCGGATATTGGCTTTGTTTTTGTAGAGAAAGCGCAGATAGACGCTGATAAACGCGGTTTTTTGTTATTTTTTGCATGGTTTTTGTGAATTTATGTAAATTTTTGTGCATTTTTGAACACTTTTTGAACGTTTCTGAACAGTTTTTAGGAAACCACTAATGAACTCAAGTGGATACCAAAACAGACAGATTTATCTTCCAACGAGATACGAACGACGAGATACGAGATACGAATCATAACCACGAATGAACGCGAATGAACACAATCCATTGGCTTTGTTTTGCATGAACCGCCGATCAACGCGGAGGACGCAGATCAATCGTCAATTCATGCCATAGGTATTTATGCCTTAGGTATCGTCATTTGTCAATTGTCAATGCCAAAGTCTCCTGTCTTTTGTATTCTATATTCTATTTGTTATGTATTATACTAATTTATATCTTGAAAGTCAAGGGAAATCTCAAATAAACCACGAATGAACACAACTTTAGACAACAGACCTCAGACGTCAGACTTCCGACATCAACCTTGAAATTCCCGAGGTTATACTCTATCCGCTACACGCTCTACGCTAAACGCTATTCTTTATCCGCTATACCCGATACGAATCATAACCATGAAGGACGCGAAGGGCCGCGAAGAAAATAGTCAATTTATGCCCTAGGTATCGTCAATGGTCAATAGTCAATGTTCAATGACAAGTGCCCCCCAAACGCTTTTTTTTGTTGTTATAAGGGGCCGGAATTTTGGATTATTGCTTGCAAATGCCATCGTCTGGTGTGTAGAATCAACTTTTCGGAATTCCGCAAAGTGAACGTTATTCTTTGGAAAAGGAAATCGATATGAATATCTATGTAGGCAGTTTATCCCCCGAGACCACGGAAGACGATTTGCGTCAGGCGTTTGAAGCGTTTGGCCAGGTTGCTTCCATCAAGCTCTTACGGGACCGGGTGACGGGCCAATCCAACCGGGTGGGTTTTGTAGGCATGCCGGATGCGGAGCAAGCCCAAACCGCCATCCGCACACTGAACGGCAAAAATTTGCAGGGCCAGGCCATTAAGGTGGAGGAAGGCAGGCGGAAAATCGACCATCGCATTAGCCAGGACAAACAAGAGGGTTTTGGGAGTGGACGGAATGACAGAGACCGGCGGGATCGTTATGACCGTGGCGGCCGCGATAGTCGGGATAGTCGTGATAGTCGAGGCGGCCGTGGCGGACGACGCTACTAAGCCCTCACGCATCAAACGATCATTTAACCGCGGAGAACGCAGAGAACGCGGAGACAATCGTCAATTGTAAATCTGTCCCTTCAACTCCGTTCAGGACAGGCTCTGAGCGACGTCGAAGGATTCGATATTCAAGCCCTTCGTAGGGTGGCGGCTCTGCCCCACCTTGTAGGGTGCGAAATATCGCACTCCCGTAAGGGATGGCTAAGCTCACAATTGAATATTTCAACACGGATGAACGCGGATTTACGCCGTTTAACACGGTTTTGTAGGGTGCGAAATCTCGCACCTTCAAAAAATCTTCATATCACCGGTGCGATTCATCGCACCCTACGGTCAAAAAACGCCTTTTTTCACTTTTTTTTCAAAAATTCTGAAAAAAACCATCTACATTTATCCCGTGAGATACGCTGTCTCTATAAAATAAGGATAGAATACAGACGACAAAAGGCGGAAAACAGAATGTGAACGAGAGACTCTTATTTCAAACAGAAAGGAGAAACCGATGACTAATGCTCAACCAAAGAAAATAGACGATTGGATCTCAATTTTAGTTACCGTCGCGATCGGCGTGATCCTCGCTATTGCCGCCTGGATTAGCTACGAGAAACAGAGTCTTTTTATCCTGGCTTTTTCGGTCGGTGGATTAGGCGGGCTGGTCCATGACATCGCGCAGAGCCGCGGCAAGCTCCTATTCTTCGCAAGGCACACGGACGGGCTCTACCTCGGAACGGTGGCCGGGGTATTTCTGGGAGCGGTCGCCGGCATTATGGTCATACGCGGCTATGTGACCGGAGAGACGCCGACCACGAGTGCCACCTTCGCGAACATGAGCTATGAAGCATTCCTGGCCGGCCTGGCCCTCAAAGGAGTCGCCGAGGCGGCCGCGACGGGCGAAACCAAAGAGTGATCCATAGGCACGTAGGGTGCGAAACCTCGCACTCCCGTAAGGGATGGCTAAGCTCACATTTGAATATTTCGACACGGATACCTAAGGCACAAGTGAACGCGGATTTACGCGGTAATTTGTAGGGTGGCGGCTCTGCCCCACCAAAATACCCTATCCGCTATCCGCAATACGCTATACCCTATACGATATACGAAATACGAGATACGACATACGGATCTTGACACGGAAGAACGCGGATTTTCGCGGTTTTTTAGCCACAAAGCATACCCTGAGCGAAGTCGAAGGAACGCTAAGGCACGAAAAAAATAGCCCGTAGGGTGCGAAATCTCGCACCAATACCGAATTTTTAAAACACCGGTGCGATGCATCGCACCCTACCGCTATCATAAAACGCTTTTTTTCTTATTTTTGCTCCTTTTTGCGCCGATAATATTGATAGCATCGACTGAGACGGCTTCTTTGAGATCATGCGGACAAAATTTATTTAAAAAATCGAGATTTTTCAAAAATTGACGTCAACATTTACTCCGTGAGATACGCTGTAATCTAAAAAGGACAGGATACAAACGTCAGAAAACGGAAGTCGGATGGAACTGGATTGAAGGTCTGTTTTCGGTTCTCTGCCTTCTGTCATCTGTTCTCAGATTTGAGGAAGCAGCAGAAGATGGAAGTAAAGATGTTTCTTAAATAAGTTATCCCTAATATTTTTAAGATTTGTGCTTCCAGATTATGAAAACCGTATAGAAAGTAAAAATGCTATATATGTGTCTTTGTAAAATATCATTGATCGTTTTACTATTATGATTTTTTTAATAGTCTAAAATCAATTTGAAGGATATAACGATGGCAGATTACCAATATACAACAGTTCCCGGGAAATTAAAGGAACTACTATCGAAAATCCGCGAAGTAGGTATTCCCCCAAAAGCATCGATAAAATGGTTGAAATCTATTGGATTTAAGTCAAGTAATGACGGAACCTTGTTGACTGTTCTGAAGTTTATTAACTTTATAGATAGTTCAAGTATTCCCACAGATAAATGGAAGGATTATAGGGGTACTAATCACGCCCAAGTATTAGCAAGCGCAATTAGGGAAGGATATGCGGAGCTATACAATGTATATCCTGATGCGCACTCACGTGAGTACGATGATATTGAGCACGTTGTTAGTACTAGCCCGGAAAATTCATGAAAAAGGATGCAGTGACATTCAGGTTGCCCTATAATACCTGTATATGAAGACGCATAGGCATTTTCGGATTTACGGAGAGATCCATGATGAAAGCGCAGAATGC
>Ga0272442_10008297_pt1 | contig 13209 bp, 10 predicted proteins | sample SSMForm2O_FD_200262 | JGI IMG/M metagenome (GOLD analysis project Ga0272442, IMG submission 200262) | Marine sediment archaeal communities from Little Sippewissett salt marsh, Falmouth, MA, United States - SSM-Form-2O | ecosystem: Environmental > Aquatic > Marine > Wetlands > Sediment ...
TACCCGCTAAAACCATCAGATCAGCCCAAGATATCTTTTTACCATACTTTTGTTTAATAGGCCACAGCAGCCGACGAGCCTTATCAAGATTTGCATTGTCAGGCCAACTATTTAGAGGAGGCAGCCGCTGGTTACCAGAACCGGCACCCCCACGACCATCACCCATTCGATAAGTTCCTGCACTATGCCATGCCATTCGAATAAAGAGTCCACCATAGTGACCATAATCAGCAGGCCACCATTCCTGAGAATCAGTCATAAGAGCATAAAGGTCTTTTTTTACGGATTTTAAATCCAGTTTTTTAAACTCTTTAGCATAGTTGAAATCCTTGCTCATAGGATTACTCTTTTTTGAGTGTTGATGAAGAATCTTAAGGTTTAACTGATTTGGCCACCATTCTTGATTTGATGTGCCCATACCAGCAATAGGTTTGTGAGTTTTACCTGTTACTGGACATTTAATTAATTTACCCACATTCTCTGCCATAATTTTAACCTCCCTTATTATTAATGCATAACAAATCATTCAAGCATTTGATTGTTATGTAAAAAAAACAAATAATAAATTATGTTAAAATATTTATGGTATCAACTAACTTTATTTTTTGGATGTTTTAATAGTAATTATATGAATTGTAACACCAGTAGCAATGATAAATAAAATTACTTTAAGCAAAAAATCATCTATGACGTAATAAATTGAGTATAGTATTGTGATCCATAGCAAAGATATTGTAAAAACCTTAACTTTTAATGGAACTCCTTTGCCCTCTCGATAATTTTTAATATAGTCGCCAAACAACTTGTTCTTTAAGAGCCAATCATAAAACTTTTTTGAACTTCGAGCAAAACAGGCTGAAGCAAGTAAAAGAAAAGGAGTAGTAGGTAAAATAGGTAAAAAAATACCAAGTATTCCAAGTCCTACAAAAATAATTCCTGCAGTTATTAACATCCATTTGAAAAACTGATTTGAAGATTTTACAGCCTTTTTTGATTTTGCTTGCATTTTTCAATCCTAAATATCTTGTCCTTAAAAAAGGTAGTCGTTAGGGACAATAGTAGAAATCTCATTATACCTCGGGTATGATTCTTTAATTCAAGTCATCATTTGAAAACAATATTATTTTACCGGTAAAACCATGTTCAAATCTCATTTTTAATTGTTAGGGCATTTAACCTCCAGCATATATGCTCGATGCGGGCATTTTTCCCCGAGAAAATAACATGGTTTTAAGTAAAAAAAAAATATGTAAGAGCTTCTACTAATTTGTTATTATTTTTTTGGTTGTCCAACAACTATCTCAAATGGTAAACCCAACATAAAAATTTGAGAGGAATTAGTTGTTTTAAACCCTACATCATTTAGTGCTTCTTCAAGAAAAATAGGTCTCCAATTAAACATTCTAGGAAATACACTATGCAACCATTCATAAATTCTAACATTCGTATTACTATTTTTCTTTGACAACGATACAACACAAATCCGTCCATTTTTTTTAAGAACACGAAAACACTCAGACAAAACCTTAGGAATTTCAGGTGTATCAAAAAGCTCTAAAGTCAAACTCATAAAAATTTTATCAAAAGAATCATCCTTAAAAGAAAGGTCCACAGCATCTTTATTTACCAACTCTACACGATCAAGCAAACCTTCTTTTTTAAGCTTCATTTTTGTAATATCAAGCATTCCCTGTGAAATATCGACACCGTAAACCTTACCAGAATCACCAACAATCTTAGCAAACTCAATAACACTATCACCAGTACCAACACCTATTTCAAGAACAACATTACCTCCACAAACAGAAAGTCTTTCAACACCCATCTTTAAATGTTTTCTTTTAAAAAAACCCTCAGATAAAACAAACAAACGACTAATACGATTATAAAAAACTCGTGTATCATTTTTAGAGCGAGTAGCACGACTAATACGATTTTTATAATGCATTATACTCCAGGATAATATAAGGCAATATTAATTTTTTTACAACTGTTACAGCAACTATATGGAGAAAATTCTACTCTAAAAAACTACAGCGATAAGATATATAAATACAAATTAGATTGATTTATTAATAAAAAAATACGAAAAAATATATTATAAGATTAATAATATGAAAAAAAATATATATCTTACATACTCAGGATGCAATCGAAGAGGACTAGATGCCCAAAGATTATCTAACTATTTTTTAAAAAATAATTATAAAATTATATTAAAACCCGAAGAAGCAGATTATATTATCTATATAACTTGTGGAGCAACACTTTTAGCAATCAAAGATTGTTTTAGCAAAATAAAAATTTTTCAGAAAGAGTATGATGCTGAGCTGATTGTTGCTGGATGTCTACCTACAATACAACCAAAACAGTTAGCAAAAATATTCAATGGAAAAACAATTAAAACAGAAGATTTAGTCAAAAATCCAGATAAAGTTGATAGGTTATTTCCAGAAATTAATATCAAATTTAGAGAAATAAAAGATGCAAACAGTGTTATGTTAACACCTGCAGAAAACCAAAATTTCATTAAAAATTTTCAAAGAATAATCCAAAATATTAAAAACACGCCTACAATGGATAAAAAATCAACATTTTTCACTTTAATTTTTCAAATACAGATTATTAATAGGCTGCTAAATCAGGTTATAAATTATTTCTTAGATAAAGATTCTTTTCTATATGACCTCTTCAATAAAGATAAAAATTTTATTATTCGACATTCATGGGGTTGTACTGGGAATTGTTCTTATTGTGGTATTAAAAAAGCAGTAGGTCCTCATATAAGTAAATCCATTGAAATATGTGTAAATGAATTCAAAGAAGGGATTAGTTTAGGTTATAAGACTTTTTTATTATCAGGTGATGACACGGGTGCATATGGAATCGATAATCGTAGTAGTTTCCCTGAATTGTTATATAAGATTATTAGATTAAAAGAAACACAATATGAAATTGAGATAAAAGGACTAAATCCTGTTTGGATGGTAAAATATATAGATGATCTTGAAAAAATTTTAAAAACCCAAAGAATAAACAAAATATCATGTCCAATTCAATCAGCAAGTAGTCGCATACTTACTCTGATGAATAGATACAACAATGTTGAAAAAATAAAAGAAGGTTTTTTACGACTTAAAAAAGCATATCCAAAAATAAAATTTTCAACCCATATTCTATTAGGTTTTCCTACAGAGACAATGGAAGATTTAGAAAAAACAATATCTTTTCTAGATGATATAGAATTTGATTATATTTTAATTTTTACATATGTAGAAATTCCAGGTGCAAAATCTGAAAAGATAGAACCTAAAATACCAAAAGATATTATCGAAGAAAGATTGAAATATTTAAAAAAACACCTAAAAAAAGAAGGATATAAATCAATATTTTTAGGCGGCATGGGGGCATTTTATAAGAGATAGTATTACCTAAATCGAACAAACTCTGCCATTTGTTTATTATTTACTTTTTCAGTTTTCCCGTTAATTGTAATTGACCCTTTATACAAAACATGATATCGCCAGTAATTCATTATAACTATTTTTTTTACATAATGGGTTGTTGATACATCCATAGAGATATCAAAATTAATATTCTTTGTTTTTGCCTTTAAATCAAAATGATATGGAATATACTTCCCATTCCTCTTTTTTAAATTGTAACCAATAAATTCAATATTTTTTGGATTAATGTTAGTATAATTCTCTTTGTTTTCATTTATCACAAGAATTGGTCGACCTAGACCTTTTTTGTCAAATATCGTAGCCCAGGTTGCTGTAAAATTTTGGCTATATATTTTTCCCCAAACCCATCCAAGGTTATTTCGGACGGCTGATGTTCGGACATTAAAGTTATGATCATGATATCCTATACCTTGAACGTTTATTTCTTCATCTTTAATTCTTAGCACACCTTTTACGCTGGCTTTTGGTAAAATAACATTCCACCCATCTCCACCAGGATTTTTTCCTTTCCAACCTTTAGCGTCACCTTCAAAGGTTAGATCAGCAGACATATTCTCTCCATGAAAAGAAAGATCATACACCCATTTTCCATCTTTTCCAATCGTTCCATTAATAATAGTCTTTCCATCTAATTTGATTATAGGATATTTTTTAGATAGCTCTGATTTTTTCCCAGAAAAGATTTTTGAATCATACTGTATAAGTTCTCCATTCTTATAGATATTAAATCTTTTAGATATTCGTAAAAAACGTTTATTAATAATACTCATAAATCTAACGCTCATCTGAACTGTATATCCATTATCACATACAGTATCAAAATACCACCATTCTGTAAATCTTGAATTCGTTGAACCATGGAATCCATCATCTTCCAATGTTATATCCTTTGGAGAGTAAAGAAAAGAAACTTCTTTTGCACTTTTGAATGATTTTTGTTTCTTATTGCCTACTATCACGGGCACTCCTCTAGAGTAACAATTATGTATATTCCTTATTTTTAAATAACTATTTTACAATATTTGTGGTCTGATTATAGTTTAATTCAGAATTATATTTGAGATAATTAAACCAATAGCTGGAAATAATATAAGCAATGCTAACCAAGGTACCATACAAATTAGAAGAATTCCACAATTAATAATTTCTAACAGATATTAAATGTATAAAAGTAACGTCATTTACACATTCGAATCCTGATGCAGGCATAATATTACAATTCATGATAAAAATCAACATTATTAATCATAGGAGATAAATAGTTACATCTTAACCAAAACTCATTTTCAAGATGTGTGAAATTTTTTTCTTTTATGCATAGTCTTATTTATTAATTTCTTTGCTTTGAGACATTATCATCTCTTTAAATTCTAATACATCTGAGATGACCTTATGTACATCGTTAGGTTGAATTACAACAAGGTCCCCAACTCTGGCCATGGAAAGAGCTTTTTCCGTTGCCTCCCTCTCCTCCAGGATTATACAATGATTTTTCTTGGGAAACCTGGTTGACAGAATGCCTTGCTCGACAAGTTTTGCAGTTTCTCCAATGGGTCTTTTCCTAGGGTCACTATCATTAATGATTATATAATCATATATTCCAGCCAGCGTTTTTCCGAACAATCTAATATCTTCGTCTCTCCTGTTGCCTGTTCCACTGGAAACACTTATTTTTCTTCCCTTTGATATTGCAGGTAAAACCTTCGCAAGGGCTTCGAGTGCATGTGGATTGTGTCCATAATCAATGATTACTTTAAAGTTCCCAACATCAAGGATGTTCATCCTTCCTGGCAGCTGCCCGATAGTTGTGTTGAATGTAACAAGACCAGCTCGAATGTCTTCAGGGTTTATCCCAAGGGCAAAGGTTGCCGCGGTAGCAGCAAGGGCATTTTCGATATTGAAAATTGCCTTTCCCTCAATTGTCATTGGAATATCGACGACATTAGCCACCCATGAGTCTAGCGGGTCTTGTTTTATTACAATCATACCACCTTCATCCAATGTTACAATAATACCGCCCTCCTCTAGATGCTTATTAAGAGCCGGATTATTACGGTTAGTGGAGAATAAAATTATATTACTTTTCAAGCTCTTTATTTTATTCAAAATATGAGGATAATCAGCATTAAGTACCGCGTATCCATCCTTTTTTACTGATTCCACAACAATACTCTTGAGTTCTGCAAGTTCTTCGATGGTTTTTATTCCACCATCTCCAATGTGGTCGTTTGAAACATTGAGAAATACTCCAACATCGCATTCCTCAAACCCTAGGCCTCTGCGAATGATACCTCCTCTTGCCACTTCCAATACAACATGATCGACCGTGGACTCTTTTAATATAGTCTTAGCTCCATCTGGTCCAGAATAATCTCCAACAAATATCTTTTGGTTTTCAACGATTATTCCCTCGGTACATGCCATTCCAACCACCTTTCCACAATATTTAAGAATGTGTGAAATGAGGCTTACCGTCGTTGTTTTTCCGTTAGTTCCAGTTACAGCAACGATTGGCAATGTGTATTTTGAACCAGGGGGAAAAAGCATGTCTATTATAGGCTTTGAGACATTTCTTGGCCTTCCTTCAAAGGGTTTAAGATGCATTCTAAAACCAGGTGCAGCATTTACCTCGACAACACCACTCTGACCGCTCGTAAGTGGTTTGCGCAGGTCTTTGGCTACGACATCGATTCCAATGATGTTGAGATTGATTATTTGAGATATTCTCTCGGACATTGCCCTTATTACTGGATGAACCTCATCCGTTACATCAACTGCTACTCCACCCATACTAAGATTTGCAGTAGATTTTAGAAATAATCTTTCTCCTTTTTCAAGAATTGAATCTAGTTTTAACCCCTTTTGTTTAAGGAGCCTCATAGTCATATTATCAATTTCAAGTCTTGTTAATATCTTCTCGTGTCCAATGCCCCTTCGTGGATCCTGATTGATCTTGTCAATGAGCTCTTTGATCGTTGATTTTCCATCACCGATTAATGGAGTTGGTTCACGTCTAGCGGCTGCTGTGAATTTGTTGTTAATAACCAGTATCCTGTGATCGTAACCTTTGAGGTATCTTTCGATTATCACAGTATCGTGTATCTTTTTTGAATTCGTAAAAGCAATCTTCAGATTCTTAGGATTTGTGATGTTTACTGTTATTCCCCGTCCATGATTTCCCACCAACGGTTTTACTACCACGGGGTAGCCTATCCCATCTGTCATCTTCAATGCCTCCTTGATGGTTCGAACGATATCACCATTGGGCACTGGTATTCCCTCATTTCTAAGTATCTCTTTAGTAAGCATTTTATCATCTGCTATCTCAACTCCGATAGCAGATGTATTGTCACACATAGCCGCCTGAATTCGTCTCTGATGAACCCCATAACCCAGCTGTACATAGCTTTCAGAATTTAATCTTATAAAAGGGATCCCTCTTTTTTTTGCTTCATCTACTATAGACTGGGTTGTAGGACCAAAGAGATTCCTATCACGTATCTTTTTTAATTTGAGAATCTTACCCTTGATATTGTAATCTTTACCTGTGAAAAGCGATTTGACTATTTCTACGGCCATTTCGCCTGCTTTTAACCCCACTGCTTCATCCTTATATCTGTAAACCACCTTATAGATACCCGTTCTATTGGTATCTATCGTCTTTCCAAAACCAACCTCAAGTTTTACCAGGCATTGAAGTTCAATAGCCACGTGTTCCACAATATGTCCAGCCAATGTTCCCTCAGCCACACGTTCAAGAAATCCCCCCTCATAACCCCTGGAACACCTGTGTTCCATTAAAGTTGGGATAAGATCCACAATTCTTTTTTTTAAACCCGGCACCTTGTTTGAAGGTAGGGATTCGAACTTACCGATATCAAGCTCCATATATATTGTTGGATATCGACTATACAAATTTGGTCCTCTAAGCGCACGTAACTCCAGGATTTTAATTAGCAAAACCTCCCATTTCAGATGGAGTTAAATATTTCCTTGTAAATAAGTTATATCCATGACCTTTTACAAGGGTATGCACACATACATTCTCAACGGCTATGGCCGCCCCTAGTTTAATATCAGAAATATTTGTATATTTGATATGCTGCCCGTCAAAGATGACAGTAAGTCCATTTCCTATAGATTCAAGTATATAACCTTGACGAATTACAACGCCAGTATCTTCTCCAAGACCCAATCCGATAGTTCCCGGGTTGGTAGTTACGATATCCATTAACCTGCTGAATCTTCCACGTTTTATGAAATGGCTGTCTATTATAACATTTTTAACTAGACCTATACCTGATGTGAGCTGTACCTTTCCCTTGCACAAGGCTTCGCAACTTTCACCCTCATAGATCATGGTTTCTGACATGGCTGATGCTCCAGCGCTTGTTCCGGCAATAATACATTTCTCATTAAAATAACGCGATTTAATATTTTCCAAAATGGGGGTACCGCCAAGTATACTGGTTATTTTTAGTTGGTCTCCACCTGTGAAAAAGATGACATCTGCATTCTTAAGCCGTTCTACATATCCGGGATTTCTTGTCTGTTCTCTTGTTCTTATATCCATGATTTTAATGTTCATTACACCGATCTTTTCAAAGGCTGAAATATAGCTTGCACCACTTTCTTTGGGCATGCTGCTTGCTGTAGTAATTAACTCTACATATGGTTCTTTTTTATTAGTTAAAATAATTATTTGTTTTAGAACATCCAAATCTTTTTCTTTATCCTCATTACCTCCAATCGCAACCAATACACTTTGGATTTTTTTAAGATTTGAATCTGATTTTTTCAAATAACCTTCAATCATATAGGTGTATACGAGAATGTTGTATATAATATCATTAGTTGTGGGGATAAACAAAAAAAGCAAGTCCTATAAAAGAGATTTTGACTTTATACTCATTCTTCATATTTTGATTATCTCATTTTCTTAGTTTTTAAAATAATATACTTTTGTTATCAATCTGCTCTAGTAAATCTTGCTTTCCGAAAGTCATCTGCTTCTAATAATTGAAGTCGTTTTCGTTTTCTCCAGTCCATATCGTTTTCAAAGACTGTAAATTCTCTGTCTAAATTCATTTGTTTCTTTGTTTCCTTTCCGATTGTTGTCGGATGGTAGGAGTATGGATTAGGTACTTAATATCATTGTGTACAAAGTCATATAAAGGTGTAAAATTATTACCTAATTGTGTAAGATATGGTAAAGAGAATTAGAATGAACATATCCTTAACTAAAGAAGAAAATGAACTAATTAAAAAACTTGCGAAAGCAGAAGAAAGACCATACAGTAGGCAAATAGTCTATATGACAAACTTTTATATAAAAAATAAATAGGTAATAAATGAGGTGAAATAAATGAAATATATATGTAATCGATGTGGTAACGTTACTCAGGAACAAGACGTGATAATTCATTATACAAAGGGTACTGGAGGATTAGAAATTGCAGCTGTTTGTCAACACTGTTTAGAAAAATACCTGGAGAAAATAAAAAGTGATGTTTATACAAAATCAGATGAAGATGAACGAATGAAAATGAAAAGGAAATGGTAGTTAAAATATATTTTCTACAAAGTTACTTTTATACATAGTTTTTTCATACTTTCAACGATTCAGAGCACCAAAAAAATAAACAAATCATCCAACAGACCTAAAGCACAAAAATGTAGCGTCATTTACACGCTCGAATGCCAATGCAGGCATTATTGTTTATTAGAAACCGTACTATAAACATCAGAACTAATTGCTGATTATATCATTATTATGAAATATTTCCATGGATAAAATGGGATATGTAATTTGATTTCTATAAGGAACTCTTAAATATACATAAACTAATATAACTAGCAAGTGAATAAAATTTGATTATATTTGAAAATAAATGCCATATTTCAACAAACAACAATCTAAGCTAAATGGGTTAAAATGCTGACGCTACTAGCTAAAACCATAGAAAAGAGACCATGGTTAATCATTGGGATTATTTTCATGATCACTATTGGTTTTGGGTCATTGATTCCTGCCTTAGAAATGGAGACTTCTACAGATGACTTCATGCCTGATGATGAAATATTAAATGCAAATCAACGAGTATCTGAATATTTTGGACAATCTGGCGAAATGTTAATGGTTTTTCTTGAAAGACATAAAGCTCAAAATGTTGTAACACCTCAAGCGTTAAAAGAAATATATAGAGTTTCAAAAGAATTACTAAAAATCAATGAAATAACAGGAATTACAAGTGTAGCTAGTTTCGTGGATATGATTTGTAATCTTGAATATTCTAAATCAATTGAAAATTGTACAGAGCAGCAAATTGAAAATGCACTTCAAGATCTTCTCAATAATGAGAACACAAAAATATTAAAAATCTTAGAAAAAGATGATCAAAAAGAACAAATAAATGAAGGATTAAAGGAAAGCGTTGATATTAAAAACTGTCAGATATTAAAAAATGAAGATAACTATATTTTCGAAATAGAAGTTTACAATCTTGACCAAGTTGAATCAGAACTAGCTGCTGATTCTTCAAATGTAAATGTAACAGAATGGTTTATAAGTTTTGATAATGAGATAAAACCATTTTTACCTTTTAAAATGAAATATCAAATTTCCGCTCAAATGGCAACATTCACTGAAGTTCAAAAACCGAAATGGATATTTGGAAAAGGCCCTTTGAAAAACCTACGAGAAATCAAAAAAGTGATTCAATCACCAATCGTAAATATAACTTATACACTTGACCCATATATTACTATTAGTTTCTCTGATCAAGAAACCCCGCTTTCTATATCGTCTAAAACATCAGATGCTAATTTTAATTTTTTGGAAAATAAAATAATTATAGAAATACCATGTAATGAGCTAGAACAATTTGGTATCGCCCCTAAATTTGGATCATTTGAACTTCCGGGAAAACTGACAAATTTTTCTATTGGAACTCATTATTACCAAACACCAAAATTTGTTTATACCTTAACAAAACGCTTTGAAGCAATTCAAAACATGTTTATCACTGACATCTTTAATTCAGGAGATTTTAATGATTTTTCAAATATGAGTGGAGATGATTCTAACGGATCATCATCTCCAACTAGCACATTTGGATTTGGAAGTAAATGGATAGATTTGGATTGTGCACCGAACTTTGGAACATCCTCAAAAACCTTTTTTATTAGACCATTATTTTTTGAGGATCTCAAATCCACTGCTATTGTTTTCTTATCAAAAGATCTAGAAGAAGAATCTGGCCCAAGTAAAACACTTATGATGATTCAATTGAAGATTATCTCAGGTAGCATGGGTTTTGATGACATGAGTGGAGGGATAGGTGATCTTAGCCTTGAAATTAAACAAAAAGTGCTTAAACTTGATGATGAAGAATCCTTTGTTTCAATGGAGATAACTGGATCTGGCATTATCTCAAATGAGATGAATGAAGCAACAATGGATGCAAACATGATAATTATGCCGGGAATCTTTGTTGTCATTTGTCTGATTCTACTTGTAATGTTCAAACGATTTTCCTATGTGATTTTACCATTGGTTAGTCTTGGAATTTCTATTATTTGGCTTTTTGGGACAATGGTTCTTTTAGAAATTAGTTTTAATATGATGATGGTGGCCATTGTTCCATTGCTTATGGGACTTGGTGTGGATTATTCTGTTCACCTGTTCCATAATTATAAAGCTGAGTTAAATAAAGGTAAAAAACCTGGATCTGCAATTATTGCATCCATCCAAGATGTTGGTATGGCAATTTTCCTTGCAACTCTCACTACAGTTATTGCTTTTTTATCTTTTTTAACTGCTGGCATTCCACCCTTACGTGACTTTGGTGTTTTATGTGCTCTTGGAATTATCTACACACTCATTACAGCTCTCACATTTCAAACAGCGTTTCGATATATTCTGGATAGAAACAAAACAACAGGTCTCATTTCAAGGAAATATACAAAGTTATCCTTAGACAGTTATATGGAGAAAATATCAAAATTTATTTTAAAACAACATAAAATTATTTACGTTCTCACAATTTTTATCACTATAATAATGACAACTGGTGTCTCCCAAGTAGAAACAACTTTTGATATGAATGATTTCTTACCTGAAGGTAATAAAGCAATGGAACTTTTAATGAGTATTGAAGAGTTTTTCCCATCTGCAAGTGAAACTCAGGAATATATTCTTATTGAAGGTAATGTCGCATCAGTAGAAACCTTAAAAGGGATATCTACGACATATGAAAATTTAAAAGATGATGAATTTGTAACAAAGACACCAACTGGGGATCCAAAAGAAAAATCAATTCTTTCCGTTATACAAACTGCTATTAGAGATAACTCCTCATTATCAGCTAAATATAATGTCGATGAAAATGGAATACCTGGAAGAGATGCTGATGTTGTAAGAATATATGATTATTTATATGATCATGACGAGTATATGATGGATGTAAGAAGTGTTCTCTATCGAAAAGACAACAAATATGATGCAACAGTTATAAGAATATTTACAAGTGGCTCATATTCAAATGGAAACGGAGATGATTCAAATAAACAATCTGAAATACTATATAATGACCTTAATGATGATCTGGTAAGTTATGGAGAAACTGATGCTATTGTCACAGGTAGTTCTTCTTCAATATACACAATTATGGGTTCGATGACTGAAAGTCAATTATTATCAACTTTTATTTCAGTTCTCCTAGCAGCAATAATTCTTATGATAGTTTTTCGAAATATATTACTTGGATTAATCTCAATTATACCTGTTGGGTTATCCATTATTTGGATTGTAGGATCGATTTATTTTATTGGGTATTCATTCAATATTATGACCGTTATGGTAACAAGTCTTAACATTGGAATTGGGATTGCTTTTGGAATTCATGTAATACAACGATTTAGACTTACGGCAGATAGAACTGGAAACGTTGGAAAAGCTGTTTCAAAAACCATAACACACACAGGTGGTGCCTTATTTATTGCAGCTCTAACCACTGCTGCAGGATTTGGGATGCTTATACTTGCACCTTTACCACCTGAACAACAATTTGGAATTATTACAGCGATGACGATTATTTATTCATATGTCACTTCAATATTTGTATTATCGCCAGTTTTAATGAAGTGGGGTGAATGGAGAAAAAAAAGGAAAGGTTTTATCATTTCACCAAGAAAAATTATTGAAGATCAGTAGATAAAAGAATACTTTTTTCAAATAAAAAGAGAATTATGTTAAATTTATTTATAAAACAAATGATTCTTATCAGGAGTATAAAAAATAATATTAAAATTGAGGGATGGGAATGGAGATGAAGGGAGATCGCTTTAATGTGAGGAGAGGTTTAAAGGATGCTTTAAAAAAAAATAAAGCCCATCATCCCCTAAGTTTAATGAGGTATAACACATAACTGTATTTAAAGTTATGTATTGTTATATTATAGTATGTTATTAAATGCATATATTATTAATTTCTGCATAACAGTAATCATAATATCAAAAACATGAAAAAATAATAATATTGAAATATGTAATTGTGCATACAGCGACATGATTTGTATGGCAAAGAGAACAACAATCAGTCTTTCGGATGCAGAACTAAAACAACTTAGAGAATTAGCTAAAGTAGAACATCGGCCCATTAGCCGCCAGATCGTTTATATGATGCATTCTTATTTAAAACAACAAAAGAATGAATAATTTATGGAATGTCTATTCTTAAAAA
>Ga0272442_10008298_pt1 | contig 13204 bp, 14 predicted proteins | sample SSMForm2O_FD_200262 | JGI IMG/M metagenome (GOLD analysis project Ga0272442, IMG submission 200262) | Marine sediment archaeal communities from Little Sippewissett salt marsh, Falmouth, MA, United States - SSM-Form-2O | ecosystem: Environmental > Aquatic > Marine > Wetlands > Sediment ...
CTGTATTTGGTACAATAATTTTCGTATAAAATTGGGGGTTCGTCTAACGGCAGGACAGCAGACTCTGAATCTGTTTATGGAGGTTCGAATCCTTCACCCCCAGCCTAAAAGCCCGGTAAAACCTGGGCTTTTTATTTTTCTTTTGGTTAGATTATCGCATTTCATCTAATTTTAGCTTTAACTTTCGGTCACTTTCGGTGTTAATATATGTAATTCATGTATTTATATTTGTTTTGAGATCAATAACATAGTTTATCGTATACGTATCAGAGGCAATATAACCGATCAAATATTCCACTAATCTTGCTTAGAAACCGTCTGATTGTCTCAGGGAGCAAATAAGAATGATTGGTCAAATCAATTTGATTAAGATATTTTAGAAATTGACACCATAAGTTTAATAATCATTTCAATTTTCTCTCCATCAATATGAGGTATAAATTAATAGCAAAAAAAACCTAAAATATTTTGGAGACAATTTTTGAAGCGAAACTACATTTTTGTTACAGTTTTCTTCTCAGGCATGGTTGCATTAGCGGTAGAAATGTCTGCGGCTCGTTTGTTGGGCAATGTCTTTGGCAGCAGCAATTTGGTTTGGGCAGTCATTATAGGTCTCATTTTGGTATATCTTACCTTAGGATATTGGTTGGGTGGTAAACTCGCTGATAAGGAACCAAGTTACCAAATGTTTTACAGGCTCATGATGTGGGGAAGTTTAACCATTGGCCTGGTACCAATGATTTCAAGACCAGTCCTAAGAATAACTGCTAATGCTTTCGATGAATTATTTTTACCTGGGTTAGTGGGGGCATTTATAACTGTGATGATCTTATTTATTATTCCGGTAACACTGATCGGCATGATATCGCCTTTTGCGTTGAAATTAGTACTACAAAACACAGAAAATGCAGGAAAAATGAGTGGATTGCTATCAGCGATTTCAACCTTAGGCTCTTTTATTGGCACTTTTATCCCAATACTGATCCTGATACCCTTAATTGGCACTTATCGAACCTTCTTGTTTTTCAGCAGTTTGCTGATGTTTATTGGTAGTATTGGGATCATAATTAGCCTTGATTTGAAATCCTGGGCAAAAGTAAGCTGGATGCCAATCCTTCTGATCCTTTTATGGCTGTTTGGCAACCGGGGTACCGATAAAGCAACAAAAAATATGATTTATGAAACAGAATCTGCATATAACTACATCCAGGTCCTTGAAGAAAATGGATATCGGTATTTACGGATGAATGAAGGCCAGGGGATCCATTCTGTTTATCACCCAACCCAATTGAATTATTCTGGCCCTTGGTCCCAGGTGATGGTTGCACCATTTTTCAACCCTAATTTAGAAAGTGCAGACTCAGTCAATCGTCTGGCAATTATTGGACTGGCTGCAGGTACAACTGCAAGACAAGCTTTAACAATCTACCCAGACTGCGAAATTGATGGCTTTGAAATTGATCCCAAAATTGTTGCAGTGGGCCAAGAATTTTTTGGAATGTCATCCCCAAAATTGACTGTATATGAGTTGGATGGGCGATTAGGTCTATTGCAGAGCGAGTATATTTATGACATCATCAGTGTGGATGCCTATCGTGCACCCTATATTCCATGGCACTTAACAACGATTGAATTTTTCCGACTGACGTACAATCGTTTGACGGAGGACGGAGTATTGGTAATAAACATCGGACAAGTACCCCTTGATAGAACCTTGGTAAATGATTTAGGAACGACCATTAGCCAGGTTTTCCCATCAATATTTGTAATGGACATCCCAGGTTCATTTAACAGTATTCTTTTTGCAACAAAAACTCCCAGTAGTTGGGATAAGTTTGAAACAAATTATTCACAAATCATCCAAAACTCCGCTAATCCACTTCTTTTCGACGCTATGACGACAACAATTCAAAATCAACGACCAACACCATCAAAAACCAGGGTTTACACCGATGATAAAGCGCCAATTGAATGGGTGACAAATGAGATTGTGATAGATTTTATCCTTTCAGGAAGCATAGAGGATATGCCATGAAAAAACTAAAACCAAAAGAAAAATTAATTGGGATACCGATCAGTGTTCTATGGCCAATTGCTTTACTAATGATAACTGTTAGGCTGCTTATTACACCTTTATTTGCACAAGTTGCATATCGATTGCCTGGATTCCCCAAAGATCCTTTTGGATTTTCTCAAGCAGATCGACTTAAATGGTCAGAACCAACTATTGAATATCTTGTCACCAACCAAGATATCTCTGCGTTAGAAGACCTTAAATTTGAAGATGGATCCCCATTGTATAACAGCCGTGAATTAAGTCATATGGTGGATGTGAAAGACCTGGTTTCGGGAATGCGTGTGGCTTTGGCTGGTACTATGATAGTGATTGCAATTATAAGTGTGGTCGCCGTACGTTATGGTATGGAACGTAGACTTATACTTGGATATCAATATGGTGGATGGGGACTGATTGGATTGATTGCTGCAATTTTGTTCTTAGTGGTGTTGAATTTTAACCAGTTGTTTACATGGTTTCATCAGGTGTTTTTTGAAAGTGGCACCTGGCAATTTTCTACATCGGATACGCTGATCCGATTATTTCCGATGCGGTTTTGGCAAGATGCATTTATTTTTGTTGGGGTTATGTCTTTGTTTTTGGGGGTGATAACGGTTGGCATCAGTAAAAACCGATTACATCGTTTTTCCAATCCTTAAAATAAAATAGGCGGTCAAGCATTGACCGCCTAATTCTTCAAAAAAAATACTTTAGCGCACAGCTACTGGGTTATCGGGATCTGCAATAGGATCAAAGATGTGCATGTTTTCCATATTGAAGGATACAGTAAGTGAGTCACCCATATCCACGCGAGTGCGGGGGTCTACCCGAGCAACAAAACTGTGGTCACCATTCATAAGGTATAAGAAGATCTCATTACCCATCAACTCTGTGACGTCCACTTTGGTCTCAACGGGTTCGGCGATAATGGAAGGTGGTGCATACGCAGGATTATGGATATCCTCTGGTCTAATACCAAAAATAACCTTTTGGTCAACCATACCTTCGTAAGCATCCTGGCGCTTCTTTGGTACTTTCACCTTGAATGAACCAAGATTCACGAACATATCGTCGCCTTCTTTCTCTATGACACCATCAAAGAAGTTCATTGATGGGGAACCAATGAAACCGGCGACAAATAAATTGTCAGGGAAGTCATAAAGCTGTTGAGGTGTATCCAGTTGTTGAAGGAGGCCCTTATTCAGAACAGCAATCCTGGTAGCCATGGTCATGGCCTCAACCTGGTCGTGGGTAACGTATATGAAGGTGGTTTGAAGGCGTTGATGTAATTTGCTGATCTGAGCCCGTGTTTGCACCCTTAGCTTTGCATCCAGGTTGGAAAGAGGCTCATCAAAGAGGAACACACTGGGTTCACGTACAATAGCACGGCCCAGTGCAACGCGCTGTCGTTGGCCACCAGAGAGTTCCTTTGGTTTTCTTTCTAGTAGCGTGCCAATACCTAAAATATCGGCAGCATCTTTAACTCTCTTCTCAATTTCCTCTTTTGGTGTCTTGCGCAGTTTTAGCCCAAAAGCCATGTTATCATACACGGACATATGGGGATAGAGGGCGTAGCTCTGAAAGACCATAGCGATATCGCGGTCTTTTGGTGCTACGTCGTTGACGACCCGGTCGCCAATCTTTACTTCACCGTCGGTGATTTCCTCTAAGCCTGCGAGGCAACGCAGCGCTGTGGATTTACCACACCCAGATGGTCCAACAAGGACAAGAAATTCTTTATCCTCGATGGCGATGTTTACATCGTGGAGCGCGGTAAAATCACCAAACTTCTTCCAAACATGATCGTACGTAATACTTGCCATAATATGTGTTCCTCCGTTTCTATAAAATATGTTAGGGCAAGTATACCATAATTTTTTTCCTGATTTCACTAAATTCATATAAAACGATGAAAATATGGCACTTCTTAACCTTAAAAAACTCTGGTTTGAATTTCAAACCAGAGTTTACAGTAATTCATTTCTGTGGTTTATCGATTTTTCTTTTCCAGAATTGTTGTTCGAAGGTTTTTTAAGCGCTTCATAGCATTATTATGACCATATCCAAAATAATCATGGAGCAAGGTATATTCAGAATATAAACGATTGTATGTCTTCTTATCAGTATTGTTAGGGATAAATGTTTTCTCGTCAAGATGGGCCATTTTTTTACTGGCACCCTCAATCGTTGCGAAACCACCATATGCCTCACCTGCTGCAACAGCCGCAAACATCGCTGATCCGAGGGCGGCGGTGTATGGAGATGCAACCGTTTTAATTTCCATGCGTGTCACATTGGCAAGAATGCTTAAAAACAAATGGTTCTTAACTAATTCGCCACCAGTGACAATGATTTCGTTGATTGGAATACCACTGGCGATGAAGGTTTCAAATATCTTTCGCGTTCCAAATGTAGTTGCTTCCAGCAATGTTCGGTAAATCTCCTCCGGTGTTGTTTCCATAGAATATCCAAGGATCAAGCCTGTGAGATCATCATCTGCCAATATACTACGATTGCCTTGCCACCAATCCAAAGCGACCATTCCTGACTCGGCAGGTTGTAGTTCCGTTGCTTTCTCTTCCAGAAGATCATTAATATAAATGTTTCTCTCCTCCGCGATTTTGAAATAATGCTCTGGAATTGCATTTTTCATAAACCATGAAAATAGCTTCCCACTGCCAGATTGTGTTGCTTCATAGCCTATAAGGCCAGGTACAATCCCATCTTGCACCATCCCGCTCATTCCAGGTACACGGAATTCTTTATTGGATAAGATCATATGACTAAAATCTGATCCAAGGATCAGCGCCATTTTTCCTGGTTGTGCAACCGTGGATGCAGGGACAGCAGCATATTTATTAAGGAGACCTGTGGTAACGGGAATTCCTGGGACTAAATTCATCCATTGTGCGGCTTGCTCTGTGAGCTTACCAACTTGTATTCCTAATGGTGAGATCTCTTGTTTCATTTTTTTGTCAACAACTTTGGCTAAATGGGGTTCCATGGCTGCAAAAAAAGTTTCAAGGGGAAAACCCTCTGTTCTTGACCATAGTGCTTTATAACCTGCCGCAGTAAGGTTCCGTGATTCAACACCAGTAATTTGCCATACAATCCAATCAGCAGCTTCAATCAAACGATCAGCAGCATTGTAGATAGAAGACGCATTTTCATATAGCTCCCAAACCTTTGGAAAAAACCACTCTTGGTCAATTTTTCCACCATATCGATCTAAGAATGTCTCAAACCGATCATTAGCTAGTTGAGATAGAAGAAGAGCTTTCTCTTTAGATCCCGTGTGACCCCAAAGTTTTGGCCAAGCATGTGGTTCATGTCGATAATCATTAAGAAGGCATAGCGGCGTGCCATCTTCTTTTGTTGGTATTAACGTCGACCCAGTTGTAGCGATGCCAACACCGATGACTTCTTCTACGTCAACTTGACTTTTATGCATCAGTTTTGGAACAATTTCCTTGATGGCATCGATGAAATCATTTGGATGAAATAATGCCCAACCGGGTTCTAATTCAACTTCAAGGTCAGGAAGTTTTTGATGAATCACACTATGGGGATAGTCAAACATAGCATTTGCAGCAAATTGACCATTATTGACATCAACAATAACTCCCCTAGCTATTTTTGTATCAAAATCGATTCCGATTGTGTAGTGGTTTTTTGCGTCCAAATTGTCACTCCTTGACGTTATAATGAAAAATGATTGCAACAAACAACCATTAATTATCTAATAAGCCAGCGCCTGATGCAAGTTCTTGCATCTCTTGTGTAATTTTCCTTTTTCTTTCAATATTGATCACCTGATTTAACTCTTCAATGATTTCTTCAGCATTGTTTTTTGCTTCTTGCATCAGATTGTATCGTGAGGAATGTTCAGCAACTGCTGAATGTAAGAGTATATTGTGGAAGTTGGCGGCGATAAGATAACGAATAATTTGTTTGTAAATAATTTGAGGTTCAGTTTCAATAATGGGTGGTGGCCATTGTGCAGTGAAGTTTTGGGATGATTGTAGGGTGTCAGGAACTTCATAGGGAATCAACTTTAACGTGGTGAATTGGTAGCTTCCCCCCTTTTTTGATTGATTATATAGGATATAAAACTTGTTAAAAGACAGGGATTCATACTGCTCAATCCATTTTTGGGTGGATATAAAAGATTCTTCGAAAATTGGCAAAGCACTGGTATGAAGAGTTCTATGCCATCCCGTTTTAATCTCCCTTTGGGATAGTGCCTGGATCATTTTTGAACCAAAAGCGCAAATTTGGTGAGAAGCGAAGTTTTGGTTCTCAATCCAGGTCATTGCCGAATTTGCCAATCTCTCATTAAACTTTCCACACAAACCGCGTTCTGTGCCAATTATTAGGATGATATTCTCTGTTTTCGAGTCCTGTAGAGATTGTTTATGTTTTTTTCTTCTTCGATTTTGATCCAGAAAAGGCAGGATTTCAACTAAAAGATCAGCTAAATATTGTTCATACTGGGCAATTTCTTCGATTTGCTTCAGTGCGACTTGCCAGGTGCCCATTGACATGGTTCGGAGGGCACCTAATAAAGGTTCAATAGCCTTGATATTATCTAAGCGGGACTTAACCCTTTCAAAATCTTGTGCCATAGGAGAATTTAGTAGATCTCAATTTGCATAATATCCCAAACAAACACAACAGCGCCCCCTAAATTAGCAGTCACTGGTGGCCTATCGCCAAAATTTGACTCATCCAATCCACGGGTGCTCATTTCAACTCTTGTATGGCAATTCTCCTTGATGATGGTTAATACTTCCTGTAAAAGATCCTGTTTTACAGCAATAAACAGCGATTTTTGACTTTGTCGCAGCATCCCGCCATGGGTTTCGGCGTAGGTTGCTGTGTGACCATTGTTGATGAGGGCATCAAGTAATTGTTCGGCAACATTTGCGGGGACAACCGCCATAACCATTTTCATTAGATGACACCTTTCGATAAGAAACGGTGATTAAAATTTGACAAAACCTGATCCAGTTCTTTAACGATGGCATCGGTCAACTGCCCTTCTTTATCGATATCACTTAATAATTTATTCTCATGACTAGTGATATATTCAATTAATTCTTGCTCGTAACTTGAGATTTGCCAGAGCGGAATCGGATCAAGTGAGCCTTTATTGAGGGCATATAGCACCACAATGGTCATGGGAAATGAGAACGGCAAGCTTGGTTTCTGGTTGAATATCTTCAAAATGCGCTGGCCTTTTTTTATCTGACGTTGGGTTGAGTCATCAACCTCTGTGCCAAACCGAGTGAAGTGTTCAACCTCCTGATATTGTGATAATTCCAATTTTAAATTCCCAACCAGAGCACGCATTGCTGGTCTTTGTGCAGCACCACCAACACGGGAGACTGACCTACCAATGTCTATGGCTGGTTTTTGCCCTTGATTAAAGAGATCTGCGTCTAAAACAATTTGTCCATCGGTGATTGAAATGAGGTTTGTGGGAATATAAGCAGAAATATTCCCGCTTTGGGTGGTGGCAATGGGAATAGCTGTGATTGAACCTCCACCATTTTCATTGTCAAGTTTACATGCACGTTCAAGCAATCTTGAATGAATATAAAAAATATCACCCGGATATGCTTCCCGACCAGGGGGTCTTCTTAGCAGTAAGCTCAATTCGCGGTAAGCATTAGCGTGTTTACTTAAATCGTCGAAAACGATCATAACATCCAAACCCTGATCTAAAAAATATTCAGCCATTGTCATGCCTGTATAGGGCGCAAGGTAACGCAAGGCTGGCTGGTCGTCAGGGCTGCTGATTATCACAGATGTATTTGAGAGAACACCATTCTCACGAATTTTCTCAATGACGGCCAAAGTTGATGATTTCTTTTGACCAATTGCAACATAGATACAGCGCACATTGGTGTTTTTCTGGCTTAGTATGGCATCAACTGCCAGGGTTGTTTTTCCAGTTTGGCGATCCCCGATAATCAGTTCTCGCTGTCCCTTTCCAATGGGGAAAAGGGCATCAATAGTTTTTGTACCTGTTATCAAGGACTGATTTACAGGGGAGCGATTGATAACACTTGGGGCTATTTTTGAAAAGAACCGCAATTCACTGGGTTCAATGGGTTCATTTCGATCAAGGGGATTTCCTAAGGGATCAATAACCCTTCCAAGGAGTTGGGACCCAACAGGGACACGCAAACGAGCACCGGTTGCTTTGACCAGGTCGCCACCACGAATACCATCCTCACTACCAAGCAAAATCAGATCGACCCTCTTTTTCTCCAAATTCAGTGCCATACCTTCCACTCCGGTAGGGAAGAGGACAATTTCATCCATGCTAACATTTGGCAAACCTGACACGGTTGCCACGCCATTTCCAATATGTTGGACTGTGCCAACGTCCAGGAACCTAACGCCATTCACTCGCTGTTTAGCAGTTTTAATCATCCTATCAACTAAACTGGCTATTTGTTGATCGTATTTATCCTGATGAATATTCTCAAGTGATTGTTTTGCGCGTCGAATAAAGGTATCTTTTTCAGTAGCTGAGCGCAAGTCAGCATTTAAGCGATTAGAAATCGACTTTAAGAGTTGTTCTTTTTTGATATCATCTTTCAATTCATCCTTCGACATCAATACTTTCTCCCAAGGATTTTTCAACTTCTGATTTGAGTTCTTCTAATTCAACTGCGAGGTTATTTTCCACCACAAGATCACCAATTCTGACACTTAAGCCTGCAATAAGTGCTGGATTAATATCAATTTCCATATTCACATTATTATCAGCTAGAGCGCTAAAGGTTCTGATCAATGATCGTTGTTGTTCTGGGCTGAGTTCCTTGGCTGAGGTTATAAAAACCGTTGGTGTCCTCTCCACGAGTGAATCTCTAATTGTCCGAACTTGACGCATATCTCGTTTTCCGAGGTCCCAAATTTCGGCATTCAGTGCATCAATCAAGTTTTCATGGACACTTTCTGGTGTGGTTTTTCGTAGAATATGCCCACTTAATGCAAGAATCTTGTCAACCAATTGTTCCTGTATTTCCTGAACTTCATGCTGTTGACGTTTTGCAGCTTCAATTTCCGCTTCTGAAAGAATTTTTTCTGCTTCAATTCGAGTAGCTTCGATTAATGACTCACTCTCAATCTTCGCTCTCTGATAGGCAGACTCAACTCGCTGCTCCAATTCTATATCGATATCCCTCAATCTTGTGTCGATTTCAAGTAATTTTTGTTCGGCTTCGTGATCCTTTAAGCGAGCACTTTCAAGGAGTGCTTCCTTTTCTTTCGCTCTTGTTTCAATGCGCTTGATGGTAGGTTTAAATAACAGAAAATAGAGCGCAACAGCCAGCACAAGGAAGTTGATTATCTGGCCTACAATTTCAGTAGGATCAATGTTGAGCATTCAAACCTCCTTGTATGTTTTAGAAAAATCGTTCTAATAGCGGATTGGCAAATAATAAAACTAAGATTACGAGAAGAACATATATCGCGGTTGATTCAAGCAATGCCATTGAAATCAACAATGTCGTCCGCAAGTCATTCGCAGCTTCAGGCTGACGGGTGATCCCATCCAAGGCTTTTTGAACGGCGATGCCCTCCATAACAGCTGGAACAATGGCACCAATGACGATACCAATGCTTGATGCTAAGACAGTGATTACGGTTATTAAGGTTGATGAATCTAATTGCCACATATTAAATTACTCCTTTTCAAATGGTTATACACTTCTTGATGCTTCGTTTTTAAGTTGTCTCCGTTCTTGTTCCATTGCTTCAACTTCAATTGCTGAACCAACATATAAAGATGCCAGCACAATAAAAATGTATGCCTGTAAGATGCCTGTAAGCATACCTAAAGCTATCAGCGGTAATGGAACAAGGAAGGGGATGAGTGAAAATACGATCGCTACGATTAAGTCTGTGCTCAGGATATTCCCAAACAACCTTACTGCAAGGGATAAGGTCCGTGAGATTTGCCCGATAATTTCCATGGGCAACATGAAAATGGGATTAGCAAAGTCTTTGAGATATCCAATCAACCCTTTATCTCGAATTCCGTAAAAATGGACCGCAAAAAAAACTAAAATTGCGAGGGCAGCTGTTGTATTAAGGTTTGCAGTTGGAGAAACCATCATCGGAAAGATGCTAAAGATATTGCCAATAACCAGAAAAATAGCTAAGGTTCCCAAGAAAGGTAAATATTTTGACAGATCGGAATCTTCAGGCATCACAGAACTGACAATGCTGTAAATCATTTCCACAATCATTTCACCCAATGTGGGTTTAAATTTTTTGATTAAAAAAGCAACTAGGATAATTAATCCCATCATCACCCAGGTTGAAATCATCGTATCGGTGATTGGTAAACCGAATAAGTAAAAAACAACCGTTGGAATTACAGCTTCCATTGTGTTCCCTTCGGTAAATCCTTAATATTTTTCATTCAGTTAGCCTTTGTTGTCGCTTTAATATTAAAATTCGTGTGATACTAAAAGAAAAGAATAAGATCAGCATAGATAAAATCGAGTTATTTAGCGCGAGAATGAGCATTAATGAGATGATCACCCATCGAGTTATTGCCCCTCCAATAATGATCCGCTTGCTAAATTTAGGATACTGGGGATTGATGATAGCTACAGACCAAACTTGAGTTTTAATAAACAGCACTGCCAGTCCAAATCCAAGGAATGCCCAAAAGAAATTTAGCAATGTACTCATTAGATCTTATCCTCAGGTTGTACTTGGCGTTTGGCTGCATTTGCCCTCAGCCATTCCAATTCAATGATTTTATAAATGTTGTAATACCCAATTATGATGCCAAAAACACTGAACATCAATGTGTAGGTATACTGATTAGATCCACTTTTATCCAGTTGGAACCCCAAAAATGCACCACCGACGATGGGCAAGGCAAGCTGCCAACCCAATGAAGTCAATGAAATACCTTTATACCAAATCTTTTTAGGCGTCGATTTTCGTTGGTCTTTGTTGATGTTCATTATTCAGCCTTAATTTTTGAAACCAATGTCTCCATTAATCGGTCATAATCTGTCTCTGTAGGTGTTGCAGATTTCCGGTTGTCTTCATTAAATTCTCCTGCCGTGAAAACGATCACCTCGTTGTTTCGGATTTTTAAGATGCCGGCATATAAGGCTAGGGTAGTCTCTAGGTTTCCCTGCCGGTATTGTAAAGAACCTTGGGCTGTTCCTGCAATCAAAGGCGCATGACCAGGGAGGATGCCAATGGGATAGCCATTTTCTAATGGAACATTTATTGTTGAAAGGTTCTCAATATTATGGATTAAACCATGAGGTGTGAAAACCTTTAAAGTAAGTGATTTTTTCATGGGCATTTCTAACCTTCTACTGTCAATTTCTGTGCTTTTTCCAAAGCTTCATCAATTGATCCGACCATATAAAATGCCTGTTCTGGGATTGAATCATGTCTACCTTCTAGAATTTGTTTGAACCCTTGGATGGTATCAATAAGTGGAATGAACTTCCCTGGGTTGCCGGTAAATTCTTCTGCTGCGAAAAATGGTTGGGATAGAAAGCGTTGGATTCTTCTAGCCCTAATGACAGTTTTTTGGTCATCTTCGCTGAGTTCCTCCATACCAAGAATCGCAATGACGTCCTGCAGATCTTCATATCTTGCCAGGGTCGCTTTCACTTCCATAGCCACGTCATAGTGCTCTTGACCAACAATATGTGGTGCTAATAATGAAGAAGAGGAAGCGAGGGGGTCAATAGATGGGTAAATGCCCAAATCTACCAACCGGCGGGACAAGACAGTTGATGCGTCAAGGTGGGCAAAGGTGGCCGTAACAGCTGGATCTGTCATATCATCAGCGGGCACATAGACTGCCTGAATAGAGGTGACGCTGCCTGCAGAGGTTGTGGTAATGCGTTCTTGCAATGCTCCCATCTCAGAATCCAGGGTTGGTTGATAGCCCACCTCACTGGGTAAACGTCCCAAAAGTGCAGATACCTCAGACCCGGCCTGGATATACCTGAAGATGTTGTCGATAAACACAAGCACAGGCCTTTTTTCATATTCCCTGAAATATTCAGCCATGGTTAAGGCCGTAAGAGGGGTTCTAAGGCGAGCCCCTGGAGGTTCATTCATTTGTCCAAAGACAAGAACTGTAGACTTCATTATGTCGCGATGGTTGAGATCTAAATATAAATCATTTCCCTCTCGGCTGCGCTCTCCAACACCAGCAAATACAACATAACCAGCATATTTCTTGGTGGCATTTCGCATTAATTCAATGATCAGTATTGTTTTACCAACGCCAGCACCACCAAAGAGACCAATTTTTCCGCCACGAGGGTAGGGGGTCAACAAGTCTATTGATTTGATTCCAGTGATAAAGGGGTGGGTAACAACCCGCTGGTTTTTTAAAGGCGGAGAAGGTGCATGAATAGGATGACGAATAACCTTTTCAGAAAGAGGATTTTTATTGTCAATTGGATCTCCCAAAACGTTAAACATACGACCTAGTGTTTCTTTGCCAACAGGTACTTGGATTGGATTTCCAGTATCTTCAACCAATAGACCACGCTTAAGACCAGCCGTAGGCCCCATAGCAATAGTCCTAACAACATTGGAGTCAACATGTTCCTGAACCTCCAAAACTAAGGGTTCTCGACTCTCTCGTCGCAACCTTAGGGCATTGTGAATACTGGGTAAATCGCCTGTTTCGAATTCAACATCAATTACCACGCCAACAGCACGAACAATGACGCCCTGGTTGTTTGATTCTAAAATTGTGGTTTTCAATTATTTGTCCTTTTAAAAAGAGCAAAATCGATGTCTTGATGCTAATTTTGCATTGTCCCAAATTATTTCATTTAACTCTACCAGATAATCAATGTGATCTTAAGGATACTTAAATTAAAAAAATAATTCAGTCAATTACATTGGTATATCAACAGGGATCTTTGTGATGAAGTGAACGCATACGTATGACATTCCATAATAATAATTTCGCCATTTGTTTTTTTAAATGAAATTCACCAAGTTTCTAATATTTTTAGGTTCAGAATTACATAAAATAAAAACATGAAATTATTCTTCAGGAATTCATTCATCCAATAATTTTGAGCTATTGAAATGTAATCGATCAGGTAGCTAGAGTTTTCAAAGAGA
>Ga0272442_10008300_pt1 | contig 13201 bp, 5 predicted proteins | sample SSMForm2O_FD_200262 | JGI IMG/M metagenome (GOLD analysis project Ga0272442, IMG submission 200262) | Marine sediment archaeal communities from Little Sippewissett salt marsh, Falmouth, MA, United States - SSM-Form-2O | ecosystem: Environmental > Aquatic > Marine > Wetlands > Sediment ...
CAGGAGAAGTACGAGAAGGCGATCGAGGCATACGACCGGTTGATCGCCGAGTTCGAGGAGAGCGGCCACCACCTTCAGGCGGTGTTCGAGCGCGGTCAGGCGCTGATGGCGATCGGGCGCGTGGACGACGCAACGGCGGTGTTCGGGGAAGTGTTGGATGCGGATTCGGACTCACGTTTTGCGCTGCATGCACTGCGTCATCTCGGGGCGATGGCGGCCGATCGTCAGGAGCATGAAGAGGCGGCGGAGTACTTCGGCCGGGCGGCGGCCGCCGCGGATGACGATGCCTTGCGTGCCGAGACGCGGCTGAGGCAAGGTCAGGCGTTGATGGATGCCGGCGCGTTCGGCGGGGCCGTCGATGTCCTTTCAGCGCTGGTTGATGATCATCCGGAAAGCGCGGCGATCGGCGATGCTCGCGCGCGCCTGGCGGTTGCCCTGGCCAGGCTTGATCGGCCCCGTGAAGCCCTTGATGCGATGGAGGCAGTCGGGCGCTCGGAGACCGCCGTGCTCGATGCCGCACTCAACGCCGTGCTGATCTACGAGCGGGCGTGGTGTCTGCGCGCACTCGAACGGCCGGAGGAGGCGGCGGGAGCGTACCGTGAGTTGATCGAGCGCCACCGCGACCATCCGCTCTGTGACCGGGCCCTGCTTGAGTTGGCGGAGTTGGAAGCCGCCGGTGAGGACTATGAGACGGCGAGCGAACTGCTCTCGACGCTGCTCGATCGCGCCGAAGCGCGAGGCGACGCCCCCTCGCCGCTGCGTGAGCAGGCGCTCTATCGACTGGGGATCGCCGAGTTCCGCAGGGGCAACCATCGTGAGGCGGCGAGGGCCTTGGAGGAGCTCGTCGAGTCGTTTCCCGACAGTGAATGGGTTGGCCCGGCGTCGTTGTTGTGCGGTGAGTCGCTGGCGAAGGACGGCGCGCATCAGCGCGCCGTGACGCACCTGCGCCGCGTGGTCGAACGGCACCGCGAAAGCGATGAGTTCGGCCCGGCGCTGTTGCGGTTGGGGGAGTGCCTGGCCACGCTCCAACACTGGGCCCGGAGCGAAGAGGCGTTCGCAGAGTACCTGCGGCGTTTTGCGGACTCCGATCTCTGGTACCAGGCACGATTCGGGATGGCGTGGGCCAGGGAAAACCAACAACGATACGATGAGGCGATTGACGGCTACCGGGAAGTGGTCGGTCGCCACGAGGGTCCGACGGCGGCCCGTGCGCAATTCCAGATTGGGGAATGCCTGTTCGCCCGGAACGAGCTTGCGCAAGCGGTGCGCGAGTTTCTGAAGGTGGACATTCTGTACGCCTACCCGCAGTGGAGTGCGGCCGCGCTATACGAGGCGGGGCGGTGTTTTGAGCAGTTGGGCGATCTCACCGAGGCCCGCGCCCGGTTTGAAGAGGTTCGCGCAACGCACGGTGAGACGCGATGGGGCGATCTCGCCGCGGCGCGAATTGCCCAACTGGCGCCCCCGCCATTGCCGGGCCATGAATAGCCCTCGCCACCGCGAAGAACGCAAGCAAGGGGTCCCGCACCGTGTTATCACTACTTACGTCATTCGGTTGCCTTGTCCTCGCCCAGACCACGCCGGGCGCGGTGGAATCCGCGTCGTCAGGCGCGTCGGTCGAGCTCGAATCGGTCTGGGATTTCGTCGTGAAGGGCGGCGTTATGATGATCCCGATCGGGATCTGCTCGATCATCGCCTTCGCGGTCGTTGTCGAACGGCTTGTGACGCTGCGTCGCGCGCGGGTGATTCCCAAGTCATTCATGCCGGGTCTGACGGAGGCGCTCGGGAACGGCGATGATGACGCGGCGAGGGCGATGGACTACTGCCGTGAGGACGGCAGCGCCGTGGCGAACGTGTTCGCCGCCGGCATCCGGCGCCTCGGCGGCCCCATCGACGTGATTGAACGGCACATCCAGGACGCCGGACAGCGTGAGGCGTTCAAGCTTCGCAAGTACCTGCGCGTGTTGTCGCTGATCGCCGCGGTGACGCCGCTCATGGGCCTGCTCGGAACGATCTTCGGGATGATCAGCGCGTTCCAGACGGTGGCGGTTTCCGGCGATGCGCTCGGGAAGACCGAGCTGCTTGCGGAGGGGATCTATGAAGCGATGATCACGACTGCCGCGGGGCTGATCGTCGCGATCCCCGTCCTCATCTGTTATCACTGGCTGGCGGCGAAGATCCAGAAGTTGGTGATGGACATCGATGAAATGTCGGTCGAGTTCGTGGAAGCGTTGGCGGCGGGTGTGCACGGATCCGCCGGCGCGATCGGCGCGCGTGCCGACGCGCGCGACGGGGCCGCGGCGCCGAGCCTCGTGGATAATGAGACGCGCGGCGTGCCGGCCGCGGTCTGATGGGGAGCCGACGGATGATTCAGATAGACGAGCCGCAACGCGGGGTCTCGATCGAGTTGACGCCGCTCATCGACATGGTGTTTCTGCTTCTCATCTTCTTCCTTATCGCGACCACGTTTCACCAGACCGAGCGGGAGATGCAGATTGCGCTGCCGGCCTCGGCGTCCGCCGGTCCGATCAGCACGGCGCTTCGGGAGATCATCATCAATGTTGATGCCGATGGAGCGATTGTCGTCAGCGGCCGGCGCATGACGCTGGATGATCTCAAGACGCTGGTGCAGGAGGCGGTTGCCGGCAATCCGGATCAGAAGGTTACCGTCCGGGGCGACAAGAGCACGGCGTACGCCAACGTCGTGCGCGTGCTTGACGTGTGCAAGGGGGCAGGTATTCAAGAACCCTACCTCGATACGATTCTTGCCGGGGATTCGTAGGTGCCGTGCAAGGCCGTGATGGAGGATTATGACCAGGAGATCGGTCATCCGGACATTCGCCGTGGCTGTCGGTGTGGCAGCGGTGGTGGGCGCAGGCGCGGTCGCGTGGTTGCTGCGTGAGCGCGAGGCGTTGTATTACACGGACGGTGATGCGATTCGTCGTTCTGCCGAGCAGTCGGTGCCGCGCGATATCCTCTGGCGGCCGGCGCGCCTGCTTGATGATGCCGTGAACACGCCGTGGGATGAGTACGAGCCGAAGGTATCGTTCCACGGGGCAGCCTTGTTTTTTGTTCGGGGCAAGGCCGGCGAAAACGCGGATATTTACGTAGCGAGACGGACCGTGGACGGGTGGGGGGAGCCGGTGCCGCTTGACATTGCCAATAGTGAAGCTGACGAGCTGGGTCCGGAGCCGTCTGCCGATGGCCGGTCGCTGTATTTCTACAGCAACCGCGTCGGAGGTGCGGGCGGATACGACATCTGGGTGATGCATCGCGAAGGGGAGGACTGGCAGAGTCCGGTGAACGTCGGCGCGGGTGTGAACACACCGTACAACGAGTATGGTCCGGCGCTGGCGGATGACGGAACGCGAGTGTACTTCGCGTCGAACCGTCCGCGCCCGGAGGATGCTGATCTTCCGGATGCAGACGCCTGGGCGGCGACCGTCCGAGAGGACCTGTATGCGCGGGATTATGACTTGTATTCGGTGGTGGTGACGGCCAGGGGGCATGGCGCGGCGACTCCGCTTGCGGTGCTCAACACGCCGTATAATGAAGGGGCGCCTGCCGTGAGTCCCGCCGGGGACTTCCTGTACTTCAGTTCGGATCGCCCCGGGGGGTATGGGGCATTCGACATTTACCGGTCTCGTCGCCTGCGGGGGCGGCATCTGGAGGCGGCGAACCTCGGTGGGGCGATCAACTCGGAAGCCAACGATCTTGATCCGGGCCTCGGACTCGGCGGATTCGAACTGTGTTTCAGTTCGGATCGCTCGGAGCAAAGTGGCCGCGGAAAGGCAACCGCGGATTACGACCTCTACCACAGCACCTCGCGCGAGGTATTCACCGAGGCGGAGACGTACCGCGCATCGATTGACTTTCAGTCGTTGCTGTTGTTTGGGGTCTGGTGTCTTTTAACATTGTTGTTGCTGCTGTTGGCGCTGTTGCTGCTGCTGCTCTTGCGGTCGGAGCGGTATGCGCGGCTGGGGTTGCTGGCACAGTGCGTGCTGATCTCGATCATCGCGCACATTTGTATCCTGACCCTTCTGGGGTTCTGGGGCGTTGGGACATCACTGTCGGACTTGGTGGGCGCGCGGGGGGGCACGCGCGTGGCGCTGGTCTCGCCTGCGGCGGGAAGCGAAGTTGCCGGCCAGATCCGCGGAGAGGTCACGGCGATCGAGGTGGCCCCGGCGGTTGGGAAATCGCCACGGTTCACCGCCGAAGTTCCACGGGAATCCGTGGCGAGGGCGGTTGAGTTGGCCGTCGACGACGCCGCGTGGTTCGCGGAAGCACCTGAAGCAGGCGATCTGTCGGCGGTGGCGGCGGGGGAGGCGTGGCCGGAGATGGCCGCGGCATTGCCAAGGCCCGATGTGCCCGATCGGTTGACCGTTGATGTGCCGGCTCCGGCGGCGGTTGCCATGCCGCGGCGCGCGGAGACGGGGCGCGAGTTGCTCGAGGGCGCGGCGCCGATGAGGAACGTAGGGCGGGCCGAGGCGCCGGCTGTTTCCGGCGAGTTCCCGCCGGCGGATGTGCATGATCTGGCCTTCGATCCACTTTCGGCACACGAGTTGGCCGCTGTCGGAAGTCCTTCGTCACCGTTGCCCGTTGCTGAGGCAATGCCCCTGGCACGATTCCCCGGTGATCCTGCTCGATCGCGCTCTGGCGCGGAGGATGGCCAGGCGCTCGGACTTCTGTTGCCGAATCTGCCGGAGGCGTCGGCGTGCACTGCCGAAGCCGGGCGGCCGCCGCTCGGCGCGACGGTCAGGGCCCCGGCATCGCGGCGCCCGATGCAGATCGATCTGCCTGCACGCGAAACGCGGCAGTCGATGGAGATCGCTCCCGATCTTGTGAGCCGAGACGTTTCATCTCAAGCAGCAGCAGAGTTCGTCCACGCGCAGGCGGATATCTCATCAACTCGGATCAGCACACCGAGCGGTCCCGACGCGCGTGCGATCCCACCGGCCGATCAGATCACCGCGGCGTTCTCGCGTCTGCCGACGTCCGAGACGGTCAGCGCTGCGGAGAGCAGTCCGGACATCATTCTGCGGACGCTCCGGCTCGAGCCGGTGCGCACCGGTGTGCCGCATAAGGGGCCGCCACGCCGCGGCGCGACGGACATCGTGCCGGAGGCGATGACCGTACGGATCGGCCGTCAACCACTGGCGGCGTCTTCGTCTGAGATGTTGGATGTCGATTCGGACCGCTTGCGGGCTGTGGTGCGGGATCGTGCAGGAGAAGGCGACATCGTGGCGATGAGTGAACCGATTGCCGTGGCGCTTCCGGCGGTTGTCGACGATCGTCGCGAGCCGGCGTCGGAAGCACGGCCGGGGGCGCCGGTGGCTGAGCCGACAATGGTTGAGCCGTGCCGCCCGCCAGGCATGACGGTTGGGCCACCGCGGCCGCTGCATGCCGCTCCGAGTTCAGATTATTCAGCCGCCGCCGCGCTGGCGGGAGCGGGCCAGTCGCTGGTGATTGCCGACGAGGGGGATGCGCCGCCGACGGCATTCTCGACGGCGGATGTCACACGGCTCCCGCCGACGGGGATGGTGGTGCCGAAGCTGCGGGTTGCGCTGACGCCGATGGAGGAATCCAGAACGGGGCAGGGGATCGAGGGTTCGGGCGTGGAGATAGCACCTCCGCGCGCGTCGAGGGCGCCGCTCCACGGCTTAACCGCAGTTTCCGGGCGGAGCGGCCCGTGCGCTGAGTTGACGACCGATGTCGGCCTTTCCGCCGGGCTGTTGCGGTCTGCCGCGAATCGTGTTGAGTCGTCATCTGTCAACTGCCGTGATGTCGATTCAGCATACCCGGCGCCGCTCGACGCGATGGGAAGCCGCCTGCCTGGTCCGCTGGATGTGGAGGTGATGCTTCCGGCGGTTCGCGAGGAGCCGGCGATTGAGCGTCCGTCGCCTGACGTTCCCGAGATGTGGGGCGTCATTTACGGCATGGTGGTGGATGCCGAGCACCGGACGCCCGTGGTTGACGCGACGGTGCGGCTTGATCTGGCGGAGGCGGCGACGGTGGCCGCGACAACGAACGCGCACGGGCAATACCTGCTGGCCGCGCCCGAGATCCCCGAGTTCGTAGCCGTTTCCGCATCGGCCGACGGTTACACGCCACAGACGATCAACATCTCGGCGTCGGCATTGCGCAGTGAGAGGCTGCGGCGCGACTTCGCGCTGGCCCGTCGGGAGAGCAATACCATCGTCCTCGAGCCGGATCCGCAGGTGCACCATCTCGGAGACGATGCCTACGCCGGCCGGATCAACAGCCGCTTTCAGAAGCGCAGCGAAGGCAGCCGGTACGAGACGTCGTTCGTCATCTCGCCGACCCAACTGCCCCCTGATGACGCACTGGCGCTTCTCCGGCTGTTTGCCCGGGGGACGCAAAGGAACAACGAGATCCGAATCAACGGCCGACTGGTGCGGAAGGGATTGAATCACGCGCCGCGCGACGGGCGGTTCGGCGAGTTTGAAGCGGCTTTTCCCGCGGCGTGGCTCCGGGAGGGCGGGAACGAGCTGGAAATAAGAAGTATCGCCCGTAGCGGGGATCTGGACGACTTCGAATTCGTCAATATACGGATTCTGCTGCCGCAAGAAGGCGGCTCGGCCGTGGGATCCGATCGACCGCGTCGCAACTCGCAACGAGGCCCCTTGTGAGCGATACGGAATCCGGGACGCGCGACGGCATGACCGAGCGGTGCTGAATCTGCGGCCGCCCGCCGTGGGATTGATCTCCCGGCCCGTGCGCAGCGCGGTATCGCCGCTTACGGGCACGGTCCCCACGTCGCCAGCAGCGCAAGGAGATCGAGCACGTCGACGATGCCGTCGCGGTTGACGTCCTCCGGCACCTCGCTCTGGCCCCACGACGCAAGCACCGCGATCAGGTCCGGCACGCCCACCCAATCGTCGCCGTCGACGTCGCCCGGGCATGCCTCAACCGCGTTCAGCAGTACCATCACGGCACCGAGGGGCGTCTCGTCCGGCGGGTTCGGTGCGGCGGACCATCCGCCGACGCTCACGCTGACGGCGATGAGATCATCGGCCAGGTCGCTGTCGAGATCGCCGTTCAACACGAACGCGAGTCCCTCCCCGGCGTCGAGCTCTTCGGCGTCCGTAATGACCATGTCTCCCGGTCCGGCAAGGTCGTTGCGCAGGACCTGCACCACGGGCTTCGTCGGTTCAACCTCGCTGTCAGCCACCAGCGCCAGATCGAGGTCCCCGTCCAGGTCGAAATCGATGGCAGTGATGGAGCGCGGCTCTGCTCCGACGGGCAGGGTTGCCGCGGCTGTGAAGCCGCCCTCGCCGTCGTACACCAGGATCGAGGCCGTCCCGTCTTCCCGGTTCAGCACCACAATCTCCTTGTAGCCGTTCTCATCCTGGTCGAGATCCACCGTGATCAGGTCGCTCGGTTGGTGGCCGACTTGCACCGTGGCAACGGACTTGAACGTGCCGGACTCGTTGAAGATCACGGAGACGGTTCCATCGCCCTGATTGGCGGCCACGAGATCCACGTCGTAGTCCTTGTCGATGTCATCCGGGTCGATTTCGATCGGCAGCAAACCTGTTTCCGCGGAGGCGACCTCCTCGAACGTTCCGCCGCCCGTATTCCGCAGCAGCAGCACGTAATACCGATTCGGATCCTCCGGGTCCGGATCGTGACCGGTCACGGCGAGGTCCACGTGATCATCATCATCCAGCTTCGCCGCGGCGATGGCGAGCGGTTCCAAGCTGATCGGGACCGTCTGAACCGGATGGAACGCCCCGTCGCCGTTTCCTTTGTTCAGTAGAATCGAGATCGATTGCGCGCCGGAGTCGGCCACGGCGATGTCCGGGAAGCCATCGTCGTTCAGCAATCCGACCGTCAGGGAAGACGGGGCCGGACCCACGGGCCACTGCGTGATGCTGCCGAATCCGAGCCAGTTTCCGTCGGGGTCGACCCCCGCATTCAGCATCACGAGCACGCTTCCGTCCTCCGACGAGAGTGATCCCGTGAAGCTGATGGCCAAGTCGATGCCGTTCTTGCCGTCGAAGTCGCCAATCGCGATATCGGACGGCGTGCCGTTGAGGACAACCGGGGGCGTATCGTCGAACTTCAGCAACTGTTCGAGAAGCTGCACGATGATGGTGACCGAGCCGCCTCGACCGCCGGTCTTCCCGTCCTGGTAGTCCACGGTCAGACGCTTCTCCTCCCCCAGTCCCGGCAGCCAGGCCACATCGAAGTGTTCGTTGACCGTTTCGCCGGTGAGAATGACGAACTCGTCATCGACCTTCAAGGCCGGGATGAACTCCGGGTCGATGAAGACCATCAGACTGCCGGCCAGTGTCGCCTCACCGGTGATCTCGAGGACATCGTATTCATCACCCGGGGCATCCCCGTTGATCTGCACGGCAAGCGATCCCAAGCCGGCTTGACCGCTGCCCAGCCCGCTTGTTTGCGCGTAGTCGCCGTCAATGGTCAGCCTCGCCGTGAATGGGCTGTCGTCGAGCGTGAACCCCGGATTCGCCATGCCAAGATTCATGACGTCGCCTTGGATAAGGCTGTTGCCCGAGATCTGGCTGCCCGGGGCGACCTTCACGCCCCCGTCCGCGGTTACGGCACCGCCGTTTGTGACCGTCAGCTCGCCCGATCCGTGGGGTCCGACGGCCACCTCGTTCTGCGCTGTCCAGAGTGAACCGGCACCGTCAACGACCATTGTGCCGTCGGCCCCGAGCCGGCCTCCGATCCGGCCGCCCGCCGACGAAAGCGTTCCGCTGACAAGCCGAAGCGTCACCGGTTCGTCCGCATACTCACCGACGAGCACAGATTCCTCCGAGAGGTCAGCGAGCGCGTAGGTTGATCCGGCGAGGTCGAACGTGACGTCGCCGTCGGCCACGACCAACTGATGTGTCACGGCGGCATCTGTGAAGCTCACGGTGTATTCGCCGTCCTGGGCGAACACGGCGGCATCGGCCGGCGAGGGTGGATCGGGCAGCCAGTTCACCGGATCGGAGAACACCCCGCCAGCCGGGCTGCCCCAGAGTCTTGGGCCGTCCTGCCCCGCCACCGTCGCCGTGAATTCATAGCAGCCCATGTCGACGATCGGCGGTTGGCCCACGCCGGTGTCTTCGGTGTACGGATCGTCAATGCAGCGATCCGTGCCGTCAAGGTCCGTGGTGATGTCGACGGGCACGGCGGTGTTGTCGCCGGAGTCGATGCAGGGTGAGCCGGGAAGCAGATGCAGATCATCGTCCATCGTCCCGTGCAGCCCGTCTGCACCGTCGGGATCGATGAAGCGCGGAGCGGCGTCAATGTTGCCCACGCCCTCGATCAGATCATGCCAGTCCTGGATGCAGCAGTAGTCCGTGCTCACGCAGGCCGGGTCCGCCCAGAGCAGGGAGATCTGGGCGTGTTCCAGGTCCCCGCTTGAGTCCTGGTTGCCCCAGAGGACGGAGTTGACAATGACCGTGCCGCCTTCCTCGGGATCCTGCTTGATGCGCAACCCGCCGGTGTCGGGTGCGGTGTTGCCCGCGATCGTGCAGTTGATGATCGTCGGCGCACTGCGATGGCTGCTGATGGCACCGGCCCAGAGCTCGGCGGTATTGCCGGTGAACAGGCAATTGATCAACGTGGTTGAAGTATACGACTGTGCAATGCCGCCGCTTTTCCACGCGGTATTACCGATGAAGCGGCAGTTGGCAAAGTACGGCGACGATTCAATGAAGTTGGCGCCCCCTCCCCATTTCGCGGTTGCGTTGCCGATGAAGTCGACGCCGATGAATGTGGGGGCGCCGCCCCAACTGAACACCGCGGCTCCGCCCCCGTCTGTGGTGTGGCCGTGACCGGCGGCGTTGCGCCGGAAAGCACAATCGGTGATGATCGGACTGCCGGCGTTGTTGAACAGCCCGCCGCCGCTGGTCGCGGGCGTCATCAGTGCGCCGGAGCCGTCGGCGTTCGCGGCCGTGATCACGAAGCCGTCGAGGATGGCCGACGTGTCAATTGCGCTCCCGGCGTACACGATCGTGTGGCTGTTTTCGCCGTTGTTGACGAAACCGGGTTCGTCATCACCGGCCAGGTCGCCGCTGAGGGAAGTCTGGTAGAGCGTGATATCGCGGGCATCAGGGTCGGGCGTGCCAGGGCCGGCGAAGCCGCCCCGCAGCGCCACGTCGTTGAGCAACTCGAACGCGACATCCCGGTCCCCCGTCCCCCCCGGGTGCTGTTCGCCCCGGTCGGGCCGGTACAGCCCTTGGGCAACGCGGATTTCGATCTGGGGAACGCGCCGGCCGGCAGCGTCCGATAGCGCGTCCTGCAGGAATCGATATGCCGAATCCCAACTCGTGCCGCTCCCCCCCGGCGGCGCGTCATCGTCCACGTAAATAACGATCTCGGCCGAGGCGAGCGGCGACACCCACACCGGGCAGCACCACGGCACTGCCGCGTGCGCGAGCACGGTCGCTCGCATCAAATGCGTTGTGACAGCCCTTCCAAACATCGCCCGTATCCTTGTGTCCTGCCCGCTCGGTTGCCTTCCTTCTCGGGCTCCTCCTGCCGCGTGCGGCATGACCACCGACATTCTTTGTCTACTATAACCCGGATTGCCTCGGAACCAAGCGCCAGGACTGTCATCGGTGTCAATCCAATTGTTTTGCGACCAGCGCCGACTGCTGCCGGCGCGGCCGGTGTTCTCACTGCGGGTCCTGCTCCTTTTCAAGATCCGTCCTGATTCGTTGCAACTCGATAAGTTCGTTCCGCAGCCGCGCATCCTCCGGGAAGTCCACCGCGAGCGTTTCATACTCCTTGAGCGCGGCGTCGAGCTGTGCGATGCCCCCGGCGGCGTCCCCCGCGTTGACCAGTGCGTAGCCGTACATGCGGCGTGTCGAGGCGAGTTGTTTGCGTGTGCGTTCGTCCCGTGAATCGCAGTAGTAGAGGCGTTCGGCGATGTCCAGCGCCATGGCGAGGTGCGCGGCGGTGGCGTCGAGGTCACCTATCGCATTGCACACCGGCGCCATCAACAGATGAGTCTTCATGACGTCCCGCAACCTGCGGGTGCTGTAGGGATCGTCTTCGGCGATCTTCTCCCGGGTCTGGAGCACGAACGCGTAATGCTCCAAGGCCGAGCGGTACTGCTCGCCGGCGCCTTCGGTGTCACCGGCCCGTTTGCGAAGATCGCCCTTCATGCGGAGCAGTTCCGCCGCGCGGATGTGCGCGCCCGTCAGGTCATGCAGGGCCTCTGCGTGCTCCCCTTCCTCGGCGACGCGCGCCGCGCGAAGCTCCAGCGAGCGAGCGTAGTGCGGCTCCGCCGCTTCCACCCCTTCCGTCAGGCGCAGGATTCCCCCGATGTCCGACTCGGCAATCGCCACCAGCCGTCGGTTCTCGCTGTTGTCCGGTTCCTCGGCGTACAGCGCCTCGCTGATGTCCAGCGCTGTCTGATAGTGCGCCATCGCCTCGTCACGTCGGCGGAGCTGGTTCAACACGTCGCCGTAGTAGAGGTGCCCGGCGACGAGACCGCGCCGGTTCTCCTTGTTCTCGGGATGGGTGGCGAGGATCGCCTCGTTGATCGCCAGCGCCGCTTCGTAATGCTCGATCGCCTCCCGGGGCCGATCGAGGCTCGGGTCGCGCATCCCGCCGATCATCTGTCCGATGCGCCGATGGCACCACGCAACGTCGATCTGCAAGGCGACATCGTCCCCCGCGTTCCGTTCGATGCTCTCGAGATACTTGAGGGCCTCATCGATGATCATCTGGCGGGCCGGGAGCGTCCCGGGGAGGTCGATGATCTCCTTGTAGAAGTCCCCGATCGCCACGCGCGCCAGGGTATGCCCGCTCCGGAACAACCGATCGGCGCGATCGCGCTCGGCTTCGGCGGCGTCGCGTTGCCGCGTGGCCTCCGCTTCGGCGCGAGTGGCCGCGGCCAGACCCCAGCTCGTCCCGATCACCGCGAACACCAGCCCCAGGAAGATGATCGCCACCGAGTGGAAAAGGGTGCGGTTGCGCTTGGCCATCATGCGGAGCTGGTAGATCACGCTTGCCGGTCTGGCCTCGATCGGTTCGTTGTGGAGATAGCGATCGATGTCCTGCGCCAGGTCCGCCGCCGACTGGTACCGCCGCTGCCGGTTCTTCTCCAGCGATTTCAACGTGATGGTTTCGATGTCGCCGCGCAGCGATCGGTTTACCGTGCTCGGCTTCGGCGGTAACTGCTCGCGGATGATCCTCGCCGCAACATGCATGGCCGCGCGCGTCACGTCATACGGGAGGCGCTCGCAGAGCAGCTCGTACAGCAATACGCCCAGGGCATAGACGTCGCTGCGCACATCGAGATCATGCGGGTCCGCCTCGCACTGCTCCGGACTCATGTATTGGACCGTGCCGATCAGTTGTCCGATGTCCGTCTGCAACGTGGTGATCGTCATGTCCGAATCGGTGGCGCGGGCCACGCCGAAGTCGATGATCTTCGGCTCTCCGCTTGCGTCGACGAGGATGTTCCCCGGCTTCAGGTCACGGTGAATGATCCCGCGCTGGTGGCCGTGGTGCACCGCGTCGCAGACCTTGGCGAACAGCTCCAGCCGCTGGCGAGTGTCGAGCTTGTGGGAGGTCACGTAGTCGGTGATCGGCCTGGCGCTGGGAACATACTCCATGGCGAAGTAGGGAATCGCCTCGCCGTTGTCCTGGTGTGTGCCCGCGTCATAGACCTGGGCGATATGGGGATGTCGCAGCCGCGCCAGGATCTGCGACTCGTATTCGAAGCGGCGCAGCAGGCTGTCCGATCCGATGGTGTGCTTCATGACCTTGAGGGCCACGGTGCGGCGGGGGTGCTCCTGGACGGCGAGATACACCGATCCCATCCCGCCTGCGGCCAGCAGTCGCCTGATGCGGTACGCACCGATCTGCTTTGGGATCTTCCGCTGCTCGCTTGGCAGCCACTGGAGCGTCCCCTCGAGGAACGAATCCTCCGAGCGCTCGTCGTGCTCGAGCAGGCGCCCCACCTGGCCACGCAGTTCGGCGTCCCCAGCGCAGGATGTGTCCAGGTATGCCTCACGCTCGTCCGGGGGCAACTCCCGGGCGGCGTTGAATACCTCTTCCAACCTCTTGAAACCTTCGGGATTCATGGAGCGGTCTCCTCGCTCAACTGGTCGCGCAGCCAAGCCTTGGCAAAGCGCCAGTCCCGTTCAACGGTTGATTCCGACACGCCCAACACCGTCGCCACCTCGCTGATGGTGAGACCGGCGAAGAACTT
>Ga0272442_10008302_pt1 | contig 13200 bp, 10 predicted proteins | sample SSMForm2O_FD_200262 | JGI IMG/M metagenome (GOLD analysis project Ga0272442, IMG submission 200262) | Marine sediment archaeal communities from Little Sippewissett salt marsh, Falmouth, MA, United States - SSM-Form-2O | ecosystem: Environmental > Aquatic > Marine > Wetlands > Sediment ...
TGTCCATACATATTGCCAATGCCGTGGCTGTGGCCACTGGTTTTGTTACGCTTGCCATGTCGAATATTCCATCTTCAGTCATTTCAATTGTTTTATCAACCGACGTGTAGCCCCATGCCTGCCGGAAAACAGTTTTATCTGCGGTGCCTGCCAGTACTACCGACCCTGTCCATAAGCCTTCGGAGATGCAGGTGTCATTAAACTGAGTAATTGCCTCGATTTTGCCAGGTTCGATATCCTGATTTTGTGTCCTTGTTTTTGTATTATTACATGCAAAAAGGGCAATAACAAGAGCTATTCCAGCCCACTTCATTCGCTTAATACTATTTTGCATAATTTAATTTCCTTATATATTAGAGTTGGATTAAGCAATATGATCTCCAATTATTTAGTTTCCGAAATTCTTTGAATTTCTTTAAAAAGTGTTTTAAAGCCCTCAACCTGACTACTGGTATCTGACCTTCCATAATGAGGAATATCTGGTTCCCTGCCATAGAACACTTCAATAAACTTATCAGCATTACCCCCCCATACTGTTTGCATCATTCCCAAAAAACGAGCCTTCATTTCAGGAGTTGAATAGTTGCGGTATTTCAGCATATCCCGGGTCTGCAATACCGTAAGTGAAGGATTATCCCACGGGCAGGATATAACGTTGAACCCTTTCATTGCAAAATATACCGGGGTTTGATCGGGGCGTTCATAATGCCAATCGCATATAGTAATGTCTTTTGGTATCAGATCAATAGCGCCGTGCGTATCATTAAGACTTGCTTCCCAACGGCCAATTCCCGTAGTTTTTCCATCAATAAGCCGGTCTCCCCACATCCATAATTTTCTTCCTTTTAAAGCCAGATGGCCGTGTATTGCCCTGACCTCTCCGGCAAATAGTTCTGCTTTGTTTTTTCCTGAACATCTTGGGCATTGGTCTTCTCCAATATAGAATACTTCATCCATGCCTGCATGAAAAATGTCTGCTTCGAACACATCACAAATCTCATCAACAAGCGCAAAAACCACTTTGTGAACATCGGGATGAAGCGGGCAATAACTTTTACAGTAGAGCCCATCCTCATTCGGCCATACATGCTTCTCAGGCATTTTAACAAGGGGCGTTTCATCAAACTGTGGATAGATCCTTAACAGATTTCCAAGCTTGTTCCCATACGACTGATGCCCGAGAAGGTTAATCTGGGGTATAATTACAATATGGTTTTTTTTACATACAGCGACTATACGTTTAACCTCATTTCTCGATAAAGCCAATGAATCTCTCAGTTCGGGGTGGCTTTCATACTCATAGTTGTAATCAACCCGCAGGACCAGTGTATTAACCGATCTCGGAGCAAGTTCTTCATCAATGAATTTAACGAATTTGTCAACCCCTTTTGACTGAGGAGCCTTTATACAAATACCACGTATTGGGAATATATTTTCATCCCAATCATCCAGGCCTGAAGGTTTCTGTGAGCAGGCGATACTACTCAATATTATCAGTATTGATGTAATTAAATTATTCATCCGTTTATATTTAATTATTTTATAGGGTAATCCCGATTACCCGGGAGAACTCTCTATGAATTTAAACATGCTTGTGAGTATATTTTTATATGTTAAAATTCATGTTCGTTTCATTTTATTAAAATTATTTATTGTTTTCAATTCATGAGAGGGAGTAATTCAATTGATAGCCCGGGAGAACAGAGCCCCCGGGCTATGGCGTACTAAACTATACTATGATAAGAATTAATACCCAGTAGGCATAGAAGGAGCTTCTCCATCCGGCCATATATACTCGTGAGGTGCGTCAGGATTGGCATCCCACCAGAGGATCCTGTCACCTCTGCTGACTTTTCCGCCGAAACGTGCAAGTACCTCCTCGTATTTCTCAGGATTAAGTGTCTCTTCAATTTCAGGCCATACTTCCCTTCTTGGAATTACACCTTTAAGAGGGCTTTTATCAGGGCCAATCGGGATTTTCGGATATCCTGTCCTCCTGTATTCAGTCCATCCCTGGTACTCATCAGGATAGAGGGCTATAATTTTCTGATTGATAATCATTTCCAGCTGTTCTTCAAAAGTACCCGCTAAAGTATAGATAGGAGTTGCTTTAAATGCTTCAATATCAGCGTCTTGCATTTTCTTATACTCAAGATATTCGGCTATAGCGTCCTCTGTCATGGTTGGATACAGAAGAGCATACAGTTCCGGTATCTGAGGAGCAGTAAGATCATAAAAATCCTGGTACCATTCTATTGACAAGTCGATAGCTTTCTGGTAATATTCATTAGCAGTGCCAGTAAAGCCTGCAGGTAATAGACCGCGTAATTTGGCTTCTGCAAGATTAAAATACACCTCTGAACTTTTCATGATTGCCGGTTTCGTTATTGCAACCCTCCAGAAATCAGCTAACCTCGAAACTGTTTCTGATAACCACGGGGATTGATAAATAGGATCAACAGCGCCCAATGTCGGACGGCCCCGGTAAAGCCAGTTGGGAACCTCGTAACCATTTGGCGAAATACCACCTTTGAAAAGACACTTTACCGTGTCGGCATAAAGTTTAATCCTTGGATCCAGGTTAACCCCGTCATTCATCATGACATCAATCATCACCTTGTGGGCAAAAACCTGGTCATTTGTAGCGGAACCAAAAGAAGTAACATATACAAAACGCGGATTCCTGTACTCCGGTTGATCATCACTATACGGAAAAACAGCATCATCGGCAACCGCGGTGATCAGGTCGCTCTCCGAAAGGTCACTCATCTGAGCCTTTGCAAGGTCAGCGTCGGCATAACAAACACGTAAAGCCTGACGTAACCTCAGGCTGTTAGCCAGCTTCTTCCATTTTGCAGGATCTCCCTGATAAACCAGGTCGGCGGAGCCAAAGCTTTCCTTGGAAGTATTCAGTTGGGCTGCTGCTTCCTTTAGTTCCTTGAACATGTCGGCATAAATATCTTTTTGGAGGTCATATTTAGGATGATAATTAACCTGATCCATTGGCAAACATGCCTCGGTATAGGGTACATCTCCGTAGGTGTCAGTCAGGTATGCAACTGACCATGCTTTAATGATCCTTGCAATTGCAGTCTTATTTACAAGGTCAGCCTTATCTTCTTTCATATCAATTAATCGAATTATATCGTTTGAATTGTTAAGAAGATTTCTGTATACAGCACTCCAAATCCCTCCACTTGGCCTATCGGAGAACGGCCCGTCATCATCCCTCCTGCACATACCACAATAAGATCCATACGTTCTGTATCCGGCAGATGCCTGGTCGCGAAAGGCTTCTTTCTCCAAATAAGTTAATATTAAATCCACATTAACTATATCTTCATTAAGAATAGCCGGGTCGGTATTCAGTTCTTTATAATTATCAGTGCATGCATCAATTAATAATACAGACGATATACATAAAAGAATGAATATGGTTTTATTTATTTTTTCCATAATTCTCATTTTTTGTAAATTAACAATTTAACTAAAAATTGATTTTAACATTAAATCCCCATGTTCGTGTACTGGGCCTGGTATACGTTTCAATTCCGGCAGAGCTGGCAGAAGTATTCGGCGCAGATTCCGGAGAAATACCAATATCCTTCATATGATTCTCAATGTAAAACAGGTTTCGGCCTACAGCGCTTAGTTTTATCCCTGAAACAGGAATATTTTTGAGCAATGAAGGGCTTAATGAATAGGAAAGTATAACTTCCCTCAGGCTGACATAGCTCCCATCCAGTACGAATGATTTGGTAATGCCACCCCAGGCACGCTGTGCCCATGTATTCATACCACTTATGGCTATATCATTTTCCACATATGTAATATTTCCGCTTCCATCATCCACTTCATGAACCCCGTCAAGTACATTAATGTAAGGCATCTCATTCCCCTCCTCATCAGTAAACTGGGGCCTTCTTCCTTCCAGAGTATGTGGAGCTAATCCTTTGCCTTCAAGCATGAACATGGTATTTGACATTACACTATTACCCTGTACGATATCGAGCAATACATTCAATGAAAATCCTTTGAATGATAACGTATTGTTTAATCCGCCAGTCCATTTTGGACTGACACTTCCCAGTACCGAAGTTTCGCTTGCAGCATAATAATAACCGAGGTCATTTACAAGTAATCGCCCGTCAGGGGCTTTTGCAAAATCACGACCTATTATATCTCCAAAAGGCCGGCCAACCCTGGCTTCTACATAGCCGGCATATCCACTGCTAGCAAGCGTCAGCGATTCAATTCCCGGCCCTAATTCTACCACTTTTGACCTGTTTGCTGCGTAGTTGAAATTAATATCCCATCTAAACCCGCTACGTGTTTTTATCGGGGTTAAATTCAAGGTCAACTCCACACCTTTATTCTGTATCTCTCCGGCATTAATAATTACATTGGAATAACCGGTGGAAGAAGATAAATTCATCGGAACTATCTGGTTGGTTGTTTTACTGTTATAATAAGTAGCATCAACCGATAACCTGTTTTTCAGGAACCTCAGGTCGGCTCCTATCTCCCACGCTTCGGTCAACTCATTTTTCAAATCAACCAGGGGCACCTCGCTGTTTATCCATGATAAATTCTTTCCTTCATAGGTAGTGGTTGTTAACGCATAACCGGAAGAGGTTAGATAAGGAGACGCGTCATTACCTACCTGCGCCCATGAGGCCCTTATCTTTCCGAAAGTGAGGATATCAGAAGGAATACTTTCTAAAGCATCGGTAAATACAAAACTTGTGCTTACAGAGGGGTAAAAGAATGAATAATTGTTTATGCCAAGGGTTGAAGACCAGTCATTACGTCCGGTAATATCCAGAAACAGGTAGTTTTTATAGCCAACCTGCCCGGTAAAGTAAACCGATTGAATCTCTTTCCTGCTTAAATATTCTGAGTTTTGTATTTCAGTGCAATTACCTATGTTGTAAACTTTGGGAGCTTTTAATCTATAGCCATTTTGGCGCGAACCTTCTCTGCGCTGGTGCGATATACTGGCTCCAATTATACCATTAATATTCAAGGTGCTTGAGATATCTTTGTTGGCAGACAAAATAGCATCAGCATTCAGATCCTTTACAATATCTATATCATTGATAAGCCTTCCAGGAGCATTTGAACTTCTGGCACCGACAGGCCATATTTGTACCCCTTTCTGTGTATACACATCGCTACCAAACCTTCCGAGGAGGCTTAACCAACTATTCAATTTTAAGTTCAAGGAAATCTGCCCGATATACCGGTCTTTCACATCGTTGTTTTTCAATTCGTTCACTATATAATAAGGGTTATAGAATACTCCGGGAAAGCTCCCAAAGGTACCGGTTTCTTCATAATATTTTTTCAGGAAATCCAGTGGTACAGTTCTGGCCATAAACATCAGGTAGTTGGAAACATTGCTGCCGCCACCTCCTAAATAAGGCCTGTTGTTCCCCTCATCGCGTATAAAAATAAATTTCCCGGTGAATGACAAATTATCGGTAACCTGCGAGTTGGCACTGAATGATACTGTTTGTTTATTCAACGACCAGTTAGGAATAATTCCTTTGTTGGTAGTATTGCCAAGTGAAAGCCTGGTTGTGGTTTTATCACCGCTTGATGAGATTGCAATTGTATTCGATGTGGCAAGCCCGGTCTGATAGAAATCTATGATATTATCTTCCGGTTGAGGTAATAGCGGCATTGTTCTTGGCGCTTCCCCAGGCATCAGATACGGATCTGAAACTATTATTGAACCATCCATTGGCGGCCCCCAGTTATCGACAGCATGAACTATTGTCGGGTAGAATTGCCCGCTACCGGCAGGTATTTCTACTTCAGATCCAAGGCTACCGTATCCCGTAGCGTATAAATTTTGACGTTTCGGAAGCAAATTGATATTTTCAAATGAGACGTTGGAATTTATTTCTACACCTATCCCTTTTTTCTTAGCCCCGGATTTTGTTGTTATCAGGATTACACCGTTAGCTCCTCTTGAACCATACAATGCAGATGCACTCGGGCCTTTTAAAACTTGCATTGATTCAATATCTTCAGAGTTGAGGTCTCCTATGCCATCACCCGTGTCAAGGTCTCCATTGGTCCCACCTGACGAGTGCCCAATGTTTGTAATGGGAACGCCATCCACAACAAATAATGGCATGTTGCTACCTTTCAGCGAATTTACACCACGAACTATGATTGATGTTGATCCGCCTACACCGCCACTACCTCTTGTAATCCTCACACCGGCCACCTTCCCTGAAAGGGCATTACCAATATTACCTTCCCTTGCTACGTCTAATTCGGTTGTCCCAAGTTCCTGGGCTGCGTATCCAAGGGCTTTTGCTTTCTTTTCAATACCCAGTGCCGTCACTACCACTTCTTCAACACCGACCACATCTTCTTCCAATACAATAACCAATTGGCCCTCTTCGCCAACCACGATTTCCTGTGATTTCATCCCCACGAAAGAAATAACCAAAACGGCATCTTCCGTAACGTGAGCCAGGGTAAAGTTTCCTTCAGGGTCGGTTGTAGTTCCTTTTACAGTGCCCTTAACAATTACAGTTGCACCGGGTATGGGTTCTCCGGTGGTACTGATTACTTTCCCTGTAACCGTTTTTTCTTGCAGAGTAGTTGATAGTGTAGATGAATATTTATTGTTTTGATTGATAATAATTTGGCGGTCGTCAATAACAAAATCATATCCCAAGCCTTTAAATGCCTGGTTTAATACTTCTTCAATATTATCCTGTTTTGCTTTAACCTTAACGCTTTTTGTCACATCGATCAGATCGTCGGAATAGATAAAAATAAACTCGCTGTTATCTTCAATTTCCTGAAACAGTTGCTTTAGGGTAACATCTTTCAGGTTTAATGTGAACTTGGTTACCTGGGAGTATGAATTACTGCTGTAAGCGGTAATCATACCCAAAAAAAGCAATATGGCTGTCAGTTTCAAAACAAGTAATAATTTTTTTATGTTCTTTAAATCAAGAAAACATAAACCGTTTAATTTTTTTTTCATAAATTTAACTGTTTAATTATTAAAAACTTTTACGATAATTAACTCAATACCGGGGAGTGGTAGAGACATTCTCCGGTATTTTTTTCGTTGATTTTTTTTACATAGGCATTAGTTTTTTTGTGTTATTAAATATTGATTGTTGTTTTGTTTTTCCCAATCAATGGGAACAGTATTCTTTATAATATCCAGGACATCTTCAAGAGAACTTCTCAAATCAAGCTTTCCTGAAATTTTGTGGAATCCGATAAATGGATTTTCCTGATTAATTTTAATGTTGTAATAGCGTTCCAGCTTTTTAAGGACACGGTTCAGATCTTCGAGCTCAAATTTAAATATCCCGTCTTTCCATGATGTATACATAGAGGCATCTATTTCTGAAACTCTTGCATTTCCTTTTTCCGTATTTATTAATGCACATTGGTTAGGGGCCAGGATGATTCGCTCGACCTTTTTCATGAACCCGTCTTTTTTATACTCAACAGCTACACTTCCTTCAACCAGTACTGTGCCTGTAATTGTTTCGTCAGGGTATGCGAACACATTGAATTTAGTGCCAAGCACCTCGATTGTTGTGTAGTTAGTTTTCACGATAAAAGGTTTATCCTTGTTTTTTGCCACATCAAAATATGCTTCCCCAAAAAGCATTACTTCGCGGTTTGACCCTGTAAACTGAGATGGATGAATTAGCCGGCTTCCTGCATTCAGCCAAACTTTTGTGCCATCGCTTAATGTGACCTGTGAATTGCTGCCATAGGGTATAATTACACTGTTTATTTTCGTTTCCTCTTCTGATATGCCTGGCTCGGAATCCTGCTGGATAGTGTCATTATCAATGATCAACTGATTGCCGGTTTTGTCATATTCTATTTTTGAATTTTTATTGTCAAGCACAACGGATGATCCGTCGGAAAGCACCAGCCTGGGCTCTTCGGGGAGGGTATAATCCTCCGCATATTTCGGGAACACTGTTTCGTCAATCCTGAAAAACAACGCATAAAAGATGGCTCCTGAAATAAAGACAAAAATGAATATGGCGGCATATTTTAACAGAGGGATGAACAGATTCTTTTTTACCTTTTGAGACTTCTTAATGTTTTCCCAAAGAATGAAAACTTCATCTAACGTTAATTTGTCTTTATGGAGTTTGAAAAAGTTGAAAATTTCAACGGCTTCATCTATTACTAACTGTTTTTCGGGATGTTTTTCTATAAAGCCATCCCAGAATTTTATAGCATCTGAGTCTGACTTATTTAACCACAATAGGAAATAGTCGTCATTTAAAAAATCTATTGTTGTGTAGTCTGAGTATTCCATATTTCTATTAACATGAATATTATTGCCTAAAAGAAAAAGGGAAGGATTTGAAAAATGTAGATACCGAAAAAGAATAAATTTACATGTTATAAGACATGTTTTGTTTGTTTAAAGAACAGAAACAAAATCTGGTTCAGCCCGTTTTTCCTTTCTTCCAAAAGTTCTTTGATTTTTTTCAAAGCCCTGCTTACCAAAGCTCGTGACGACTGTATTGAAAGGTTAAGGATTGACGCAATTTCTTTATGTTTCATCCCTCCGTAAAAACGTAAATACAGTGCTTCTTTCTGCCTGCTTGTTAAAGAATCGATGGCCGTTTGGACTGCTACAAATTTTTCTGTTTGAATATCGTTCGTATTTCCTTCGTGAATTTGCTTCTCTATTTTTATTTCGAACCTGTAATCGTCTGATTGAATGACCTCCTCGTAATTCCGCTTTTTAATTAATTCACTTATAACCTTTCTTTTCACTGCTTTGAAAAGATATCCTTTCAAATGGATTGACTCAGATAGGTTTCTGCGGTTTTTCATCAGCGATATAAAAACATCCTGGATACAATCTTTTATCAAATCTCTGTCGGAAGATAATTTGCAGCCATAGTCAAACAATTCATTAATATAAGAGATGTATATTTTTGAGATTGCATGGTCATCCCCTTTTAGAAATTTATGCCATAAAATAAGATTATTTTCAGGAAAAAGTTTTTCCATCCAGTCAAAGAATTATTTCGTGTATTCATATAATATATTTTCAAAATTATAAAAATTATTTTTAATAGGTTTGAATCTGAAAAATGATAATTTAGGGTATACATGAATCAGAATTTTTTTAATGATTTTCCAATATCTTTTATTAACGGTTGCAATCGTGCTGTTGTTGATTTATGGTAAATTACCACTCAAGAAATTTATTTATCTCAGTATTATCTGTTTTTTCTTTTATCCATTGATTTTTTCTCTCTGTTTGGGGGAAATGACTAACGGGTCAAAAAGGTTTTGTCTATAATTATCAGCTTAAATATCGTCTTTATTATCTTAAAAATTAATCCGCCCAAAGAGTTATATAAGAATATTACCCTCCAACTTTTAATGCAATTCAGATATTTTAAAATAACTACATTTGCCATAATTTTAATGGATGGCTCAAAAGAAACTTTTTATAGAAACCTATGGTTGCCAGATGAACGTGGCTGACAGCGAGGTTGTGGCAGCCGTATTGCGTGAGTGGGATTTTAAACTGGCAGGTTCGGCAGAAGAAGCCGGCACTATCCTTATAAATACCTGTTCGGTACGCGATAATGCCGAGCAACGTATCTGGGGCCGGCTCGACCATTATAAGGCTATTAAAAAGAAAAATCCTGGCCTGTTGGTAGGTGTGATTGGCTGCATGGCTGAAAGGGTAGGGGAAAAGTTACTGGAACACGATGCAGTCAGCCTGGTTGCCGGACCGGATGCCTACCGCGATTTACCTTTTTTGATCGATAAAGCTGAAGAAGGCGAAAAAGCCCTTAACCTCGAATTGTCGGAAATTGAGACGTATGATAAAATTACCCCCGTGAGGATTGGCGACAAAGCTATATCAGGATTTGTGAGTATCACGCGTGGGTGCAATAATTTCTGTACTTATTGCATTGTGCCGTATACCCGCGGTCGGGAGCGAAGCCGCGATCCGGAGGATATCCTGAATGAGGTAAAAGATTTATCGCAGAAAGGCTACAAAGAGGTAACCCTGCTGGGGCAAAATGTAAATTCCTATAAGTGGCTGGCTGAGGGGGAACGTAAACCGGTGCGTTTTTGGGATTTGCTTGAAATGGTGGCAAAAGCCGATGAGGAGATGCGGGTGCGGTTTACAACTTCGCACCCCAAGGATATGTCGGACAGGTTGCTGAAAATTATAGCGCAATACCCGAATATCTGTAAGCACATCCACCTTCCCGTCCAGTCAGGCAGTTCACGGATTTTAAAACTGATGAACCGTAAATACGATGTCGAGTGGTATAAATCACGAATATTGGCGATCAGGGAAATATTGCCCGGCTGTGGCATCACCACCGATGTGTTTGCCGGGTTCTGCAGCGAAACTGAGGATGACCATCAACAAACCCTCGGTTTAATGGAATGGGCAAAATTCAACATGGCGTTTATGTTTAAATATTCGGAGCGCCCCGGGACTTATGCTGCAAAAAAGCTTGAAGATGATGTGCCGGAAGAAGTAAAAATAAGGCGGCTAAACGAAATCATCCGGCTCCAGAACCGCTTGTCGCTCGAAAGCAACCAGCGCGATTTAGGAAAAACTTTTGAAGTACTGGTGGAGGGGATTTCAAAAAAATCGAAACAGGAATTATTCGGCAGGACATCACAAAACAAGGTGGTGGTTTTCCCAAAAAAGAAGTTCAGGAAAGGCGATCGCGTTAACGTGAAAATTAAGAAGTGCACACAAACTACTTTGATTGGCGGTTCAACGGATTAGCCGTTTCAGTGTCAGGTCATTTGGTCAAGATCGTACAACCCGTATTTTTTCATGAGAATTTTATCAAGGATTCCGGTAGGCAGGGATCGTTTCAAAAAAGGCAACAGGAAACTTTTTTTGCCTGACCTGATCACAGGAGGTGGATTTTTCTTTAATATTATTTTCAGAAGGTAATCTGTAAATTTATCAACCGGGGTGGAAGAATCCTGCGATGTATAAGCCCGTTTATGGATAAATTCGTTGATTGAGGCATACCATGAATCCGGCTTCAGAACTTCGGTAACGGTTTTATCGGCATTTTTGCCAAAGTTCGATTCAATGGCGCCGGGCTGGACGATAATCACTTTTATGCCAAACGGAGCCAGTTCCATGCGGAGCGAGTCGGAGAGGGCATGGAAAGCTGCTTTCGATGCACAATAGGGGCCTGAAAACGGAGTGGCAGTAATCCCTGAAACGCTCCCGATGTTTACGATGGTCCCCGATTTTTGTGCCTTCATCACGGGCGCTACTTTTTTTATCAGTTCCAATGGGCCAAATAAATTGGTTGAGAACTGGTTTTCCAAATCTTTCCCGGGAATTTCAACCAAGGGCCCCATCAGCCCGTAGCCGGCGTTGTTTATCAACAGGTCGATCCGGTTTTCGTTATTCAGGATTTTTTCAACAACCGGGTTAATTTGTGCCATGTCCGTAACATCAAGTGTTAATCCCTGGCATCCGATATTAATGAGCGGATTCAGTGTTTCCGCTCTTCGGGCTGTGGCATACACCTGCCAGCCTTTTTCCCGCAGCCTGGTTGCAAGCGCCTGCCCGATCCCTGACGAACAACCCGTAATCAACGCAACTTTTGCCATAACGTTTAATTATCAGTAATCAGAATTTTTTCGAACATTTCCCTTTGTGCTGCTGTAATCCTTGCCGGGCGGTTGTTCCGGGTGTCGATAAATAATCCTTTTTGCTGTGCCGATGCACATAGTTCACCCTTTTCATTATACATCCTGAATTCGAGGATCGCCGAAGCATTATTCAGTTTTGACAGCCACATTTCTATTTTTACGCTGTTTTCAATAAATAGTGGCTTTTTATACTTAATACGGGTTTCAGTAAGAATGGGTAGGACACCTTCCTTTTTTGAAATTTGTGAGATCGGCATCCCCAGTTCTTCCAGCATCCTGACCCTCCCGTTCTCGAGCCACTGGATGTAAACAATGTTACTCACGTGGCCCACAAGGTCAATTTGGTAAGAATATATTTTTTCCGTAAAAACAATTTTATGCATTTATATCTTGAATTTTAATTCCGAGAATTTTTTCTTTCTCTGGATAAAGAACCTTAACATGATCCCTTTTTTGAAAATTTCAGAGTGTTGGTTTTTGATGGCAAAAGGTTTCAGGGCATTCCTTTTCCGCCTGAATTTAAAAAAGTGTAAGTAAAAATACCCGTGTGCTTTTAACACTGAGATGAAGGCTTTCCCGTTCAGGCCACATAAAAATTTGATGGCTGCCACTCCATCGAGGATCAGCCTGAAGGGCAGGACAAAATTAAACTTTGGCCTTGGCAGGTTTTTTAAAAGCATCAGCAGGTTATTCCTGAAATTGAGGTAGATTTTTAAAGGATTGTCGTAGGTTAATGTGCCGCCGCCAAGGTGATAAACCACGCTTTCAGGTTCGTACCAGATTTCATATCCACGGTTTTTCAGGCGCCAGCACAGGTCGATCTCTTCCATGTGCGCCCAGAAATCGGCATCGAAACCTCCGGCTTCCTTAAACAGGTCGGCGCGGACAAACATACAAGCCCCCGATGCCCAGAAAACAGGCGTTGGCGAATCGTATTGCCCCACGTCTTTTTCAACCACGTTTAAAATCCGCCCGCGGCAAAACGGGTAACCATACTTGTCGATAAATCCACCTGTGGCCCCGGCATACTCAAACTCATCGCGTTGGTTATAACTTAATATTTTCGGCTGGACGGCTGCGATGTTTTTATTGGCCTCCATCCTTTCGATACAAGGCTCTATCCATTTTTCAGTAACCTCGACATCGGAGTTAATAATCACAAAATAGTCGGCTTCGGTTTGTTTGAGGGCTTCGTTATAACCTCCTGCAAAGCCATAATTTTTTTTAAGTTCGATGATTTCAACCGAGGGGAAATTATTTTTTAACATCAAGACTGATTTGTCGGAAGAACAATTATCAGCAACAATGATCGAAACATCCTTGCCGGGGCTGGATCTGATTACTGAGGGTAAATATTTCTGCAGCAGTTGTTCACCGTTCCAGTTAAGGATCACAACAGCTACCTTTTTATTGTTTATCATCGACTAATTTTTACGAAACCAGCAACCTGGCAATGATCAGCGACAACCCCTCTTTTTCGATTTTTTCAAGCACATCCTGAATTTTTTCAGCCTT
>Ga0272442_10008303_pt1 | contig 13198 bp, 13 predicted proteins | sample SSMForm2O_FD_200262 | JGI IMG/M metagenome (GOLD analysis project Ga0272442, IMG submission 200262) | Marine sediment archaeal communities from Little Sippewissett salt marsh, Falmouth, MA, United States - SSM-Form-2O | ecosystem: Environmental > Aquatic > Marine > Wetlands > Sediment ...
CTTGAGCTAACTGGAACTTATATATCTTTCACTCGTTCATTACCACCATTTAATGACAATATTTTACAGCAATATGAACAAAGGAGAGGAGATCAATCATATAGGATTCTAATTCCTCGTGTTCTTAAATCAATTTATAATGTGCGAAACAAGAGAGGAGTAGCTCACATTTCAAATATAAATCCAAATGAAATGGATGCAACTTTAATTCTATTCACAGTAAAATGGGTTCTTGCCGAACTATTCCGTCTCAAATCTGGTCTTTCAACGGAAAAAACTCAAAGAATGGTGGAATCCATTGTCGAAAGATATTGCCCATTAATTTGGAAAGATGGAAATATTACATTTATTATGGATCCAAAAATGAAAGCGAGAGAACAGGTTCTTATTCTTCTATATGATAATAGTCCTAGAATGGATACTGAAATGCAGGAGATTACAGAGTACTCACACTCTACAAATTTTAGAAATATACTAAAGAGATTGCATAAAAACAAGTTCATCTACTATCAAAAAGATGGGAATTGTCGCCTAACTCCAACAGGTCTAGATATTGCAGAGAAAATCATTAAGAAGTATTCGAGCATCAAATAATCAAGGAATAAAATAGTGGACGGTTTTAGTAGGTAAGCAACTTATTTTGGTATAATTATACTATCAAAAGAGGCACTTAATTATGCAGTTTAATCAGCGTATCATTATTAAACCATGGAAATCGATTTTAGGGAACAAATGAGTCTGTAATTGAAAAAAATATTTTTAATTATTTTCTAAATTAAGAAGGATTTTTAAAAAAGTAGAGAATTTAATAGACATGCATATAAAATAAAAAATATGCTTATAAAATACAATATAAATAATAAGTATTATACATTTTATAATTAAACTGAATATCGTAATCTGTATGAAGGTAGTAGGAATGACTTTTTAATTAAAGAAAGCGCCGAAGAAGCAAGATGCCAAGAGCATCCAAAATTTCAGGCAAAAGGACTGTTGCCGGACAGAACTCTGGAGAACTTTATTCTAAAAACACCGACGGGGCAATTCCATATTTTTAGGTCAATCCTTATGTGAACTTGTGAAGCCTGACCCCAATATCCCAATATCTTTTCTTTTTGTGCTTGAGTTAAAACATCGGAGAGCGGTTGATTGGTAAAGGCATAACGGGAAGAAACCCACCTTATTTAATAAGGGCGTTTTTTTGTTAGCATAATACAAAAAGCAGAATAAAGATAAAATAAATGTTATATTTAGATATGGGGAAAATATGATTGATATAAACCAAGTAAAACAGCATTATAATCGCACTATTGATCTATATTCAAAATACTTAGGTGATTTTATTCAAGCAGGAACACTAAAAAATGAATATTTGACTGGAAATGTAAATCCTTATCACCAAACTATCAAATGGCTATTGAGAGACATGGAAGTTAAATCTGGGATGAGAATATTAGATGCAGGATGTGGCCTTTGTGGGCCAGCAATATTTCTAGCATCTAGTTACAATAATATTTATATTGATGCTGTTACGATATCTGAAGAGCAAGTTAAATATTCTCAGAAAAGTATTAATGAATCAAATCTTACAGATCGAATTAAAGTTATTTTAGCTGATTATCATCATTTGCCATATAATGATAACAATTTCGATGCCATATTTTTTTTTGAATCAATTGGGTATAGCTCAAACCATAATATCCTCTTTAAAGAAATTTCTCGAGTTCTTAAACCAAATGGGTATGTTTATATAAAGGATGTTTTTGTGAAGGAAGAAAAACTATCTGAAGATGAAAGATGTGAAATAAAAAATTTTAATACAGTATTTCAACAATTAACACCAAGAAGATCAAAACTACAAAAAGTTATAGAAGATTTAAATTTTAAAATTAAATTTTCAAGAAATTTATCACAGTATTTAGATTATTCGTTTTTTTACAAGAGCATGAAAACACAAATAGATGACCATATAGTTATTGATGAAATATCTGATTATAAATATTTCAGATATGAAAATCTACCAGTATATTTCGGAGATATAGCCGCTATAAAGGAGTCAAAATGAAAGGTTTTAATTTTATATATCAAGTAAATAATAAAATAATTGAAGAAAATAATGGCAATTTGAAAAAAATAATTTTTTCTGCTGTTAGGGATCAGAAGATAGTTTTAAATAACACACCTAAAATGATATCTATTCTATTAAGACAACCAATAGATGACGAATTGAATCAGTTTTTTGAAGATAATACTAAACTAAACTGGTATAACGAATCTTTGGGCTATACGCACATTATGGTTCTTGAAAAACAACCAACACAAAGATGGATTGAGAATAATATCTCTAAGCTTAGAATTGACCGAAAGCAATTACCGTGTTTAGTCTATATATTACAACAAAATAAGGAATGGTTTTTTTTGAATTGGAAGCTTCAAATAAAAGGGAAAGATATAAGAAAAATAATGATGGAATCTTTGATTGTTTCAGAAAAAATCCAGAAAATAATTAAACGAAAAAATCCTATTTTAAAAGCAAAGTTGTTTCTGAAATATAAACAAATCGAAGGCAAAGCAATAGGTTTCATTTCACGAATGTCTGGTGAAGCAGCAGAAGAATCCATGAAAAAGTACCTAGGGACTCTATTTAATGAATGATTCCATATCGAATAAATTTTTCCATTTAGACTCGCAAGACAATATTACAGCGATATATGCATCACGTTTTATTATCACTCATGTTAATTTCCCTTGTAATATAATGACAAAGAAGGAATCTCAACATTATTTACTTAATAATAGAATTCAACCCGATGTAATTGAGGAAGAGTATTACCATCATACAGATTTACGAGGTTCAGGAGGTTGGGGTGTCATTCAAAATGCTTCTATCATAAACAGAATATTATGTTATTTATTCACTAAGACGAACCACCCGAAATATTTGCATGGTATTTTATATATAAATTGGTATAAAAATGTTGTTGGGATTTCAATTAAGCCTTTTATTGAGATTCTAGGAAAGTGGAGGACAAACAACCTTAAAAGTCTTTTATTATATGAAAACTATATACGAGAGATATATACAAGACTTGAAAACAAAAAAATTAATTCCAATTTTGTAATGAACACTTATTCAGTAATTGATAAAATTGTTAAATTATATAGCAATACTGATATATTTCTAAGTCAAAAAAATATTTTGGAAAACTGCAAAGAATTTTCAGATCAGTGGATCAATTCAATGGATAAAAGATGTAATTACAAAAAAAATGATATTTTTGTCAATCTATATCGAAGATCTAATTTATCATATTATGCTCTTCTAACTACATTGATTTCCTTAGGTTTCCCTTTTTTGTATTCTACAATCAAAAGAGTTTTATTAAGTAATAGCTGTTTTAACTTACCAGGTATCGTTTCTTGGAATGAAAATATAAATGAAATAGTGACATTTGATCCAGAAGCAAGTGAAACATTCCATGATAAAAGGCTTAGCGATGATGGAGCTGAATCTAGAATTATAGAGTGCTCAATCAATAATAAATTGTGGGTAAAAATTATGTTGATAAATATTATTTCACAGATATTTATCGAAAATTATTGTTGTGGGCAATGTGATGTCAAGTTTCGACTATTCTTGAATAGCTTTTTTAAAAAGAAAACAGGTAATATTCTTAAAATTATTGATGAATTCATCGAAAATAATTATTTGTATTTTGTTAAAATTTTAAATGGTAATAATAATTATATTAAAAAGGAAGATTTTTTGAATAATATAGAAAAGTTTATAAACACTATTAGTAATGGGATAAGTACTGCAGACTACAATTTAATTCGATTATACTATACTCATGGGTTATAGAGATGCACATATTATTAATTCCTGATGGTGTTAGACGCCATTCTAAAACCTATAATTTTCAAAAGGAAAAATCATATCAAATTGGTGCTTGTAAAATTGTGGAGTTTATAGAGAAGACATTCACAAACTGGTCTGAGGTCAATGAATTTTCTATTTTTCCATTGGCTGAATATAATCTAAGTCGATCAATCGAAGATGTTTCCTGTTTAAGATTAGGATTTAGATCCTTAATAGAATTTCTAAAACAAAAAAAAATCTATGCTGATATTTCGCTTATTGGTAACGAGTCCTCCTTAGAGGGGTTATGTTCAGAGACATTAAGTCATTTAAATATGTTAATTGAAGAATCGAAAAAGAAAAATTATAAAAAAAAATTAAACCTATTGTTAGCTTATGATTCATTATATTCCTGTCCTAAGAATATAGATGCACGGAACTGGAAACCATTTCAGACGAATATAGATGTAATTTATCGTTATGCACAGCCAAATAATTGGACACGAGGTTCTGCAATTTTTCCCATGAGCGAACAAGCATACTGGGGGAGCACTTCCGTTTTTTTTCCGTCTGCAGATTGGTATGATTTTTATAATGATATTCAAAATGTTATACCGTTTATTAAGAAAAAAATATAACATAAAGCTGAATTTGACGCATTCTTTTGTCACGGTTCCTGCTGCTGTAAATATGCTGGGGTCAGGCTTCACAAGTTCACAAAAGGAAAATAAAGGGGTCAGCCTGTCAACTTCTGACATATCTTAATAGATAATTGTGATCTGACCCCAAGCCTTCTTTAGAGAGGTATTAAGATAATGTATAATATAATAAAGAAACGAAAGCTTGCAATAGGAGGAAATCATGACGATTTATTCTCATTCCCGACTGGAAACCTTTAGGAACTGCCCTCTAAAATACAAATTTAACTATATCGATAAGATTAAGAGAAAAGAAGAGGGTATCGAGGCTTTTTTAGGCTCCCGCTTTCATGAAATCATGGAGAAAATTTACAGAAATCTTCCTTTCAGGATGTACAGTTTAGATGAACTGCTGGATTTTTATGGGGATATTTGGGATAAGAAGTATCATGATAAGGTGATGATTGCCAATGAGGAAAGAAAGGCCAAGGACTACAAGGAGATAGGTAAAAAATTCATAGAAGATTATTATAAACGGTATTATCCTTTTAACCGGGGGAAAGTCCTGGGGATTGAACGCCCGGTCATGATAGATTTGGATGGCAAGGGAAAATACCGATTAAGAGGATTTATCGACCGCTTGAATAGAACAGAAGACGGAACCTATGAAATACATGATTACAAGACCTCCAAATCTCTTCCCGAACAGAGCAAAATGGATGAAGACCGCCAGCTGGCGCTTTATCAGGTAGGGGTGCAGAAATTGTGGGATGATGTCAATCAGGTAGAACTGGTGTGGCATTATGTCGCTTTTGACAAGGAGATAAGGTCAAAGCGGACGAAAGAAGCATTAGATGCATTAAAAAAAGAGTCCATTGATTTGATAAAAAAGATTGAAGCTACCCGGGAATTTTTACCCAATGAGAGCACTTTATGCGGCTGGTGTTATTATAAAGATATCTGTCCTTTGTTTAAGCATGAAACCATGGTGGGAAATCTGCCGGAAAATCAATACTTAAAAGACAATGGCGTTCAACTGGTCTTTGAGTTTGCCGAATTGACGGATAAAAAGAAGGACTATAAGAAAAAGATGGAAGAGGTTGATAAAGAGCTGGACAAGATAAAGGAAGATGTCATTAAATATGCCGAAGATTTAGGCGTAGAAGTGGTGATGGGGAGTGAGCATAAGTTGAAGATAACCTCAAGTGAAAAAATGAATATTCCCACAAAGGGAAGCAAAGAGAGGGAATCTTTAATAGAGCTGTTAGACCTGCTCAATAAATTGGAGGAAGTATCCACCTTTGATGCCGCTGAATTGAAAAAAGTTATTAAAGAGGAGAAATGGGATTCGGCTATCTTGGACAAGATAAAAAAGTTTGTAGAGGTTAAAACCGTAAAATCAGTCCGCTTGTTAAAAAGCTAAAATCTCCCCTGTTTTATTATGACCAAACCATGACAATTGTCTTTTGAAAATACTTCTACCATACCATCCCTTTTAAAAAATACGTCAAACCACTTTGCCTCAAATCATCCATTCTCATATCAATGTGTCTATTAAAATCTCAATTATTCCCAAGATAAAAGGAGCATGTCAAAGTTGCAAATTCCTTTATAAGAAGGAAGAACGACAAGAGTCGAGCCATGAATCTGAATGATTACTTCCTGTTTTATATCTGCAATAAGATCCAATCATATTTTACAAGAAAAAAACAATTATTTTTATAAAAAATTATTGAAATAATTATAAAGCTATGATATATTGCAATAGACCGACCGTCGGTCTTTTTTATTGGAGGTAAATATGAGAATTATAAAAAAACATGATGAAAGGAAAAATGAAATTCTTGATACTGCTGAAAATCTGTTTATCAAAAAAGGATATGAAGTAAGCACTATTAAGGATATCCTAAAAAAGGTTGGTATAGCGAAGGGTACATTTTATCATTATTTTAATTCTAAAGAAGAAGTATTGGATGCAGTTGTATTACGATTTACAGATATCATTAGTAACAGGGCTAAAAAAGTACTTGAGAAAAGCAATAGCACTCCGGAAGAAAAACTGATGAATATATTTTTAGCCATGCGAATCAATGATAAGATTGACTCTAATCTGCTTAATGAATTGCATAAAATTGAAAATGCATTACTCCATAAGAAAATCTTGAATCAGGTCGTTACAGCTATGGCTCCTGTCCTGTCCAAAGTGATTGAAGAAGGGATTGAAAAAAAAATTTGGCGCTGTAAATATCCGTTGCAGCATATGCAGATTTTTCTCGTAGCATCATTAAATATAACGGATGAAGGTATTTTTGAATTGGATGCTGATTCAAATATGAAAGTCTTTACAGTATTGATTTCAATATTAGAGAAAATGCTGGACGCCCCGGAAGATAGTTTTAAGCAACTATTTATTCAAAATTATGGCTCGAATGCAAAGCATTGATAAGCTAACGGAATAATAGGGAAAATATGAGGTGTTTATGAAAAATTTTATGACGATATGGATTGGAGAACTTATTTCGAGTATTGGTAGCGGTATGACAGCTTTTGCTGTAGCTGTTTATGTCTATCAGCAAACCGGGAGTGCTACCTGGGTATCCATAGCGGCACTTCTGGCATATCTTCCGACCATCCTGCTGAATCCAGTTGGAGGTATTCTTGCGGACCGTTACGACAGAAGACTGATGATGATCATTGGTGATTCTTTTTCCGCCCTCGGTCTTTTACTTATATTTGTCTGTATACAGACAGGTCAAACAGGCATCGTGCCCATTTTAATTGGTATTACCATAAGTTCTGTTTTTGTAGGATTGCTCGAGCCTGCTTACAAGGCTACGATTACGGATCTTCTTTCAGAGGAAGAATATACGAAGGCAATTAGCTTGGTTCAAATTGCCGGTTCATCCAGATATTTGATATCACCTTTTATAGCGGGTTTTATTCTTTCTGTTACAGATATCAGGGCTATTTTAATCATTGACATGGCAACATTTTTTGTCACTGTTTTTGTTATACTATCAGTGCGAAAGAGTATCAAGGCTGTAAAACCGAGCAAGGAAAAATTTAACTTTTTCAGAGAATTCAAGGAAGGTATCAATAGTATCACCTCAGATAAGAGAGTGAGTAATTTAGTGCTGCTGATGGCATTGATGTGTTTTTTTGTCGCCTTTCTGCAAACCCTTATGACGCCTATGATCATGGCTTTTGCTGATCCTAAAACACTTGGAATCATGGAGTCGGTCAGTGCTGTTGGCATGCTTATCGGAAGTGTTATCATTGGTGTATTAAATATTAAGAAAAATTATTCCCGGATTCTTATGATTTCTTTAATGGCAGCCGGTTTTTTTATGGCAATGATTGGAACGACTACAAATATAGTGTTAATGACAGCTTTCTTTGTTTTATTTTTTACAGCACTGCCATTTGTCAATACCTGTGCAGATGTGCTGATTCGTATTAGAATACCCAATGATGTACAGGGAAGGGCTTGGGGAATGATCAGTGTGCTTACACAGGCAGGTTATGTTGTGGCATATGGTGTCTGCGGACTACTTGCGGATTATGTTTTTACGCCCATGTTGATGAAAGATGGCATTCTTGCAGGAAGCATAGGGCAGATCATTGGAACCGGAGAAGGGCGTGGCATTGGATTGATGCTTATCATTAGCGGAAGTGTGATGTGTGCTTTTGCATTTATATTTGTCCATAGAAAAAGCATTAAGGATATAGAGATTAGCGGTGCAGTTAAACTGGTGAATGGTTAAAAATAATTATGGATATGGCTGGATAATAGGAGAAAAATTTAACCATAAGGTTGTAGCGCATAATGGTGGAATCAATGGTTTTACTGCACGGATCGCCCGATATCCAGATGATGATAGCCGTATTATAATATTAGCAAATTTTGAAGGATTGGCTGTAGGTGATGTTGAAAGAGATTTATCGGCAATACTTTTTGGAGAAAGATATCAAATCCCAAAATCACATAAGCCTATTGAGTTGAATTATGAAATTTACTCAGATTATGTTGGGGAATATGAGCTTATATCGGATTTTATTATCGTAGTAAGCGCGGAAAATGATTATATTTTTCTTGAGGCAACCGGACAACCTAAAGTAGAAATTTTCCCAGAATCAAATACGACTTTTTTCCTAAAAGTAGTTGATGCCCAAGTTACTTTCGTTAAAGACAAACAGGGCAAGGTCATTGAATTAATCATGCATCAGGCAGGGAAGGATATCCCCGCAAAAAAGATCAGATAATGCTCATTTATATCATTTTTTATTTACCACTTATCTATAAATTGTGTAAAATAATAACAATGGTTGTTATATTAAGCCTTGCTATGTACATTGATAAATCTTTCTATTATGGGTTTATCATGAAAATATCAGATAAAACAAAAATATTGGAGAGAAAAGGAGTTTATGAAAAAAATATTGCTTTTATTGGGAATAGTAGTTATAGCAGTTATTTTAATGGTTATCATCAGTAGATTTATGTTTGAGAAAAAGATTGACGGGGAGATAAATGTCTTATCTCAAAAAGGAAGTGAAGCCCGGTCAAAAATATTTCATTATAGTGACCTTGAAGGATTACCTCAACCGGTCCAAAAATATTTTAAACATGTTCTAACCGATGGTCAGGAATATATCAAATTCGCAAGGTTAAAACAAACCGGGCAATTTAGGATGAAAGAGGATCAACCCTGGACACCTATCAAAGCCGAACAATATTTTCTTACACAGGAACCCGCTTTTCTCTGGAAAGCTACTTTTTCCATGGCCCCATTACTATGGATTGACGGCAGAGATATGTACTATCAGGGAAAAGGCAATATGTTGATTAAAGTGCTATCTACAGTAACGGTGGCCAATGCTATCGGTAAAGAGATGGATGTTTCCACTTTGATCAGATTTTTAGCAGAGGCTCCCTGGTTACCTACTGCATTACTCCCCGGGGATTATATCGAATGGCAAGAACTCGACACTAACTCAGCCCGGGCAATTATCAAAGATAAAGGATGTGCTGCATCAGGAGTTTTTACTTTTAATGAAGAAGGAGAGATTATAAAATTTGTATCCAATGATAGATATATGGAATCAGAGGGGAAATATTTAAAAGAAAAATGGACCGGCTATTTTGGAAAATATCGGGAAATTGACGGGATGAAAATTCCTACAGAAGGGGAAGTGGAATGGAATTTACCCGATAAAGATTTACCCTATGCCAAACTAAAAATAACCGAAATTCAGTACAATATTCCGAAAAAATACTAAAGGATAAATAAAGGAAAATAAAGGGATCAGATCTCAACCGGCTGACCCCTATTTTTGCTAAAAATTATTTCCCAAAAAAGAAGGATTATTAATATTTTGAATTTCTATCCGCCTGGGTGTTTTCATTCATGGGATATTATTTAGAAAACAAAAAAATAAGTGAATATGGTACGATAATTCAAGACAGTATTTGATCCTTAAGGTTCCAAAGAATAAAGCAGGTAAAACATGAAAGAAATGAATCAGGTATTCTGCAAAGACCGCAATACATGGCGCTCATGGTTAAAAGAAAACTTTCTGTCCGTAAAATATGTTTGGTTGGTATATTTTAAGAAGCATACCGGTAAGCCCTCGGTTCCCTATAATGATGCCGTAGAAGAAGCCATATGCTTTGGCTGGATAGACGGTCAGATAAAACGGATCAATGATGAAAAATACATGCAGCGTTTTTCTCCGAGAAATCCAAAAAGCGCCTACTCCCAAGCGAACAAAGAAAGAGTTAAATGGCTTCTAAGTCAAAAAATGATTCATCCATCCATGCTTGAGAAAGCAAAAGAGATTGCCTCTGAAAAATTTATCTTTCCGGGAGACATTATGGAATTTGTAAAGAAGGATAAGGTTGTATGGAAAAACTATAACCAATTTTCAGATTCCTATAAAAGAATCCGCATTGCCTATATCGAAGCAGCCAGAAAACGGCCGGAAGAATTCCAAAAGCGATTATCAAACTTTATTCATAAAACACAAAAAGGGGGAATAATAAAGGGGCATGGCGGTATTGAGAAGTATTATTGATCTTTGAATACAATTGCATTGGCTGTTGAAAACCTATCCCTAGTTTTTACAAATAAACTATTATATGTATAAGAATGTCAGGGGGACGGTTCTTGTGACAATAATTTATACTAAAAAACCAAAATCCTCATCAAAAATCTTCATTTCCATGGTTTAAATAGCTCACATACGAAAAATACCACCTGATGATATAATGAATCATCAGGTTCGGGTCTTGCAATGCAATCATTCCATTTTGAATTAAATTGATAGAGAAAATATTAGCTTCATGTTAAAATAATAGCCGTAAGCAAAAGGGGATAATTGTGATTGATTGGATAAATCTCACAATTAAATATCTAAAATAATTGATATTCCGATACAAAACTTGGAGGAGATTGACATGCAAAATGAAAACGACAGTGAGTTAACCTTTGAATATGTCTTTGAGAATTATGGTAGTATGGTCAATTCAATTTGCAGAAGAATGATACAAAATAAAGAGAGAGCTGAGGATGCAGCCCAGGAGGTTTGGCTTGAGGTAGCTAAAAATCTAAAGACCTTTCGGGGTGATTCAAAGGTGACTACCTGGTTGTACACCATTACTTCCAGAGTGGTCATGAAACTGGCCAAAGAAGAGCGCCAATATTCTACCCGTTTTTTGAGCAATTATTATCATGGAGATGCTATCGAAGTACCTGTATATGAGAATTTTGATAAAAAGGCTTGGGTGCGGGAGATGTGTGATAAATGCCTGACAGGTACTTTTCACTGTTTGGATAATGTGTCAAGACTGGCATTTATTTTGCGGGATATTGCCTGTGTTTCTTACGCTGAAATTGCCAAAATCCTTGAACGAAATGAAGCCGGTGTCAGAAAGATGATATCCCGTTCCCGTGAGAAACTGCGTAATTTTTTAAATGATGAATGTATGTTAAAAAATCCGGATTCAAAATGTAAATGTAGAATGTGCAAACAGGTAAAGGAAGTGCATCTTCAGGAGGAATACCAAAAAATTCGGCAGACGGTAAAAAAAATAAATTTTTATAGGGCATCCGAAATAGTACTTTCTCAAAAAAATATTTCTTAAATGACATTGAGTTGTCACAAAATCAATCAAACCTCCCACTAATATATTGAAAAAAGATTTATTGGGAGGTTTTTATGGAACTCGAAAGAAAAGTAAAATTATTACAGGCGATTTATGCAGGAGCACTGGCAGATTCTACCCTGAGAATGGGAAAAGAAGGAATCCTTGAAAAGGTAACATCTGAGAAAAGAGCAGAACAAATGTTGACTGGAAAACCCCGGGCGGCTCAGTTTGGGATGGAAAAACCGGAAGACGTATTTTTAAGGCTTGCTGAATTATTCGGTTGTGCCAACTGGACGGTTAAAAGTGACGATGAGGGCTTTACTGCGGAGGCAACGGGGTGCATGCTGTGTGCCATGGCAAAAAAGATGGGTGCCCAGAGTCCGTGCAATATCCATTGTCTGGATCCAATGGAGGGAATGGTTAAGGGCATAGATCCGAATTTGACCTTCGAAGTTACGGAGACACTTTGGTCAGGCAATAAATGCAAGGTTCGTGTTCAAAAGAAAATAAGCCATTAGATTGTCATGTTACCATGGAAATCAAAGGAAAATATTTTTAGAGCAAAGATGATGAGTGCCTGACTTTTTTGAAAAAAGATAAAAAATCCCCTACTTTTTTTATTGAAAAGAGTAGGGGGTGTTTAAAAAAAATGAAGAGATTTTAAAAAATTTGGAGAAACTGGGGAGAAGTCTATTGTAGCAATAATTCAAATTAACAGGATTAAGGTCCATAAGATCTTTAGAATGTAAAAAAATCCCTTCTCTTTTTCCAAGTAATTGGGAAGAAATAGAAATAAAATAAAACTAAAATAAAAAAGCAAAAGTCAAAACCGAAAGGAGGATAATTTATGGAGTACTCAGTACCTACATTATCAATTGTATTTATGGCGATTGTTGCCTTGGTTGGCATTGCTATCCCGATTGTCCTGTTCCTGATACTCAGGAAAAAATATAAGACAGATATTATGCCGTTCTTTATCGGCAGTGCCGTATTTATCGTATTTGCATTAATCATTGAGGGGTCAATCAACTTATTGATCTTTAAATCAAGCACTGGGAAAGCCATTCAAAGCAACATCTGGCTTTATGGTATTTTTGGTGGGCTGATGGCTGGACTTTTCGAAGAGACAGGTCGGTTTACTGCATTTAAAACTGTGCTAAAAAAGTACAGGCGTAATGATATGAACGGACTGATGTATGGAGCCGGACACGGCGGATTTGAGGCTTTTTACATTCTTGTTTTCAGCATGATTTCGAATATCGTCATGGCGGTCATGATGAATGCCGGTAATGCAGACAAATTGACAGCCGGTATTACCGATACTGCAAGATTGCAGACGCTTTATGCCACATTTGCTGCACTTGCAGGAACCGCCCCGGCGACTTTTCTGATGAGCATAGTCGAGCGCATTGCCGCTGTAGCGCTTCATATCTCTTTATCAGTTTTAGTTTGGTTCGCTGTCAAAAACAATGGAAAATGCCTCTGGTTCTATCCTCTTGCCATACTGTTTCACACAGCAGTTAATGCGGTTTCCGTCATACTGTCGAGGTATGT
>Ga0272442_10008304_pt1 | contig 13197 bp, 8 predicted proteins | sample SSMForm2O_FD_200262 | JGI IMG/M metagenome (GOLD analysis project Ga0272442, IMG submission 200262) | Marine sediment archaeal communities from Little Sippewissett salt marsh, Falmouth, MA, United States - SSM-Form-2O | ecosystem: Environmental > Aquatic > Marine > Wetlands > Sediment ...
CCCTCGCCCAAAAACGGGACCTCCTCCACCGTCTGGTGAAGGAGGTCCGCGTCCATGATCGTCGAACCATTGAGGTCTGGTACAGGTTACCAAACCGTCAAGTGTTCGAATCCTGGCACAAATGGCTCCCCGGATGCGTCAGTCTACTAACTGGCGTGGCGTCGCGGAATCCCAAGTTTGGTTCCGGATCGTCCACGTCGCGGAAGACGGCCACCACCGCGCACTTGGAGACGCCATTCGGGAACAGACGGTCGAGATCGCTTTGGGGCCAAAGAGAGCATTTACGAACGGCAACGTAGGCGCGGCGACTCGTCAGGTGGGAACTGGCCAGATCGTCAGTGCCCTACCGGAGCCCCGTGGCAGGCCGGTGCGGTCCAAGGATCCGAGCAAGCCCCATGTTGTCGTCCTCCTCCAGAAGGCGCTCGAGTGGCAGCGCCAGCTCGACGCAGGTGAGGTAAGCACGAAGGCCGAGATAGCCCGGCGTGAGGGGATCTCCGGCGCGCGTGTCACGCAGATCATGGCCATGCTTCAGCTTGCCCCCGAGATCCAGCAGCACGTTCTCTCCATGCCCGACGCCCTCCTGGCATCGGCAATCACCGAAAGAGCCCTCCGTCCGATTGCGCGACTCGACGGTCTCGCGGACCAGAAGGCCGAGTTCCAGCAGCTCAGCCGCCCTGGATGCATGAACCGCACTCGACGTCACCACGCCCGAAGCTGCAGATGATGCCCCTGTAGTCTGCTCTGCCTTCGATGGCCGACGTCGCTCGGGCGTTCCAGCCTCCGTGGAGTGAGCGGCGACCCTGCCTGCAGCCCATGTCCCATCCTTGGCACCACTTTCAGCACACAGCGGGGTGGATCCTGCCGCGACGGCACATATCCAAGCATGGTGGCATATAGTGATCGCCATACTTGCCATGGCCCAATACTGACTCCTATACTGGTTGTACAATCTCTCATCTTGTGCTTCCCCTAGCCCACGCGAGGCATGCAATGAGAAAGTGGCTGGCGATTCTGATGCTCCTGGCAGGTGGTATCGCCCCCAGGATCCCTGAGGGGTTCGAGCTTCCGGCGTGCTGGGTCAGCTTCGACGGAGTCACGATGGCCCCGGCCGAGCCGCAGGTCAGCGTCCTCTCCTCGTCGGCGAGTGAGCTTGTCCTCAGAATCTTGACTCCCGGCGTGGTATCGGACTCGCTGGAGGTCGAGAGCGACGAGTATCGGAGGCTGAGCCTCCCGGGCTACGGCGCCACGCGGGACGTGGGCCACCCCGAACTCCCAGTGATCGGCCAGCTCGTCGCGGTCCCGCTCGGGTGCGACATTGCTCTGTCTACGGCATACACAGAGAGCATCAGGTACTGGATGCCCCTGGTGTATCCAGCGCCCGCTGAGACGGTCCGTCACACCGAGGACGGCTACGCGTACATCGATGAAGTCTTCTCCCTAGACGAGGACGCCTACAACTCTCGGGGGCTGTCCCCTGACAACGTCGCCTCTGCGGAGATCATCGGCTCGATTCGAGGGCAAGGTGTCGCGCTTCTGACGGTTCATCCGATCCGATTCGACCCCGAGTACCAGGAGATACGGATCCTGCCTTCGGTCGACATCACGCTCAGTTTCAATGGGGGCAGCGGTGGCGTCTCCGGCGATCTCGGCCCACTGGACTCGATCGCGCGGAGGGAGTTCTCCCGAACTACGAGGGATCGGGCGTGAGGGGCTCGAGGGATCCGGCGGACATAGGCCTCTGGGGCAGATGCTCCTCTATCGCGCAGTGCGACTCCCTCGGGGCCGACTACGTCATTGTCTACGACAGCTCTCTCCTCTCGGAAGCGTGGGTCGACTCGCTCGCCAAGCACCGTGCGGAGTGGCACGGCTACAACGTCGCGGTGGTGAGTGACAGCGATGCCGTTAGTATCTCGGAGCAGGTGCAACTCAGCAGCTACGCTCTCAGAAGGTTCGCGAAGGCCATCTATGACGGCGTTGACGCGGAGCACATGACGGACGGGCCGCCCGGGTACCTTCTCCTTGTCGGAGACGCGCGCGAGGATGAGGAGAACGACTACATGCCGGCCCACGAGTACGGCGGCACAGTCACGAGTGATCACTGGTATGGCTGTGTCGATGATCTGGCGGACAGCCTGGTGGCCGACATGATGATCGGCCGTCTTTGTGTCGATACCGACGCCGAGCTACAGGAGGAGGTCGAGCGGATCATCGACTACGAGGAGGGGGCGAGCGCTGAATCGTGGAGGCAGAAGGCACTGCTCACGTGCGGGTTCGCGTGGGGGGATGAATGCGAGCCGGGAGATGAGGAGTGCGAGTCATGCCAGAGGCTAGCTCCGAGTGCCGACTCCACTTTCAACTACATCGATGCCAAGTGGGGAGGCGGTGCGCCCTACAGCTTCGATCAGATCCACGCGCACGATTACGATCTGCCATACTGGTGGCAACAGCAGACTGCGGCAGAGGAAGACAACCTGGATGCCATCAACGACGGACGGCATATCGTAGTGCTCTGTGCCCACGGAAGCAAGCATGACGCTAGGGGCTTCAGCTGGCTGGCCGTTCCCGGTCTGGACAATGCCGGCAAGCTTCCGCTCTGGATGAGCTTCTCGTGTGAGACGGGAGCGTTTGACGCAGTAGAGGCAGACTCAGGCTTGCTATACCCCACCCACTGCCTGGGCGAAAGGCTGCTTCACCAGGAGAACGGCACCGGAGCAATCGCGTACCTCGGGGCAACAGAGGAGTGTAGCATGACTTCCTGGGAGCATCTCGGGAAGTACATGTGGGAAGGACTGCTTGACCACCATCACTACGAGATCGGTCAGAGTCTCGCCTTCGCGAAGCTGAAGGACCTCTCTGCTCTCGCGACTGCCAACAACACGAAGATGTACAACCTCCTGGGAGACCCGGCACTGAACCTGCTTCTCCTGGACGACGAAGGCTACGCCGGCGCTCCCGACTACGCTGTCTCCACCTCCGACCTCTCATTCTCGCCTGTCGCGCCGTGCTGCGGGGACACTGTGAAGCTCTCCGCTGTCATCTACAACCGGAGCAACTGCGAAGCGGCCCCGGGAGTCACCGTCCCGGTGGTCTTCAGTATTCTCGAACGGGATGGGACTTTCTGGGAGGCGCTCACCGATACGCCAAGGGTCCACGTGGGGTCCTGGGACTCGACGCTGGTCTCAGTGAACTGGTGTCCCGAGGACTCGGAGGTCGGTCACTGGCTCATGAAGGTCAGCATCGACACGAACTCACTGGAGCTCTGGAAGAACAACAACGTGGCAGAGGGGTTGCTGCCGGTCTACTTCGAGTGCCAGGGGTTTCCGAGGGCATTGGGAGCGTCGGGGTCCGCGCTGTCCCCGACTGTTGCCGATATCGATGTCGACGGCGATCTGGAGGTACTCGCGGGCAACTCTGATCCTGGCCGTATTACCGCGCTATCCGCTTCGGGGGACTCGTTGTGGTCCTACGTTGCAGCCGCCCCTATCCATGGGCCGGCTGCCGTCGCCGATATCGGGCTGGACGGGCAGCCCGAGGTAATCGTGACCACAGGGTCGTTCGTGCGAGCACTGACGAATGCCGATCCCCCCGTCGAGACATGGATGAGATACCTCAAGTACCTGAGATCGACGGCTGCATCTGCCGACCTGGAGTTCTCAGACGGCCAGCCGGAGGTGCTCGTCGAGGGAATGACGATGACAGATGCGCATTTCGTCGCGGCACTCAGACCAAACGATGGTGGTATCTACTGGAAGGAAGAGCTGGCTGCGCCACACGCTGACGTTCATGGCTCATCTTGCCCCGCTGTGGCCGATCTCGACGGAGACGGCACAGTGGAAGTCGTGTCAACATGTGATCAGGAGTCCCAGAATACTGTCGAGCGGCTGTGGGTCGTCGATTGCGAGGGTGCCCTGTTGTGGGCTCGGCACCTGATCGGTAACAGCGTCGACCGAGCGAGCAACCCGGTCGTAGGTGAGCTCGACGGAGAAGAAGCCGGGCTGGAGATTGTGTGCGGCGCTCACGCCGCTCAGTGCTTCAGTTGCACCGGAGACACACTCTGGTCCAAGTGGCTTCTTGGCAGGCTCGTCGGCGCTCTCATCGGAGATCTGGACGGCGACGGATACAATGAGGTTGCCGCGAGTGTAGCGATCCCCGAGGCATCAGCGGCTGCAAGCGGAATGGTCTACGTTCTCGAGGGAAGCACCGGAGCGCCTATCGACTCATGCGCGATCGACTACCCGGCAATAGGCGCGCCGATCATGGCCTACGTTGACAACGACGAGGAGCCAGAGCTTCTCGTTGCGTCGACAGAATCTTACTGGGTGGGGTCCGAGTGCCGATACAGGTCCCATGTCGACGTACTCACGCTCTCAGCAGCGGGAGCCTTGTCCCCCTTCGAGTACTTGCCGCGTCCCCTGCTCTTCTGTTGCGGCATCGCTGACGAGCCAGCTGTTGCGGACACAGATGACGACGGGAGCGTCGAGATCTGGGTTGTCGATGATACAGGCCTCGTGCATTGCCTCGAGTACTGGGGGCAGTCCGGGCCCCAGAGCCCGTGGCCATCCTTCCAGGGCGACGAGCGGCACACCGCGACGTACGAGACCCCAGTCTCAGGAGCCTATCCCGAGAGCACGTCGGTGTCCTGGTGGGGGGACTACCTGCTCACGGGAGACGTGACGGTCGACTCTTGGTCGAGACTCCTGATTCAGCCGGGCACCAGTGTGCGTGTCGCTCCCCTCCAGGACGACCAGGCCTCAGGTGTCGACACGTCGAAGGTGGAGCTCGTCATCGAGGAAGATGCGAGGTTGGACGTGCCAAGCGGTGTATGCCCCGTGGAGCTGACTTCTGCAGCAGACTCCCCGGCTCTCGGAGACTGGCGAGGGATCCGTCTCCGAGGTTCATCGACAGGGAAGCTTGCGGAGTGCGAAGTAGCCTACGCGGTCATCGGGATCGATGCGGCGAGCCCGGATACGGTCGTCGTGGAGCAGTGCTGTGTGGAGTCATGCTTGCTCAAGGGCATCCAGGTGTACGGCGGGTCCGGCCAGAGCTTCGTCCGCCTCATCGAGAACGACATCGCCGGTGGGCTGATCGGCATGGAGTTCCACGACTGCCACGCCCTCGTCGACTCGAACGCCTTGTCCTCTTGGCGGATGTATGGGATGAAGATCTACGATGACTACGGCTCCGACGTGATCGACAACACAATCACAGACAAAGACGGGGGCGAGCAGCTCTCCGGGATGTACGTCCAGGCGTGCCGTGGCACGCTCGAGATCACCGGCAACACCTTCCAGGAAGTCGGGAGCACGGGTCTGCAGTACGAGATGCCATACGGGACGGACCAGGGACACATCCACGACAACTCCGTGGTCTGCGCGAGCGGCTGCACGAGGGGCATGTACTTCTACGACTCGGCGCCGCTGGTCCGATGGAACGATCTTGAGAGTCCCTCGACGGCCTACTTCATAGAGATGTCCGGAGCCTCGCTCGCCCCAGACCTCGGCGACGCCCCGGGAAGCGACGGCGACAACAGCCTGTCGGGCACTGGAACGACCTACGGAGTGTACGTGGTGGGCGTGTATCAAGGGCCAGTCACGGCCGAGAACAACTGGTGGGCAACGACGGACACCACAGAGCTTGCGCAGATGTTCGTGGGACAAGTCGACTACGACCCGTGGCTGGACTCGGCTCCGTCGCGAGAGAGATCGGAGCGTGGCTCGACAGCGGAACTGCACGAGCTGCGCTTCTGCCTGAAGCAGAACTCGCCCAACCCGTTCAATCCGTGGACGAGCATCTCCTACGCCGTACCCGAGCCATCGCACGTGAGTCTCGACATCTACGATGTGGCAGGCCGTCACGTGGCCACCATTGTAGACGACACCCGTGAGGCAGGATGGCACACACAGAGCTGGAGAGGCACCGATGACTCGGGCCACTCAGTCGCGTCGGGCGTCTACTTCTGCCGACTTGTCGCAGGGAACCGGGCGGACTGCAAGAAGATCGTTCTTCTGAAGTGAGGAGGATGCATCATGCTGATTCGACGGTGTGCAGCAAGACCTATGCTCTCGCTTCTGATCCTTGGCTCAGCTATGGCGATGGGGGCGGCCGGACAAGAGGTTCTACTTGAGGCGTGTGACGTGGCCTCAATCGTGGATCCCGTGGAAACGACCGATCTCCGGCTCCTCATGAGGTTCGAGATTCCGGAGGAACTCAGTAGTGCTATCATTGAGTTGGCGGTTGTGGAGTTCGAGGCGGGTGTGCAGGCCGACGCGGCGGGCGGAGGGCTGGCCCTGAGTGCGTTCCCCCTCACGAGCAACTGGAGCCCGGCATCGGCAGACTGGGCGAGCGGATGGGAGAACGCGGGTGGAGACTTCGACAGGGGCACCCATGCGGCTTCAGTCGCACGTCCGTCGGATGCCGCTCTCATCCGGCTGGATGTGACTGACTTCGTGGGACTCTGGGCAGCCTCTCCCGAGTCCAACGTGGGGCTCATCGTCACGAAGCCCGACGGTGAAGCGGGCCAGTTCTCACCGGCCTGCACCGAGGGGAGCCGCACCGGGCAGCCGGTTCTCCGGATCTGGTACACGCGGTGCGACCGGGTCGAGAATGAGGATGGTCGGCAGGCTAGCACACGACCTCCCCAACGGCGACCGAGGAGGTGATGGACATGAAGCTCGCTACTGCAGCACTCGGGTGCATCCTCGCGCTCGGGTTCGCGCAAGTAACGTACCCAGAAGTTCACTGGACCCTTGTCGAAGGTCTTCTCCCGGACAACTATCTGGACTATCCCGCTGTGAGCAACTTCGACGGCGACGGCGACGATGATATCTCGAGTTTCGGCTGCTACCCCATCTACCACTACTGGAACCTCGGGCCTCCGGGAGCGCCCGAGTGGCAGGTGGACACGGGCCAGTTCGGAGGGCTGCCCCCGTGCTACGACCGGTTGGGTGCCCTGGGCGATGTCGACGGGGACGGCGACCAGGACCTCGTGCTTGCTTGCTACGACGGCTCCGTCAAGTTCTGCCGCAACATCGGCACGCCGCTCCAGGCGGTCTGGGAGTACGAGCCCGCCGTGGGCGAGAGCATCACGATGAACCCCGGCGGGGCCTGTCCTACCCTCGCGGATCTCGACGCAGACGGGGATCTGGACCTTGTCATCGTCAGCCCGTTCGGGAACGCCCGATACTGCGAGAACACAAGCTCCGCAGGCAGCCCGCACTGGAGAGGAACCTGCTGGATGGGTGTGAATGTGGGACCCGGAACTGGTGGCCAGATCGCCTTTGGTGATATTGACCTGGATGGCGATCTTGATGCAGTAGGAATAACCACGGACACACCTCTTCAGTGTTGGGAAAACGCGGGCACCCCCCAGGACTACCAGTTCGTGGAGAATCCCGCTATGATCGCGGGGATCGACCAGCCGTCAGACAGAGGCTTCGGCATCGGCCTGATCGACATCGACCGGGACGGTGATCTGGACATCCTCATTCCGTACTGGTTCGCTCAGACGTTCCTGTACCTCAATGAACTCGTGACGCCTATCGAGTCCGCGACCTGGGGATCAGTGAAGGCGCTGTATCGGTGAGACGCCCGAGCAGAGGGACGCACCACCATCCGGCTGGATGTGACTGACTTCGTGAGACTCTGGGCAGCAGCTCCCGAGTCCAACGCGGGGCTCATCGTCGCGAGACCCCACGGCGAGACGGGTCAGTTCTCACCCGCTTGCACCGAGGGGAGCCGCGCCGGGCACCCGATCCTCAGAATCTGGTACACCTGGCGCGAGCGGGATGAGACCGAGAGCGGCCGGCAGGTCAACCGACGACCTCCCCAGCGACAACCGAGGAGGTGATGGACATGAAGCTCGCGACTGCAGCACTTGCGTGCATCCTCGCGCTCGGGTTCGTGCAAGTGACCAACGCAGGAGTTCACTGGACCCTTGCCGAAGGTCTTCTTCCCGATGACTCTCTGTGTTACCCCGCCGTGAGTGACTTCGACGGTGACGGCGACGACGACCTGACCGTTGTAGCCTCCTCGCCGGTGAAGCATTACTGGAACCTCGGGCCACTCCCGGCTCCCGAGTGGCAGATTGACACTGGTCAGTTCGGCGGACTTCCGTCATGTCTCTACAGGAACGCTGGTCTTGGCGACGTAGACGGGGATGGCGACCAGGATCTCGTGCTTGCCTGCTACGACGGCTCCGTCAAGTTCTGCCGGAACGTGGGTACTCCCCTCCAGGCAGTCTGGGAGTACGAACCCGCTGTCTGCGAGAGTCTCTCTATGACCCAAGGTGGGGCCTGCCCCACGCTCGCAGACCTCGACGCCGACGGCGATCTGGACCTTGTTGTGGTCAACCACTTCGGGTACGCCCGTTACTGCAGGAACACGAACTCCGCAGGCGACCCGCACTGGAGGGAGACCTGTTGGATCAATGGACTGGTTGCTGGACCGGGACCCGATGGCCAGATCGTCTTCGGTGACCTCGACCTCGACGGCGATCTTGATGCCGTTGGGATCACTACCGGTACGCCTCTTCAGTGCTGGGAGAATGTGGGTACACCTCAGAGCCGCGAGTTCGTTGAGAACCCCTCCATGATCGTGGGCATCGACCAGCCTCCCGACATGGGGTTCGGTGTCGGCCTGATCGACATCGATCTCGATGGTGATCTGGACATCATGATCCCGTACTGGACCGAGACCTTCCTCTATCTGAACGAGCTCGTGACGCCTGTCGAGCCCGCGACCTGGGGGTCCGTGAAGGCGCTGTACCGCTAAGATCCTCACGACAACAGAGGGACGCAAGACACGAAGACCCGCTCGGCGAGCGGGTCTTCCTCGTTTCGAGGGCCAGCCGCAAACAACCTGCGACGAGCGCCTGCTCGCGGGGATCATCAGATGCGCCCGATGCAACAGCCACATGGTAGGTGTGAGCACGCACAAGAAGGACCGCAAGTACCCCTACTACCTCTGCAGCAAGCGCTGGAACATCAAGGACTGCGACCAAGACTACGTGCGCGCTGACCTCTTGGAAACTGCGATCATCGAGGACGTGAAGGGCATGTTCCGCGACGAGCAGTTCATGGGCCGTCTGTGGGAGGAGGCCAACAGACTGCTCTGCGCGGAGAAGCCGAGCCTCGAGCGGGAGATCGAGACCGTCGATGCCCAGATCGCCAAGGCCCGGGCCACCATCGACCGGTACTTCGAGGCGTTCGAAGCGGAGACGATGAAGCCCGAGGTCTGCATGGAGAAGGTCGATGACCTGAGGGCCCGGATTGAGCAGCTCGAGGACGAGAAGCGTGATCTGGAGGAGAGGCGCGAGCGTCTGGACATCCCCGCTCTCGACAAGGAGATGCTCTCGCGCCTTGTGGGCAACTTCGAGGACGTGATGGCGGAGGGCACGAACCCACAGAAGAAGGACCTTCTTCGCCGACTGGTGAAGAAGGTCCTCATTCACGACAAGCGCACGATCGAGATCTGGTATGCGTTACCGAACCAGGGCTCGGTTCGTACACCGGGACATCTGGCTCCCCGGGGTGGTGTCCCAGAGAGTGCTGGTATGGGATGAGGTCGCCCTCAAGATGGAGCGTGCTGCCAAGGGACACTCAGGGATACGTGTGTCGCCTGTTACCTGACGACCGCGAGCGTGCTCGTCCGCGTCTCCCCCAGTGCCTCCACGGTTACGATGTAGAGACCATCGGGGACCTTCGAGCCGCTGTCTTCGCGGCCGTCCCAGCGAAGCAGATTCGCGCCCGCGCCCAGGTCGACCCCAGTAGCCAGCTTCCGCACCAGACGACCCGCGCGGTTGTAGATGCTCACGGTCACGGGCCCGGAGCGGCCGAGAGTGAAGCCGATCCCCACATCTTCCCTCGCGAAGCTACCCGATAGAGAGAACACGCGCGGGCTGAACGTCACCGCGGAGAGCCCTCCACCTGCGCCAACGCCCGCGTCGATGTAGACTGCGTAGGTGCCCTCGGACGTGATCGGGGCCGAGATGCTCCCGCCATCGGAGATCAGCGTACCGCCCAGCCGCTGCCAGTCGACGCCGTCAGTTGACAGGTAGAGCGACAGGACTCCGTTCGGCCGCGCCGCAGACGAATCCTCCCCGATCTTCACTTCGAGTGTCGCCGCCTTCTCGAGCGGAACGCCCTCCCACGCGATGTCGTAGCCAGCCAGGATCAGCTCGGCTCCGCCGGGTAGCGTATCGGGAACGGCGAGTTCGCCGGTCGGTTCCACCACGACCGTTGCGTCGTTCTCGAACGCGTGCGGCGGGAAGTAGAGGTGGGCTTCACGGTTGGTGGTATAGACATCTCCGCCGCACGACGCGCTCACCAGCACCGGTGTCGTCTGCCACGCCCAGGGAGCTGCATTGTCAACTACCACATTGATCAGAGCTACTCCTGTGAGGCCGAGGGTGTCCGAAACCGACAACTCGACTTCGTAATCCCCATCGTTGACCAGCACTGTGTTCCACCCTCCAAGCACTCCGTTGGTCACCTGCAAACCAGAGCAGGCCAACAACTGCCAGGAGGGACTCCCTTCTGGTCTCACCTGGATCGTGTAGCGCTCGAAGCGAGGATCGGCAGCCGTTCCGATGACGGAGATGGAATCCCTGACAGCTTCCCCGGACGTCGGGTAAGAAAGCATGGGCACGGGGGGAGTACCGTCGATCCCGAACTCGGCAACGGCCGGCGTCGGGTCGACATTGCCGAATCGATCCCGCCCCACAACCTGGAAGACATGCCCACCGTCCGACAGGCCATCAGCTACCCAGAAGTCCAACGGGCTCCATTCCGACCACGAAGATCCATCGAGCGAGTGGGAGAAACGGGCACCCCAGCTCTCTCCATAAGCAGCGGCGAAGACCATTGTCTGTGCTCTGCCAGCAGAGAGTTCAGGCGGCGCGGCCGAAATGACAGCCTGCACAGGCGTGCGGTCTGGTCTGTGCGAGGACACTCCGCAACCGGACTGCCCAAATCCGAACCAGATACTGCCTCGACCGTCTTCGGCGATCGTTCGGACCGTGTTGGATGCGAGCCCATCCACCCAAGTCCACGCCGTACAGGTCGTCCAACCAGCGCTCGTGTACCGGCCAACACCGTTGTCTTCCGTGCCGACCCAGACATCACCTGCTGAGTCGACCATCACCGTTAGCACTGCATCGCTCGGGAGCCCGTCGGCCTCCGTGTGTGACGTCCAATGTGAGCCATCGTAGCAGGACACCCCGTGTCCGGAGGTGCCAAACCACAGATGACCATGACGGTCCTCTGCAATCGCTCTGACATCGTTGCTGGCCAGACCATCTGCCGTGGTGTATGTCATCCAGCTCGTGCCGTCGTAACAGCTGACCCCACTACCCGTGCCAAACCACACCGAACCCGTGCTGCTCTCAAGGATCGCGCTGACGCTGTCGCCCGCCAATCCATCCCCAGTCGTGTATGTGTTCCACTCCACACCGTCGAACTCCGTCACGCCGCTAGGAGTACCGAACCAAAGGCTGCCGGCGCGATCTTCGATGATGACCGTGACGGTAGAGTCAACCAGTCCGTCCGCAGTTGAGTACGTCGTCCAACCGGAACCATCATAGCGACTCACGCCGCAATGCCACGTGCCGAACCAGAGATTGCCAGTGTGATCCTCAGCGACAGCCCGCACCCGGTCGCCCGCAAGTCCGTCGGCGTGCGCGTAGGTAGTCCAGTCCAGACCATCGTAGCGGCTCACACCGCCGCCTTCCGTTCCGAACCAGAGATCCCCCGAACTGCCACTTCGGATGGCGAAGACCTCGTTGTGTGAGAGTCCGTCGGATGTTGTGTATGTCACCCAGCTCACGCCGTCGTATCGACTCAGACCACCCCAGGTCCCAAACCACATATTCCCCGAGCTGTCCTCCAAGACCGCAACCACATGGTCGTTGACCAAACCTTGAGTGGTTGTGTACGTGGTCCACTTCACGCCGTCGAAGCAACTCACTCCGCCCGGGGACCAGAAGGATGCGTACCATAGACGTCCGTCACTGTCCTCCGTGATCGCACGCGAAACTTCGCCTGCCAGACCGTCGGTCGTCGTGTAGTTCGTCCATGTCGCTCCGTCATACCGGCTCAGACCTCCCCCCGTGCAGAACCACATGCTGCCGGAGCTATCCTCGCATATAGCCAGTACGTAGTTGGCCGCCAAGCCGTCATCAACGGTGTATGTACTCCAGACGGCCCCGTCAAAGCAACTCACACCATCGAACTCCGTGCCGAACCAGAGGCGACCCGAGCCGTCCTCGAAGATCGATACCACGCTATCTCCTGCCAGACCATCTGCGGAGGTGTACGTCGTCCAGCTGGTACCATCGTAGCGACTTGCTCCGCTGGATGTCGCGAACCACAGATTGCCCTCCCTATCCTCCACGACCGCACTGACCTCGTTGCCCGCGAGTCCATCAGCTTCGGTGTATGTTGTCCAATCCTCGCCGTCGTATCGGCTCACGCCGCCCCCAAAAGTCCCGAACCACAGTACGCCCGATCCGTCCTCAAGGATCGCCAACACCCCGTCATTTGCTAGGCCGTCGGCAGTCGTGAAGCTCGTCCAGCTCACACCGTCGTAGCAGCTGACACCGTTGTTAGTCCCAAACCACAGTCTCTCGGACCTGTCCTCAACAATCGCCATCACAGCGTTGTCCACCAGACCATCGCCGATGCCGAAGCTCTGCCACTCCCCCTGAGCCGGCAACGGACAAAGGCAAATCGCAGAAAACACGGAGACCAGGACGGCCGCAAGTGCAGGGAAGCACACTCGCGCCGCGAATCCCTGGGTTGTTTCCTTCATTCCAGCCGATCTCCTTCGCGACGTCCCAGCCAAGACTGGAACACTCATGTGATTGAGGGTACCTCAGGGTAGCACTTGCGCACGACCATCTCAACGCCGGCCACCGACGCGACGCGCTCCGAGGGGAAGCACCGGGCACAAGAGAAAAGGACGCCCCAGATCTGACACCCGGGGCCTCCAGCATATTGCTTCCAAAGCAGGCTCAAAGCACCACGGGGAGCGCCTTTCGGCGCTCCCCGTGTCCACCTAACTGGCGTTAGGTTGCTTGGCTCCCCGAATGTAACAGTATTCGACGCAGGCGGGGGCGGGCACAGACGGAGATCTGGTTCCGGATCCGGCACATGGCCCTCGATGGCGGAGACGGCGCCAGCCGGGCCAGCTACTGCGAGCAGA
>Ga0272442_10008305_pt1 | contig 13197 bp, 12 predicted proteins | sample SSMForm2O_FD_200262 | JGI IMG/M metagenome (GOLD analysis project Ga0272442, IMG submission 200262) | Marine sediment archaeal communities from Little Sippewissett salt marsh, Falmouth, MA, United States - SSM-Form-2O | ecosystem: Environmental > Aquatic > Marine > Wetlands > Sediment ...
GTGCCTTAGCTCTGTCCAGGAGGCGAGAGTGGTTTGGAGGCTCTTGTCGGACCAGGCCTCGGATTGCATGAACGCGGGGTACGTGTTGTCACGCTCTTCCAAAAGCGGTTTCATTGAGAAGAGCCACGCGAAGTAGAGGTTCTTGTTCCAGTCATCCTGCGAGAGGTTTGCGAACTCTTCGCGTAATGAGTCACGCTGTGTGGCATAGTGCCAGTAGCTCGCGTCGCCCTCTTCAGCAATTATCTCTTGCGCGCGCTCGGAGCCGAGGACGCTCATAACGTCAAGGCCGCGGGGGAAGCACCTTTGCTTTCCTGCAATCGTGGTGCAAGTGGTGAATGCAGTTGAGCTGCCAGTGTACTGGCCGGCAGCGGGGAACACGAGGTTTTGGAACATGTACGAGTCGGGCACGTAGCGCTGGCCCATGAACCTCATTCCCTTGGAGTTGTTCAGGCACTCGTCCAACTGCTCGGGTGAGAACGGTGGCGGGATTTCGCAGAAGCCAGTGCCACCGTAAATCTCTGGCAAGCGCATTTGCGCTATCTCGCTCCTGAACTCGAACAAGTAAGTGCCGTCAGTGAGCACTTGCTCGGTTATCACGGGGGGGTAAGCTGACTGGACTGCTTGCCGGTACTCGTAGGGCGTGAGGTCATCGGAAGTGCCAACGAAGAACGAGGTGATGGAGTATAATTCCATCCACGCTTCGCGCGCTGTAATGTCCGAGTGCTTTGGGAGCGTGGCAGAGTCCATCGCGAGAGAGGCGAGGATTGCTTGCGTGGTTTGCTCGTCCGCCTGCTCTTGTGTTACCAGGCCTTCTTGGATGAGGAAGCTCATGCGACCGTACCACATCATTGCCTTGAAGTAGCGCTCGAGCGCTTGCGAGCGCGTGTAGTGGCCGCGGGGCTTGTACTGCGAGTAATCCTCCTCGTAATAGAAGATTGGGCTGTTCGCGAAGCCTGTTGCGTTGTTTATGAGCTCTAGCTCGCTCGCCACGTCCGCTTGAACGTAGCCGGGTATTTGCGCGTTGGGGTCGAGCAAGCGCCTTGCGACACAGAAGAACGCGATGTTCTTGCGCGCTGCTTCCTTAACTCGCTCGTCTCGCGCGCTGTTGTATTGTTCTTGTGACTCTACCATCATCGCATCGCTTATTTGCTTGATGGTTGAGGAAAAGTTGTTTTCCTCTACTTGCATTAGTAGGTCGCTGAACTGGATGTGGTACAAGTGAAGCGAGGCGTCAGAAGTAACGAATACTGGAACGCCTGACTGGCGGACTGTCCTATAAGCGTCAACAAAATCGCTTTCTTCGCCCCAGGGGTAAGGGATTACCACGAAACCGTTTTCTGAGAGCATTGACTTCTGCTGCTCGCTCATGCCAAGCGCGGTGGCAACGGAGTCATAGTTCTCTATTTCTGCTTGGGTTACTGGGAGGGCGCCCGTGGGGGCTGACGCGTAGTAATAGACTTGAGAGTAGTTGGAGTAATCGCTAAAGCCCTGCTTGGGGTTCTCCCAAGAGCTAGCGGACCCGGGGCCTGTTGAAGGGTTCTTGAAGTCCACTCCCCCTCCACCGGAAACTGGTGTTCCAGAGCCTGAGCCGCCCGGGGTCGGGGCTGGCGGGAAGTATCCTCCGGAGCCGCCTGAGCCCGAGCCACCTGAGCCTGAGCCGCCCGCGTTGCCGTTGGGGGTGAGGTAGTTGAGAGAGCACTCGCCAATGGGCTCGAAGAACATGCAGATTACGAAAGGGGCGAGGATGGCGATGATTAAGCCGACTATCGCGCCGATGACTATGCCGTAAGCGTACGAGCGCGCTTTCTTACGAGTTTCCTCGTCAAGAGCTTGGCCTACGGCGTAGACTGCGCCCGCGAAAACCAGGAGGCCGATTGCAAGGGGCGTGAGAATCCCGCGCAGTAAGAGCGCGAGCTCCATCATGTTCTCGTTTGCTATGTCGCCTACTTCAGAGAGGCTGCTGGCAGCAAAAGCCAGGTTTAATAGCACGGCGAGCATTACCACGGCCGCTGAAAACTTTCTTGTTACACTCATTACAATACACCCCATAATTCACGCGTAGCGCACTAGCTCGGTCGAAAACTTTTTTCCCTTGAATTGCTTGACTCGGTAGTAGGATACTAGCCTGACCCGCTCTTCAACTAGCTTGAACTCCATGACAACATCGAACTGGCGCTCTATGACTGTTACAGTGTCCTTGGAGGTTATGGACGGGTCCATGAAGCACACGAGCGTGGAGCCTGACTGCTCTGCCTTCCTAATGTTGTCTGTTAAGAAACGTGAAATGTCAGAGCCCTTGTAAGCGGGCACGAGCTGGTTAAGCGCCGCGAGGTAAACTAGCTTGGCCCCATCGCGCAATTCAGTGCTGAGCTTTATGCTGATGTCAGTTGTCTCCGGGTCCACTTCAACCAGCTTCAGGCTATCTCCGAGTGGGAACGCCTGCTTTTCTGACTTTGGTGAAACGGTTAGGACAGCGCACTTGCCGGATTGCATCGCGTGCGCGATTAGCTTTGAGTGAATGAACTCTTCCGCCTTCGCGCCCACGGGGCCTTCTACTAGTATCGACCTGCTGCCGGATAAGAGCTCTGTAACACTGACTTCTTGGCCCGAGCCCGGTGCTTTCGAGCGCGTGAAAAAGAAAGCTGCAACAGCAACAGCGAGGAGCACTGCAAGCGCGCCAGCGCCTAGCAAGTAAAACAGTGGGACAGCGTCCTCTCGTACGACCCTGAACTCTTCTGTCTCGTAAGCGTAAGTCGCGTTCATTCCATTGGGCAAGCTCACTACCGCAGAGCCCTTCCAAACGTAATTGCCTGGGAGCAACGGGTCACCGTCTTCATCAACCAAGGGCACTTCATGCGAGTTGTTGGACGCCAGTGTCCCCGGAGCATCCTCTCCCATCCCGTGCTTTGCTTGTATTAGCGTCCCGCTCTCGTCAAGCAAGACAGCAGTCCAAGAATAGTGCAGCGTACCGCGGTCGTAGAGCGTTGTCTGGTTCGAGACAAAGGAAAACGGCTCGCCTGGAGAGACCTCTTGCTCGTGCACTGGGAAAGGGAGGTTGTTGAACCTCAAGTGAGGCAAGAGCAGGAAGCTCGTGTTAGCAGAAGCAGCCTTTTCCTGGCTTGACTCGATTAGAATGTCGCAGGATATAGTGTAATTGCCCGGGGCGCTGAGAGAGCCAGGCAAGAGAATAAAAGAGACAACGGCTTTTCGTGAGGGGAGGTCGACCACGCCCTGCTGCACGTCCCCGCGCAGCCTGCAGACCATCACGCGGGCTTCCGCGCCAGAGTAATTGGCAAAGCCAACCACGTCAAGCTTCTCACCAGGAAAAAACTCTGACTCGCGCTCGCCGTTAAAGTTAGTGAAAGCGCGGAGCTCGTCAGCAAGAACCGGGGTTGACAGGAGGCAAGCTAGGAAAACAGCCAGAACAGCTTTTGATTCTAGGCTGTTATGCGCTGCCAAACCGACCTGACCTCACTCGCTTGAAAATCATGAAGAACGCGGCCCCAAGCAAGGCGGCTCCCAAAACAATTCCCGCAGTCGTCAACAAGTCAAAACCCCCGTTGGAAGCGCTCCCCCCGTTAGTGGGAGTGGAAGCGCATGAAACACCGTCAGCAGCGCACGCGCCAGCGCACGCTTCCTGCTCGTAATCGCAAATCCCTGTGACTGGAGTGCAGTTGCCGTTAAAGTACCTGACCCCGTTCTCACAATAGTCAGGGCAGCCTGCCTTGTCACAATTGCCCCTGCAAGCGTCCGCGAGGCACCCGAAGTCACATGACTGGTTCTGCCACCTCTTGTCCACGCAAACCTCGAGAGTGTTCTGGCCGACGCACCGCTGCACTCCAGTAACGCACGGGGTGCGGCACTTGGGCTTAAGCGCTTCATCGTAAACGCAGCCCGCGTCACAGAACTCTTCAAGCTCCCAGAACCCGGTTTCACTGCAAACGTGGACCGAGTCATTAACGCACAAGCGCGTGCCAGGAGTGCAGACAGGGCACTCGCCACAGTCCTCCGGGCAGCTCGTGCAATTCTCGCTCTTCCACGCAGTGCAAATCCCGTCACCGCAATAGTAAGGGCCAGTGAACTCCAGAGAGTAGTCAACCGCACTTCCTGCGCCCACAAGCCAGTAGCCTGCTCAGTGTTACCCATGACCAGGAACTTGTAAGAGTAAATCCCGTTATTGCATGACTCGGAAGTAGTGAGGTTCTCGAAAACAAACTCGTAGGAAGTGGTCTGCCGCTCAAAGCGCGCGGGGCACCCGATGTCACCAGAAACAGGGCAGAGCACCTTGGGCGCCGCCCGGATAACCGCTTCCCCGCCGTTAATGCACTGGTTGGGGAGAAGCGTGACGTTCGCAACGTAAACAGCGAACCCATCACCGGAAACCCCCGAGTTTTCTATGACTATTGAGAGGGTCACATTGCCCCCCTGCCTAACCCCCGAATTGCTCTCCGGGGAAGAATACCCTAAGTCATTCCACCCCGCTGAGACAACCGGGAAGAACATGAAAAACGCTAGCAAAACCACGTAAAACCTTTTCAACGTAACACCGAAGAATTATCGTAAGAGCACTCTTATAAACCTAATTAGACAAAATAAGAAACCCCGTGTTTCACGGGAAATGCCATAGTAACTCAGCCTGGTTAGAGTGCCAGACCACAACCAAAGTTGTGAGGCAAAACTCATAAGTTCAACTTGGTGAGTAATGAGCCGCAAGGCGATGATGTGAACTTCACCAGACTGAGACATCTGGAAGCCGAGGGTTCAAATCGGATTTCGCTGGCGCGAAAAACGTTCCAGCGTTCCGCTGAAACTCCCTCCTATGGCATACAACCTTTTTTTTACAGGAACATTGCCAAGCCAGCGAGCATTACGAGTACCCCGAGCGCTAGCGTTGCCTTGAAGAAATCGGTTTTCTCCGCGAAGTCCATTAAGAGCCTAATAGTGGCTACGCCTGTTAGCGCGGCTGCAAGGCCGCCCGCGAGCATTGGCCCGTCAACCGTAAAACCCTCTTTGACTAGCGGGAGCGCGAGCTGCGCTCCTAGGACTATGGGCGCGCTCATCAAAAAACTCAGCTTGAAAGAATCCTTCAAAGAGTATTCTTGGGCGAGGAGAGCCGCAACGGTCACTCCGGAACGGCTTATTCCGGGTAGGGCTGCAAAGCCCTGGACCACTCCAGTGATTACTGCGTTGAATGGCTTGAGCTGCTTGTGCCTCCCAGCAGACCTTGTTTTCTGCAGGAACGCGATGCCAACAAGGAAAACTCCGATGAGGATTGTGAATAATGCTTCGGGGAGCTCTACGCTGAACGCGAGCAAAAGAAGCGGGGCAGCAACTAGGGCGCTGGAGAAAGTTGAGAGCAACAGGAAGATGAGCAGGTCTTTTTTCGCTTTCTTTTTGTAAGCGCTTTGGATTATTTGGATGAAGTCCTTGTGAAAGTAGGCTAGGACTGCTAGGAGCGTGCCGGAGTGAAGCCAGATTGCTATGCCTAAAGCGTCGGAGTAGGAGAGGCCGGCGAGGAACTTGCCTGCTAGCGTTACCATTCCCTCCGAGCTTACGGGAAGCCATTCAGCAATCCCTTGGATGATGCCTAGGAGGATTGCTTGAGAGTAGTCCATGCGCAATTCTTTTACTCCATAATTTTTAAACCCGCGGCAGGAAATGGATTACAATGAACTTGTTCAAGCGCGGTCAGGCCGCGACAGAGTACTTGATCATTTTGGCAGTAGTAATAATCATTGCAATCATAGTAATAGGGGTTATCGGCGGGTTCCCTGGTATGACGCAGGGGATTAGCGAGCGCGAGTCCGCGTCTTACTGGGCGAGCGCGCACATTGGATTGATTCGTTACACTTTTTCGCAGGACGGGGAGAACAACATGATGCTTGTTAGGAACAACAACCCGTTCATGGTCACGGTCGAGCACATTTTTGTTGACGGCACGGACATTGTTCCACAGCCGTACACGATTGCACCGGGAACCACCCAGAACTTCACGTTCACTTCCTTTAACTGCAGTGTTGAAGGCACTTACTCTTACACTGTTAGAGTTGTTTACAGTGACCCGCAGTACAACACGGTTTACAGCTTCCATGGGGAGAAAAACCTTGTTGGAAGGTGCCAGCCCCCGAACGGGACCCCTGGCAGCGCCACACCCACGCCAACCCCCGGGGGTGCAACGCCGACTGTGAGCGGGGCAACCCCAACGCCCACGAGCGCTCCAGCAGGGTGCACTGCGCACGCGAACTGCGCGAGCGGCGTGTGCTGGATTGGGACATGCCATTACTGCGGTGACGGGTACTGCGACCCAGGCGAAACAAGTGTTAGCTGCAGCCAGGACTGTGGCGGGGCGAGCGTTTACGTTTGCACTAGCGACTTAACTGAGGGAACCTGCTCTTCAACAACGCAGACTTATAGCCTCCCAGGAACAACTGGCACTATTACTGGGGAAGTGGTTTTTGACTCTGGCTGTAGTGATTGCGTGATGGAAACCTATTGCCTTGACTCTCCGGGCGGGAGCTGGGTGCAGGGAACTAGCTATGGGCTTCATGGCTACGACCCCACGAACGTGATTCATGTTGACGGCTTGACAACAGGCTGCACTAACAATTACGGTTTCAGGATTGTTGCAACCACTTGCACTCCAACGTACAGCTCGTTTAAAACGAGTTAGAAAAAGCTTACTTCTTTTTTCTCACGGGCTTCTTTGGCTTTTCTGTTTGGCTGAGCCAGTCCTCGAACTCCTTGTCTATCTTGGAGTGGTCTATCTGGAGTTCCGCGGGCTCTTCTTTTGGCATGTGCTTTATCATCCTCTGCTTTGAGTAGTCATCGAGCTCGCTGAATGGCTCTGCCTCAGGTGTTTTTTCTAGGTTGAATGGCATGCGCGGCATGTAGTCGCCGAGTCCCCTCTTGCTCCCCATTGCAATGTAAACAGCGGCTCCCACTACAATGATTATGGCGGCGAGCACAACGTAGCCTATGGTGTTGACAACGCGTGAGAGCGTGTCATCCCCGCCGCTTGCAGCACCGTTGCCGGTTGCCGCGTTCCCCGCGCTGGTGTTCGAGACCACTGGGGGGAGGAAGCCTGTTTGGTTGCATGCTTCGGAAGCGTTAAGCGCTTGTGATGAAAGAGAAATGGAGTTTACTAGGTACTCGTCAGCGTCGGAGTACCTGTCCTGCTCAATCGCCTTTTGGGCGAGGTAGAGTTGTGAGGAAGCGTTGTTAAGAAGCTCGCGTGAGGCGTTAACCCCCACCCCGCACGCGGAGCGCGCGTAAAGAGTGCGGTTAACAGAAGAAACGTTTTCAAGGGCTTGGTCGTAAAGCTGGAGAGACGTCCTGCACCTTGGGGCGAGCTCTGAATAAGAATCGGATAGCTCGCGGACCTCGTTTTGCGCGCTAGCGCCCTTGGTTATCGCTTGGGAGAACTCGCAGTAGCGTATGTGCGTGCGCGCTTGGGCCAAGTGGCCTGAAGCATCGGACAAGCTGTTTTGCACGGCTTGGAGGCCGCAGCAAAGGCCTGAAGAGCAAAGCGAGCCCACTTCAAGGCTCTTCTCGTTGAGCGCTTGCTCGGCGGCTTCAATGTTGTCTATCGTGCTGTTCTCTGTAGAAGTCATGGAGTGCATTATGGTGAAGGGAATCGTGGCAGTGTCAGTTGCTTCAGCCCCGTTGGCAGTGCCAGTTAACTCCACGTTCACGGTGGCTATGCCATCTCCCTCTCCTCCGAGCCTGACCGGGAAGCTTATCTCGCAGTAGCTCCCGCTCTCCGGGGGTATCGTGCACTGCTTTCCCCCGTCAACCATTTCAGAAGTGGGGAAGTCGTAGTAGGAGATGTTAACGAACATTGCTTGCTCGTGGGGGTTGTGTATGTAAACGCTTGAAGAGTAAACTTCCGCTCCGCCGGCGGGGTCGCAGTTCCATCCTTTTAGTGTTAGCTGTGAAGAGCTAGCCTGGAGCTCGGCGGCGGCTGAAAAGCCCGCCATTAAAACTAGTAAGAATACCGATGGAAAAAGCCATTTAGTGTTGCCCATACTATCGTTCACCTTGCGTTTCTATGATTTCGCGTCTAGAATATTTAAAACCTGTGGGCTTAAAACTAGTCTAATGGCGTATAAAGTGCCGAAAAGCCATCCCAGGAGGGACTCCATTCTCGTGCGCGAGAGGCTCGTTAAGGGTTTTCACGACGGGCTAGTGTGCGGGGAGGGGCTTATTGCGCAAGGGAGGGGAGAGGCTTTTGACTACCTGCTAGGAGAGAGGACAACCCGCCCTGCGGGGAAAGCGGCTAAAGCGGCTGCGGCAGCCATCATACTGGCAAAAAAGCCGGTTATCTCCGTGAACGGGAACCTCGCGGCATTGTGCCCGGCGGAAGTGGCGGGGCTCGCTGAGGAAGCGGGGATGCTCGTGGAAGTGAACTTGTTTTACAGGACTGAAAAGCGAGCGAGGGCGATTGGCAAGGCGCTGGAGAAAGCAGGAGCCAAAAACGTTCTAGGGGTAAAGGATGCTGAGAAGAACATTCCAGGGCTCGGGAGCGAGCGTGGGAGGACGAGCAAGCAAGGCATTCACTCCGCTGACCTCGTGCTGGTGTCTATGGAGGACGGGGATAGGACTGAAGCGCTTAAGAGAATGGGGAAAAAAGTGATAGCAATTGACTTGAACCCTCTCGCGAGAACATCAAAGAAAGCGGATATTACTGTAGTGGATAATGTCACGCGAGCGTTCCCAAGGATAGCTGGCGAGGTAAGAAAAATGAAGGGCAAGCCGGCGCTTGCGAGAAGGGTGCTTGCAGGGCATGATAACAAGGGGCTCTTGAGGGAGTCGCTAAGGTTGATTAAGAAGAGGCTTGAAACTCTATCAAAGTAAGACGGTGTTTTTATTGGACGGGGTCACTACAGCGCTTTCATCGCTTCAGCTCCCTTGGTTCACTTGGGCTTCTGTAGTGATTGACAGGTACTTTTACCTCCTCCTCTTCCTGCTTGCTTTCGCGCTTTACATTGTTTACCCGAGCGTTAGGAAGAACAAGCTCAAGCTATGGGCTTTCGCGCTCGCCCTGCTGCTCGTGTGCAGCGCGGTGATAGCGCTTAAGACCGCTTACAGCGCCCCCAGGATTTGCGTTTCCGACAAGCTCGGCTACTGCCCTAGCGATTACTCTTTCCCAAGCGGGCACACCGCGTTCGCGTTCACTTTCGCTGGAGCAAGCCTTGGGACAACGCTTTTCCCGCTTTTCTTTTTGATAGCGATAATAACCGCTATTAGCAGGATGTACCTGGGAGTGCACTCGCTCAACGACGTGATAGCGGGTGCGGGGCTGGCTCTAGGGATATACTTTTTCGTGCAGGACGCGCTCCTGCACTATTACAGGAAGAGGTTCAGGAAGTGGGCGCCGCCAAAGCAAAAGCCGGCGGATGTTCACTTCGGGCTCGGGAAGCTGGTTGGCTGGAGCAACAAGCACTCTTTCGAGTTCAGGCGCCAGGTCTCGCACATCACGTATGGGACAATAATAATCGCGCTCATTTATTTTCTTGGGACGGCGAAAGCAGAGATTCTTTTATTGTGCGCGCTTTTCCTTGGGATGACCGCGATGCACTTGCGGATGGAGAAAAAGCGCGCTCCGGTAGTGGACTACTTGTTTGACTTGCTGGAAAGGCCGATGGTAATGCCTGCAAAGGGCGCTTTCATGTATACTGTCGGAGCAATGCTCGCGCTCTCTTTCCTGGGAAACTTGGATTACGCGCTCGCAGTTCTCGCTGTAGTTGCTTGGGGGGACGGGATGGCCACGGTTTTCGGGAGGCACGGGAAAGCAAAACTGCCGTACAATAAGAAGAAGACCGTGCTTGGGACAATCGCGTTCGCGGCCTTTGGCTTTGCGGCCGCGTCGCTGTTCATTGGCTGGGCCGCGCTCCCTCTCGCGATTCTTGCAGCGCTTGTTGAGAGCCTTGAGACGAAAATGGATGATAATTTTGTTATCCCGGTCGCGTGCATCGCGTTCCTAACTGTTTTTGGGTGAGCGGGAAAGCGTTATAAACCTCCCAGCGAACAAAAATCTTGTTTCTGGTGATTGTTAATGCCTAAGCCTAAAAGTGATTCAATCGAGCTAATAGAAAAATACATTTACGCGGCCAAGGCAGCGGGGTACTTGACCGCTGATGGAGGGCTCTCTGCCTCTGGGAGAGAGCTCGGGATTGTCTTGGCAGAAGAGGATGCTAGGAACGTGAGGTTCTCAAGCGAGTTCGACCCGGCGAAGCTGAAGCAGAAGATAACGTTTTACGCTACCACAACTGTTTTTGAGAAGGAGCTGGGAGCGCTTAAGGCGCTGAACGACCTGCGGAGGCACGGGCAGGCGTCAAAAGAGATACCTAAACTGGTGAAAAGGCTTCTCACAGGCAGCAGGGATGAGTCGGACCTCGCTCACAAGAAGCTTTACCTAATGGCTGCCGAGGGGAATAAACACGTGGTAATAGCGCTGTCAAAAGCGATTGAAAAGGGGAATGACAAGAAAGGAGAGGCGGCAGCGCTCTTAGGCGATATCGGGGACGAGCGGGGCGTGTACGCCCTAGTGCAAAAGCTTTACAACGGGAGGGAGGAGAACCTCATCTGCCTTAAGGCTTGCGCTGCATCGCTTGGGAAGCTTGATTATGCTGACAATGACCTTCTAGACCAGGCTATAGCGGCGTTGGAGGGAAGCGGGGGGCTTGGCTCGGAATACGACCGGGTTAAGCTCGCTTCGGCTGAAGCGCTCGCGAGAATAGGGAAAAAGCCCACTGTAAAAGTCTTGGAAGCTGCTTTAAGCAAGGAGCCGCCCGCAGTACTGCGCGAGTCGCTGGAGCAGGCAATCAAGGAAATTAAAAAGCGTGAGAAAAAGCGCTAGCCGCGCACGCAGTAAATAGTCGAGTTCTCGTAAAACACTTGGCCTTGCGTAACCGGGTCGGTGCAGCCTTCCCCACAGTAAACTAGCTTGTACTTTAGGTCGGGGACCTCGCCTTGGGAGTAAACCCCTCCTGAGACAGTGTTGTAGGGGATGGTGGTGAAAACGTGTATGAACGAGAAGTCAGTGCGCTCGCCGAACAAGACTGTTCCCTGCGGGTACTCTGTTAAAAGCGGTTTCTCGAAGCCTACTTCCTCTCCCATGACCACCGCGACCCTCCCAGGCGGGCTCGCTGGGGCTTCACCGTAATTAGTGATAGTGAACTCCCAGTGGACTTCTATTCTAGTAGGGCTCTTGAGGTCTGTCTGGGTTGGCGCCAAGCGCACCCTGCAATAGTTCTCGGAGCCAGGGCTCTTAGAGAGCTCTGCGGCAAGCTCTACTTGCGGGCCCCCGAACCCATTGTTTGCAATGTTGTGCACTAGCTCGCTCAATGGCGGGAGAACGTAAACGACAAAAATTCCGGCAACAATAACCACGGCCACAAACAAGAGGACGGCGTTGTTCTGGTCGAGCTCGCCAACAATAGGCAGTTCCATGGATAGGAGTAGTAGCGTGATGGTATAAAATGATTGCGCTAAGCCATTACTCGATTACAACGAGCGGCACAACATCCTTCTCGAACTCGAGGAATGCAACGTCAACAGAGCTGACAGTCCCATCAGGAACCTTAACTAGCGGCGGTGCACCGTTAGCTAGCTGTAATGCGCGTGCGCCAATCAACCGAGCGGTCTCAAACCTGTTCAAATCCTTGCTCATAAACAACACCTTCGTCTCCCATAAGCATTTGCTTAAGCCATTGCCACGTCCTTAATCGCTGAAAGCGCCTTAAGCAACTGCGGCCTCTTTTTAATTACCTTCATTACTACCGGGGCGTAATTGCCCTTAAGCAGCTTGTCAACATCATCATCATCCAGCACCTCGAACACTGCGCTGAAGTCATCGTCATTAAGCTGCTCGAGCGCTTTTCTGAGCGCGAGCCTGCGCAAGAGCTTCGGCTCCCTGACCTTGCTCCAGCGCTCGTAATAATTGTTGAGGAACGCCTTGTCAAACTTTTTTGCTTGAACGGCTTCAGCAGCCACTTCACCCGCAATCTTCCCAGCTTCCATCGCGAGGCAGATTCCGCCACCGTGAATAGGGTCAACTTGGTGTGCTGCAGTGCCCGCGACCATGAACCCGTCTGATACAATGTCCTTCATTGGCGCGCCAACGGGAATCACGCCGCCTTTTACTGCAACGGTTTGAGCGCTCTTCAGCCTGTCCTGGTAGTCCGCGATGAACTTGTCCAAGTACATTCTCGCGTTCGGCGCTTCCATGCCCCCGATTCCAACGCCGACGTTCGCAACGTCCTTTCCCTTGGGGAAAATCCATACGTAGCCGCGTGGCGAGTATTTTTTTGAAAAGAATATTTCTATGAGGTCCTGGCAGTCAACGTTCACCATCTCGTACTCAACGCCAAAGTCAGTGTCATACAAAGTAGCAACAGAGTTCAACCCCGCCATCCTCGCGAGAGTTGACTCGCCGCCATCGCAAGCGATTACAATGGGCGCGTGGAACTCTCTCTCATCGCCCATCACGTTAGCTTTAACGCCGGTAACCTTCGAGCCTTCTTTTAGGACGCCGGTGACCTCTGTCTTGACCATCACGTCAGCGCCAGCGCGCGCAGCCTCAATGCCGAGCTCCTTGTCAAACACTTTCCGGTCGACAACATAGCCCTTTGTCTCAGGGGTTTGAATCTTCACCGTCTTCTTTAGGTCCGGGCCAATTAGGAGGCTGCCGCTTATCTCCTGAGAAACCGCTTTGGGCGGGACTTTTACCCCGAGCTCTTCCATCCAGTGTAGCCCGATTCCCTCTCCGCAGCGCACGGGCGCGCCGAGCTCTTTCCTCCTGTCAAGCGCTAGCACGCTTGCACCGCTCTTAGCTATTTCTTTTGCGGCCATGGCGCCAGCGGGGCCGGCTCCAACAACTATAACATCATAATTTTCTTTTAACGCCATTGGGATCACTCTTTCTTTTCCACTAGCTTGATTGCCTTCATGGGGCATGCTTTCACGCAGTTAGCGCAGTTAATGCACTTTTCTGCATCGTGCTCTATGAAAGTCTCTTTCAGGATGTTTGCCATGACGGGGCAGACGGAAACGCAAGCCCCGCAATAAATGCACTTGTTTTTGTCGATTTCAATCAAGAAAACCACCTTTAACGAGAGCGCTTCTTTTTCTTAGTGGCTTTTTTCTTTTTAGCGCGCTTCGCTTTCTTTCCCTTAGCCGCCTTGCCCGCCTTCTTTT
>Ga0272442_10008306_pt1 | contig 13196 bp, 10 predicted proteins | sample SSMForm2O_FD_200262 | JGI IMG/M metagenome (GOLD analysis project Ga0272442, IMG submission 200262) | Marine sediment archaeal communities from Little Sippewissett salt marsh, Falmouth, MA, United States - SSM-Form-2O | ecosystem: Environmental > Aquatic > Marine > Wetlands > Sediment ...
CGTGGTGGCGCTGATCTCGATCGGCCTAGGCCTCGAGAAGACGATCAACGAGGAGGTCTCGGGCATCTTCGGTGTCGACACGTTCATCATCATGAACGAGGACGCGTTCGGCCCGGGAGCGCACGGAGGGGGAGGCGCCGACGAGTACGCGCTCGACCTCGACCTCCTGAAGTCGATCGAAGGGGTCAAGGTCGCTGCGGCTCTCAGAGAGCGGACCGGCTTCGTGCAAGGACAGCCCGACGCGGACGGGAACAGGCTCCAGGGGTTCCTCCCGGTGATGGGCCTGTCTCCGGAGCTGATGACCGAGTTCGAGTCGTTCACCGGCGAGCTGGCACCGATGCCCGGGGGCCGGCTGTTCGAGCCGGGCGATGTTGAGGTCACCGTCCTCGACTACGACATCTCGCAGCGCCTCGGCGTGGACGTCGGCGACACGATCCTCGTCGCCGGCGAAGGGAGCGCGGAGCTGAATCTGACAATCATCGGGATCATGGCACCTCCGGAGGAGGACGAGGAACCCTCGGGGAGTGGATTCGGCATGCAATTCAGTTCGCGTTCCGAGGGAGACACGATCAGCGTTCCCTACGAAACAATGGATCTTCTCTGGGGACCGGCCGATGACGTCCTCGTGACCCTCGTGCGAACCGAGCCGGGCTACGACGTTGACGAGGTGGCCGATGCGGCGGAGGAGGCGCTGAACGCACGCGGTTCGGAGATCTCTGCCGTCACGTACACCGACATCAGCGAGGCGATCGGAACGATGACGTCGACGATCAGCGCGTTCCTCGCCGGGATCGCCGGGATCTCTCTCTTGGTCGGCGGCGTGGGCGTGATGAACACGATGTTCACCTCGGTCCTCGAGCGCACGAAGGAGATCGGCGTGATGAAAGCGGTCGGAGCGAAGAACGGGCACGTGTGGACGATCTTCCTGATCGAATCCGGGTTGATGGGACTGGTCGGCGGGATCGTCGGAACGTTGCTCGGACTCGGGTTGAGCGTCCTCGCGTCGTCCATGATCGGGCGCCTCTTCGACATCGACCTGCTGGTGGTCGCGAGCCCGCTCCTGATCCTCATCACGCTGTTCGGGTCGTTCGCCCTCGGCGCCTTCGCCGGTCTCTGGCCGGCTCGACGGGCCTCCAGGCTCGCGGTCGTCGACGCCCTGCGTTACGAGTAGCGCGGAGCCGGGGACGGTTCGGGTCCGCGGCGGTCGCGCGCGGGCCCGGCGCTCCACTATCGGAGGGTTGACAGGAGGCGTGCATTGCAGCATACTGACTGACCAGTCAGTCATGTGAGGACCGGTCCTCGAACGAGGGCCCCTCGTCAGGAAGGGGACGAAGGAACCGAATGAATGCCTTGCTGCTCTACCCGAAATTCCCGAACACGTTTTGGAGCTTCCGCCATGCGCTGCGGTTCATCCACAAACGCGCCTCCTCGCCGCCGCTCGGCCTGCTCACCGTCGCCGCGCTGCTCCCTGAGGCCTGGCCCAAGCGCCTCGTCGACTTGAACGTCGACACCCTCACCCCCAAGGATCTCGCGTGGGCCGATACCGCCTTCATCAGCGCGATGGGCGTGCAGGACGACTCGGCACGCGAGCTGATCGCCCGCTGTAGGGAGGCGGGGGTCCGGACGGTGGCAGGGGGTCCGCTGTTCACCGCGGAGCACGAACGGTTCCCGGACGTCGACCACTTCGTGCTCAACGAAGCGGAGCTGACGCTGCCCCCGTTCCTCGAGGACCTGGAGGCGGGTCGTGCGAAGCCGCTCTACAGAACGTCGGAGTTCGCCGACATTCGCGAGACGCCGATTCCGCGCTGGGACCTCCTCGATCTCCGGCGGTACGCCACCATGAGTCTCCAGTTCTCACGTGGATGCCCTTTCCAATGCGATTTCTGTAGCGTCACCGCCCTGTTCGGGCGGCGGCCGCGCACCAAGACCGCCGAACAGATTGTCTCCGAGCTCGACTCCCTGGTCACCGCCGGATGGCATGGCGGGGTCTTCTTCGTCGACGACAACCTGATCGGCAACAGGCGAGCCTTGAAGGCGGAGATCCTGCCTGCGCTGATCGAGTGGCGCAGGCTGAACAAGAATCTCCCGTTCCAGACGGAGGTCTCGATCGACCTCGCGGACGACGAGCAGCTGCTCGAGATGATGGTCGAGGCCGGCTTCAATACGGTGTTCATCGGGATCGAGACGCCGGACGAGACCGCCCTCGCCGAATGCAGCAAGACCCAGAACAAGAACCGCGACCTGGTGGCGGATGTGAAGCGTCTGCAGCACGCCGGGCTCCAGGTCCAGGGTGGGTTCATCGTGGGATTCGACAGCGACACGCCGACGATCTTCGAGCGGCAGATCGACTTCATCCAGCGGAGCGGGATCGTGACCGCGATGGTCGGCCTCCTCCAGGCCCCGTTCGGAACGAAGCTCTACGAGCGCCTCAAGGGAGAGGGCCGCCTCCTGAAGCGCAGCTCCGGAGACAACGTCGACGGGACGACGAACTTCGTCCCGAAGATGCGGCTCGACCAGTTGCGAGAGGGATACAAACGGATCCTCCATTCGATCTACGCGCCCCGCCCCTACTACCGGCGCGTACGGACATTCCTCCAAGAGTACCGCGTCCCAAGCTTCCACTCCCCGCTCACGCTCCAGTACGTACTGGCCTTCTTCCGTTCGGTCGTGCGCCTCGGGATTGTCGGGAAGGAGCGGTGGGAGTACTGGAAGCTCATGGCATGGACGTTACGACGACGCCCGAAGCTCTTCCCACTGGCCGTGACCTTCGCCATCTACGGCCACCACTTCCGGCGGACCTGCGAAGCGCACGTCCGCTGAGGATCCCTGCCGAGATGACACGTGCCGCAAGTCGAAGAGCCACCGGCGACAAACAGGATCGGATCTGCGCGGCCGCGACCCACGTCTTCGCGCGCAAGGACTTTCACGAGGCCACGATCAGTGAGATCGCCGCGGAGGCCGGGATCGGCAAGGGCACCTTCTACCTCTACTTCGAGAGCAAGGAGGACGTCCTTGTGGCCATCCTTCACCGCCGGTTCGATGAGATGGTCGCCCTCCTGAGAGATCTTGACGCGACGAGCCTTCCGCCGCACGAGGCGATTCAACTGGTGGTTCACACGGCGATCCGACGCCTCGGCGAAGACCCCGACCTCCTGCGGATCATGCTGCAGCAGGCCGTCTTCTTCCACGAGAAGGCGCGGAAGCGCTTCGAGGAGCTGTTCCGCCACATGGTGGACCAGGTGGAGGGACTCATCAGGCCGGGGGTTGAGAGCGGCCTGCTGAGGCGCTGCGATCCCCGGATCGCCGCCTGCACCCTCCTGAGCGCCGCCGTCTCACTCCCCAACTACCTCACCCTTTTCCCGGACCCGGACCAGCCGCCCAAGGTGCTCCTCGCCCGGCTCACCGAGGAGCTCACCGAGTTCGTGTGGGCGAGCCTCCGGCGGCCGGAGGACCAGCGCGGACCTGAAATGCGAACCTAGTCATCGTCCGCGGCTCGACCGCCCGTGGCGGAAGACCGAGCACTCCAACGCGAGAACCAGCCTCTCAAACCCGGAGAATCGCGGCTACTCCGATCGGGGAAGAGTGAACCAGATGCAGACGCCTCCCTCCGGCGGGTTCTCGGCCCGGATCTCCCCGCCGTGCGCCTCGACGAGCGCCTTGGCGATCGCCAGCCCCAGCCCACTGCCACCCGTCCCATGAGACCGGGATTCGTCGGCGCGATAGAACCGATCGAACACGTGGGTTAGGGCCGCCTCGGAGAAGGGCTCGCCGCTGTTCCGGACGCTCACCTCGACGGTGCGGTCATCGATGCGCCGTCCTCCGATGCGGATCTCCCCGCCGTCCAGGGTATGGCGCAGCGCGTTGCTCAGGAGGTTGAGGATCACCTGCTCGATCCGCTGAGGATCCGCGTCGACGGCCGGAAGATCCGACGGAAGCTGGGACGACAGGCGGATCCCGGCGTCCTCCGCCTGTACCCCGACGATCCCGAGGATCTCCGCCACGAGGGCGCGCAGATCGGTCGGACGACGGTGGACTGACAGCGCTCCGGCGTCCGCCAACGCCAGCTGTTGAAGATCGTCGACCAGACGGGAGGTGAGGAGGACCCTCCGATGGAGCACCGAGAGGCGCTCCGGCGTCGTCTCGAGCACGCCGTCCTGGAGGTTCTCCAGGCCCGTCTGCAGCGCGGTCATCGGCGTGCGCAGTTCGTGGGAGATGTCGGCGATCATCCGGCGCTTCGTCCGCTCGGCGTCTTGCAGGCTCTCCGCCATCTCGTTGAACGACCGCGCCAGGTCACCAAGTTCGTCCGAACTCGACTCGGGCACACGCCTGTCGAGCCGTCCGCGCGCCACCTCGCGCGTCGCGGCGATCACCCTACGAAGCGGACCCGTCACCTGCCGCAGGACACCGAACGCCAGCAGCAGCCCGATCGCGATGGCAACGATCCCTGCGATCCAGAGGGCGCGGCGCACGGTGGTGAGGAATCCCCTCTCCTGGGAACTCCACAGGGAACGCCCCCTCGGGGGCAGCACGACCCCGACCGTCTCGCCGTCCACGACCACCCGGATCCCCGCCTCCAGGTCCGCCTCGCTCGCCCGGGTGCCAAGACCCCTCGGATCCGGCGAGACGACGATCCGTCCCTCGGCGTCGGCAAGCAGCAACGGGCGCAGCGTCCCGTCCGGCCGAGGCACGTCATTGAGGCCTTCCCAGCGACCCACCCGCTGGTAGTACTCGACGAGCAACTCGCGAATCGAGCCTTCCTCTTTGGCGAACGTCCGCGTGACGAAGTTCCCGAACGCGTGGTCGATCGACCGATTGATCAAGACGTAGCCGAGGACGACCGCGACGACGATCACCACGGCAAACGAGAGGACCAGCTTGGTCTGCAGCGACAGTCGGCGCAGGAAGCCTGTCATTCCGAGGCCTCGCTTGCCAGCTTGTATCCGACCCCGAAGACGGTGAGCACGTAGCGCGGGTTCGCCGGATCCGGTTCGATCTTCCCGCGCAACCGCGTGACGTGCGCGTCGATCGAACGCTCGAACGTCTCGTAGGTGCTCCCCCGCAGCAGACGGAGCAGCTCGACGCGGTTGAAGACGCGCCCCGGCCGCTGCATGAGGAGCGAGAGCAGGTCGAACTCCATCGGCGTCAGGCGGACCTCGCGGTCACCGATACGCACTTCTCTCCGGCCGCGATGAACACGAATCTCGCGGACCTGAAGGACCTCGGACGGCTCCCGGGATCCCTCGGCGCGGCGCAGAACGGCGCGGATCCGTGCCTCCAGCTCCCGCGTGCTGAACGGCTTGACGACGTAGTCGTCCGCTCCTGTCTCCAGGCCCTCGATCCGGTCCTCCTCGTCCGCGCGGGCCGTCAGCATGATGATCGGGACGTCGGAGGTCCGGCGGATCCGCTCCGCGACCGCGAGCCCGTCGAGGCCGGGGAGCATCCAGTCCAGGACCACCACGTCGGGCTCGTCGTGCGGGAGGCGTTCCAGGGCCGTCAGGCCATCGGACGCCGTGGTGACGAGGAATCCCGCGTCCTCAAGGTAGCTTCGAACCATCTCCAGCACCCAGTCCTCGTCATCGACCACCAGGATCTTCTCGTTCATCGTCCGTCCTTCAATCCGGTCCCGCCGATTTCGCAGTATGGCGTCACTCAGGCACCGCGGCAACAGCGGCTTCGAAAATCCTGGCAAGACCCGCCTACAGTGAGCGGATCGGTTCCCGCAGCTCCACGATGGACTTCCCGTCAGGGTGCGTATCCGGATCGTTCAGATGGACCTCGTAGCACAGACGGTCTTCCGGCTCGTACCCGCTCCCCGGGAGCCACTCCCCCATCAGCGTGTCCCACGCTTCGGGGAACCGGTCGACCCGGATCTCGACCCGGCCGGTCGCGAAGATCCCGCCGGGGATGGTCATCGTGCCGACCTCTCCGTCGACTGGTGTCCCCCGCGGAACGGTGAGAAATGGGCGACCTGGGCGAGCGTTCTCAATCGAAGATGGCCGTCCAGGTTCTCCTGGACGTGGTCCATGACACGGTTGACCCTCCGAACGTACTCCTGTCTTCTCACCGCCGCCTGCTCGATCATCGTCGCATCCCGGATCCGATGATACCGCCTGACATGACGAGTCTCTCGTTCCGGAGACGGTCGCGGATGAGGAAGGACGGCGGGCGGGGCGAACCCCGCCCGCGCGTAGCGAATCTAGAACCCGGGCACGTCCTTGCCCATTCACTTGCGTTTCACCGAGGACCCGGCGGCCGGCGAATTCCGCTCAGCCGACGTCCCCGTTCGACACCTACCTAGCGATGGATGAACACCTTCCCCTTCATCGGGTCGATCGGTTCGTCGGCCCCGGTGAGGGTCATGACGAAGAAGTAGGGTCCGTTGGCCAGGAGGCGGCCGCTCTGATCCCGACCGTCCCATGGGATCTCCGCGACGTTCGTTCGAACCCCACTCTCCCACATGCGGCGTCCGACCAGGTCGTAGACCGTGACCTCGAACGTCTTCGGAACGCCCTGTCCCTTGAAGGTGAAGGCGACCACCGCGGAGAAGGGGTTCGGCTTGAGGAGAGGTCCGTCTACGATCAGATCTCCGGAGACGACGTCGATCGTGTCGGTGCTCGTGTCGTTGTCATCCGTCGGGTCGGTGTACGTCGCGGTGAGCGTCGCACCGCCGCAGACCCCGAGTTCGGCCAGGCTGATCGCCGGGGTGAGAAACTCGTCGTCGGCGCCTCCCGCGAACGGGAACAGTGCGAACGCCTCCCCGTCGATCGCGAGGCCTTCGAGGCTGTTCTTCCCGGCGTGCGAAGGATCCGTCACCTTGACGAAGATCGCATCCCCTTCGGTGTACTGCGCCACCGAGATACCCTGCTCGTCTGTGAACTGCGTCGCCGACGGTTGGTCGTACCCGCCGCCGCCGCCGACCCCGACCTTGATTGAGATCCAGGCGATGTCGGAATGGTTCGACGGATCCATGTAGACGGCGATGATCGTGTCCCCGGGGAGGACGCCGAGCTGCCGCGCGCAGATCTCGGGGTCGACCAGCGGGATGCAAGTCACGTTACGGAACGTCGCCGTGTCGATTCCCGTCTCGAGCAGATCGATCACCTGCCAGCGCCCGTTTCGCGGATTGAGCACGTAGAGCTTCGCGTTGGCACCGTTCGCGCCGACGGCCGCGTTGTCGAGGATGTGCGTGTGTCCGAGGAGCGCGTTGACCGGGTGGGTCTGCACACCCTGATCCACACCGCAGTTGAGCCATCCGGTCGCGACCGGGCCGAACGGGATGTTCTGTCCGACGTTGTTCACGTTGTCCCAGTCCCAGAAACCGTCGATCCGTTCGCGCCGATGCTGGTCCTCGTCCTGATCCTCATCGACAACCTCGACGAACACACAGTCGCTGTTCGCGTACCCGAGCACGCGATTCCCCAGTCGATCCAGAAAGGCCATCGACACTTCGGAGCCGTTGTAGACCTGCGTGTCGGCGATCGCAAACATCGCAAACGAGATGTCGTTGTCGACACGGGTGTTGTTGATCAACGGCGGGAAGGCGGTCGCGTTGTTGAGGTCGCCGAGCCCCGCCAGCTGCCCCGGCGGATAGACGACGTCGTTATAGCGCGCGTAGACGTGATCCTCGTTGAAGCCCTCGAGGGCCCAGTTGTCTAGCTGGAGCTGGAAGCCCCCGTTCGCCCCGGCCAGGCCGACGCCGAGCGCGTCCCAGACGGAAGCCAGCTCAAGTCCCTGGTTGCTGAAGAAGATCTCCGTGTTGCTGGAGAGCTCGTCGAGGATCAGCCATTCGGTGTCGTCGACCTCATGCGCGTCGCAGATGTGGACGACCACCTGCTCGGGACAGCACGCGTCGACGTTCGCGTTCTGGTCGAGGACCTGCGCGTAGACCGAATCCCTCCCCAACCAGAACTCCTCCATCGGGGATCGGTTGGCGTCGGTGAACGAGGTCACGCTGATGTGCTCCCGCGACTCGATGTAAGAGGTCGCCAGGCTGACGTCATCCTGGTCGTTGGGATCCACGTAGTACGCGGTCAGCACGTCCCCGACGTCCAGCGAATTGAATCCGAGATCGCGCAGGATGTTGTTGAACTGGAGGCGGAACACACCCGTATCCGGGCCGGTCTCCTGGGCGTAGAACATCACCCGCGTCACCCCGTTGGCGCCGGCCGCGTCGAACTCGGAGACGTTGCCGCTGCCGAGGACCGGGTACTGGATGTAGTAGGTCCCGTTCGGCACGACCTGCCGGTTGTTGAGGGCGAGCGCCGCGATCCCGCTGTTGTAGATGTTGTACCAGACGATCGCCTCCGGCCCCGGCGCGCCAGCGATGTTCATCACGCCGCCGAACCGCTTCAACGCACAGAAGGTGGTCGCGCTGTTCACCTGCGGCGGGTTCCACGACCCCGGGTTGACGATGACGAACACCGGCACGTACTCGACCCGCTCACAGTTGAGGTTCTCGTCGGGGTCCTCGACGAGGATCTCCGCGGCGCCGTTGGCGTCCTTGTAGATCTCCTGGCCCCACACGATGCTCGACATCGTGTCGATGATCTTGGCCATCATCGTCGCCACGTCGCGACCGTCGCTGGGGTCCAGGTAGAGACCCATCAGGGTGTCCATGTTCTCGAACCGGCCGAGGATGTAGTCGGGGGCCGCCGACACAAAATCCCCAGGGAGATACGCGTTTCCGGTCGGGAAGTGATTGGCGATGTTGGTCGCGTCCACGAAGGCGTGGTTCGGCGGACCGCCGGGGTTCGGGGCCACCCAGATCCGGTTGTCCCCGAACAGGTTCGGGTCCGCGGAGTCCGCGTAGAGGTAGTTCCCCCACTGGAAATCGGTGGGAACGATCGGCCCGGGGATTCCCCCGTTGTACGGCCCCGCGATGTGCGTCTGTTGGGTCGGGTCGTTCCCGAACCCGACGCGGGTGCCGATCTGGAACGGGCGCTTGCTGGTGAACCGCCCGGTGCTTCTGTCGGTCTCTTCGAGGAAGTCGAACGCCAGCGAGCCGGCGGTCCGTCCCGGGTAGTGTCCCCGGTGCGGCGGCTGATTCGGCGTTCCGGCCGCGTCTCGGCTGTCCCAGACGATGTAGGCGCCGGTCTTGGCGTCCATCACCTTGACGTCCGTCCAGATCTTGTCGCGGACGTCGCAGTCGATGTCTTCGTCCGGATCGTGGACCACGATCCACACCTGGTCGCCCTCCTGGATCTTGGTCACCGGATTCTCTCCGCGCGCGTCCGACGCGAAGAACATCTCGGCGTCGGTTGCCGTAGCGGAGACGAAGCAGGCGATGAGAAGCAGAACCACGAGGCCCAACAAGCCTAGCAGTTGCCTATTCATGTTCGCTCTCCGTTCGTTCGTGTCTCGCGTCGGGTCCCTCGGACGTCGTCGATTCTCGCGCACCTGCGCTCACCTCCGCTTCGCTGTAGTAGGAATGGGATCATTGCCTTACATCGATGAGTTCTCTCCAACAGGACTAGCATGTCGCGCCCACCGCCCCCGTGATCTCGCCAGGGCGAGCAACGCGCCACCAGATGCGAAACGCGAGGAGCGCCCAGATGAGGATCGCAACAACTTCGTCGAGCACGCGGAGCATAACCTCCGCCCAGGCACAGAACTGAGCCCCCGTCGCGCTGACGTCGCTCAGCCCGAGGACCACATAGATCAGCTCGACCGAGAGGACCAGGTAGAGCACGTGGAACAGGAAGAGCATCAGGACCCCCAGCGCAACCACTCGCAGTCGCCGCAGCGCCCCGAGATGGGGCGTGCCGAGCAGCAACGCGAGCATCGGAACGAGACCCACGTAGAGGTATCGGCTGAGTTCCATGAACGGCCGAGGATCCCGACCGGGATCCTGCCGGTAGATCACGAGGCCGTCGTCGGACGTCCGGACGGTCGTGACGTCGTTGCTCTCGACGATCGAGAACAGGAGCCCGGAGGCTCCGGCGACCACTCGATTGTAGAGCGGCGTCGCGAGGACCCACACGATCGCGCACAGGACGAAGCAGGCAAGCGTCCTGAGGATCAGCCGGAACAGCTCGCGTTGCGAGATCCGTGTCGGACTACGCCTTGTGAGGAGCATGCGCCACCTTTCCCGCCCAGAGGAGCCAGAGGAAGAGCCCGCAGAGGATGAGGAGCGACTGCCAGATCAGCAGGTGGGCCTGATCCACGAACCCCGGGAGGTAGACCCCGATGAGAAACAGGCTGACGAGGCGAAGGAAGTTGAGCGCCAGGATTCCCCCCACGCCGATCGCAAACCCGATCAGCTTCGCCGCGATCCGCGAGGGATAGACGAGGACCGCCGAGAGGAAGACCGTGGTCATGAACAGCCCGGTGCATGCGGAGACGATCTGAACGGCGAATCGACTCGAGACAACCGACTGCCCCGAAACGGACGTCTCCTGTCCCAGCAGGTTGAGAAGACCGCTCGTCACGGTCGCGATCCCGCGCTGCAGCCCGGTCATCGCCGACTCGGTCCTCATCATCCAGAGGACCAGGACGGCGAACCCCGCGAAGCATCCGGCAAACGCGAGGATCCGGAGAACCGTCCGCGGGCTGCGACTGAGCCTGGAGAGCAGACCGCTTCGCCATCGTCGCTCACTCAACGGACCCCACCCCTTGTCGCCGGGCGTGGAGGAGCCGTCTCCGGCGCATCCCCATCCACAACACCGCCAGAGCGAGCAGCGATCCGAACGCGATCGCACCCCACTCGGAGAGCGTCGGCGCGTCGATGGTGCCGACGAAGGCCATCGGCACGACCGGCGGCGGCGGAGCGTCGACGAGGAAACAGGTCGGATCGTTCACGGCGCCCGTGGCCGGGTTGTCGGTCGGCTCCTGCGCCTCGTTGACGCCGTCGGCGTTCTGATCCCAGAAGACGATCCCCTGATTGCAGATGCGTTGATGCTGCGCGGCGTCTCCGGCGATGGTCACCGCGAACCGGATCGTCACCGTGTCGCCCACCGGGACGGCGCCGTTCCAGAGGATTCGGTTTCCGCCGGCATCGTAGACCACCGTCCCCGAGGACGCGGTCGCGGAACCGGCGACGAACGTCGTCCAATCCGGGATCACGTCTACGAACTCGTCGCTCCCGGCGACGTCCGGTTGCTCCCCGGTCCCTGTGTTGCTGATCTGCACTTCGTAGGTGATGCGATCGTCGGCGAGCGGCACTCCGCCGTCGTCGTCGGTGTAGGCCTTTGTGGCATCCACGAGCGGCGCCGGGCGGACGGTGACTTCGGCGTCATCGGAACAGGTGTTGTCGTCCTCGAACTCGTGATTGAACTGCTCCGAGGAATCCGCCCAGACCCACACGGGATATGTCCCCGGCGGCACCCCCGTCGTATCCCACTGGAACGTCAGCGTGATCTCCTCACACGGATCCAGGCCGGGAACGGTCTGCGTTGCGACCAGGTGTCCCTGATCGATCGAATCGTAGTACGCGGAGACATCGAACGGGCCGATCGCCTCGCAGCTCGTGTTCTTCACCTTCGCCGTAATCGTGACGATCTCCCCGGCCAGCACGTTGTCCGGAACCGCGATCTGTTCGTAGGCGCTGACGGCGGGCGGGCAGTTCTGAGCGTGTAGCGCGAATCCTGCGATGAACATGAGCACGAGGCATGCCCCCCCCACCGCAATCCGCCTCCGACCACGACGTGCTTCCAGTGACCAACGGCTCATCGAATCACATCCTTTCCTTCGCACCCGATGCTCGGCGATTCCGGCAGCAGTTGCGTGCTCATGATGTCGATAGGCTAGACGGAGAGTCCGATCCTCGAAAGGACCGAGGGACGACGGAATTGTCATGTTCATCACAATCGTGGGGTCCGTGGGGGCAATGCGGAAGTGTAATGCACGTTACATGTCGGGGTGACCGATGTCTCTTCGACCGCGGCATCCGCGGCCTGCTAGTGCGAGCGGACCCCCCAGCGCCAGATCTCCCGCAGCGTCGCCGACTTCCCGTACATCAGCATCGCCACATCGAACACCTTGGCCGCGAAGCGCATCAGCAGCACGACGGATATCGCCAGCAGGCTCAGGCTGACCAGCACCTCCCACCAAGGCACGTCGGTCACCGCCAGCCGCACCATCATGATCGCCGGTGCGAACGGCGGGAGAAGCCCCGCGATGCGGACCCAGACTACATCCGGGAACTGGATGATCGCCGCTACAAAGATCATCGGCGAGTACGGGATCATCCCGACCAACCCCTGCACCCCCCCGGAGTGGACGTCCTTCATCCCGGCGCCGACCGTCGCGTAGAGCGTCGCGATGAAGAGGTAGCCGAGTCCGAAGTAGAGGGGATACGTGACGAAGTGAACCGCGGAGAACACCCCGAGCGAGATCGGGATGAACCGGCTGGCGACGAAGCCGATCGCGGCGCTCCAGGTGATGACCTGAATGAGCCCCGCGAGACCGATTCCGAGGATCTTGCCTCCCATCAGGTCCATCGCCGACACCGAGGAGAGCATCAGCTCGACGACCCGGCTTCCCTTCTCCTTGACGACCGCGTACAAGGTCATGATCGCCGAGAGAAACGCACCAATGAACAGGAGGAGCGCGAGCCAGATCACGAGCACGAACCTCGGAGGCGGTTCGCCGCCGTCCGCAGGGCCGTCCGTCCCCGTCGCGAGGACGAAAGCGAGCGCCGCGACCACGAGCAGCACCGGGATGAACACCGTCATCACCAGAAACTGCTTGCTGCGGACCATCTTCCCGAACTCCCACCGCATCACCCTGAACAGCTTCACCGGTCCACCTCCGTCACAGAGCGCACGAAGATGTCGTGAAGCGGCGGACGCTCGATCGCGATCTCCCGGATCACGAGGTCACGCGGGAGTCCGCGCACGAACTCGTCCGGGTCGAGCCCCTTGGGTAGGGTGAATCGCGCGGTATCCCCGTCCAAGACCAGCCCATCGATCCGCTCGTCTCCTCGGAGCACCTCGGCGTCTCCCGCGAACCGGAGCCGCGCGGCGTGTTCGCCGTACTCCTCCTTGATCGCCACAAGCGGTCCGTAGAGGACCTGTTGCCCGCGGTGAATCAGGAAGATCCGATCGCAGAGCTCCTCCACCCGGTTCATCTGATGCGACGAGAGGAGGATCGCCATCCCGTCGTCTCTCAGCTCGCGGATGATCCCCTTGAAGACGTCCTGATGCACGGGGTCGAGCCCGGAGAACGGTTCGTCGAGGACCACCACCGCCGGACGGTGC
>Ga0272442_10008307_pt1 | contig 13193 bp, 9 predicted proteins | sample SSMForm2O_FD_200262 | JGI IMG/M metagenome (GOLD analysis project Ga0272442, IMG submission 200262) | Marine sediment archaeal communities from Little Sippewissett salt marsh, Falmouth, MA, United States - SSM-Form-2O | ecosystem: Environmental > Aquatic > Marine > Wetlands > Sediment ...
TGTTGGTGGTATTATATAATAGCAATTAAATAATATAAAAAATTTTTAAAATTATTATTATTATTATTATTATTATTATTATAATTATTATTTTTAAATCACTATTAAAATAGAAACTAATATTATTAAAAATATCATGAAGCATTTATCCAACAATAATTGAAATTTCAAAATTTTGCCCATTATATTGAAATCAGATAATGCATATTTTAATAAAAAATTTAATATCTATTTACGTATTAGCAACAATAGATTGTTAATAATTTTTACATACCAAAAAAATATTCTAGTCAACCTTTTCATTTAAATAAAATAATATTATACCACTCAATGAAAAATGAATTTCAAGGAACTAACCGTTTCAACAATTATAAAATCAATAACAAGAACAGATAATTTATTCAAAGGAAATTACACACTTGATCCATATCAAAATTGTTCTTTTGGTTGTATTTATTGTGATTCTTCATATGAAAAAACAATAATTGTAAAAAGTAATGCACTTGATGTGTTAAGAAAAGAATTACCACTCATTGAAAAAGGAAGAATAATTATTGGATCAGTTCATGATCCCTATCAAGAAATTGAAAACACATTTAAATTAACTCATAAAATTTTGGATTATTTACAATCATATGATTTTCCCATTCATATTCTTACAAAATCAATTGACGTTATCAATGATGTTTCATTACTAGATAAATTTTCAGATGTAGTAGTAACCTTTACTCTTATAACTACAAATGAACAAATTTCAAGTATTATCGAATCAAATGCACCCTCACCAATGAAACGATTAGAAACCATGAAAAAAATACAAAAACATGGTATAAAAACAGGTATTGCATTGATACCAATAATTCCATTTTTAACAGATGTTAATCTTGAAGAAGATATTAAATTGATTAAAGAATATAATGCTGAGTATTTATTGTATAGACACCTTGAGTTAAAAGGAGATCAAAAAGGAATATTTTATGAGTTTATAAATAATAATTTTAAAGAAAAAATGAGATTATTTGAGTATCTATTTGATGATCATTTTCTTCCGAATAGTATTTACATAAATAAAATTGATGCAAAAATAAAAAAAATTTGTAAAAAATATGAGATTCCTAATATGATTGAATTTACATAATCAGTATAATACATAATTTGACAAATATAGTAAATTTATATGTTTTAAATCATAAAATTTATTAAATTAAAGGTTATTATTAATATTCATAAAAAAATTATATAATTTATCCATTAATAAAAATATTTAATAAAATAATGGTTAAAGGGTAATTGATATCAATAATAAATATCTATAAATAAATATAAATTAGGAAGTAAATGATATGATAGTAAATAGAGTTCTATTAATTTTAATATTAGTATTATTGATATTTCCAACTCTATATTCAAAAGAAATTATAAATAAATATTCATGTAATGAATTACCTATACAAGAAGAATCTAATGTAATTGATGTTAATATTGCAATTTATACAGATGAAAAAGAAACAGATGATGAGTTTTATAGTCAATATAGGAGAACTAGATATTTTGTATATGCTTTAAAAGATTATTCTTGGCAAGTTGGCAAAAATATCTATAAATTTAATATTGATATATTATCAAGAATGGATTTAATTACAGGAAAATTAAACAGGTTCAATTATGATGTAATGATTTATCCACCTGATATGGTTTATGAGAAAATTATTCAAGGTTTATCTAAATATCAATTTAGGAATATCCACGAGAGAATAATTATAAAGAATTTTATCAAAGGGGGCGGAGGTTTTTTTGGTACTTGTGCTGGAGGAGTTATAGCAAATTTAGATTCAATAGAAATTGATGGTATTTATGGACGCTTGTATGGAAGTTTAGACCTCGATATATCAAAAATAAATGTGGAAATTGACAAAGCCGCTATGCCCTTATTTTGCGAGTTAAAAGGACGTAACCCTGAAGATATTGGTCCTTTATCAGCATACTATTGGTATTCAGGTTGGAATCAAACAGATTATAGTATAAATTTCCAAACAGGTGTTTGTTTGGATGTAAAAATATACAAAAATAATCCAATTTTCCAAGGTTATCATGGTGATTCAAGGCGAATTCGTTGGATTGGGGGTCCGCCTTTCTTAATTCCTGAAAATACAAATAATATTTATTTATTAGCAAGTTTTCCAAATCAAGAAATATCAGACAATGAATCTACTTTAATTCATTATTGGGACTATACTGGAGGTTTTTTAGGATTATTAAAAGGAATGTTTAAAATAAATAATTTACATTATTTTAGCCAATTTGGTCCTTTATTGAAACTATACTGCTTTTCAGGTGATTGGAATAAATTAGAAAATAAACCAGTTATTACAAATTTTAGTAATAAACCTTTCATGACTGCTGAAATTTATCCAAATGAAAATAAAGCAAGAATAATCAGGTGTACTGGTCATCCAGAACACAATGTATGGTGGGGTGGATATATAAATGAAACCGATGATAAAAAATATAATAATCAATTTGATGCATTTTATAAATGGGAGAATGTGATTCCAGATTATGAAACAATTGAGGATGAATTTTCATATAATTATTGGATAATAAGAAGATGTGTTGCTTGGGCTTCAAAAAAAATACCGGATAATCATCTTCCAACAACATACGGTCCTTCAGAAGTATGCAAACCTGAACATTATTATAATCCATCAATTATAAATTTAATGGGTTCATCAGAAATTGTCAAAGATAAATCAAAACTAGATTTGTTTTATAGATATTCAAAGGACAATGAATCATGGTCTAATTGGACCTATTATTGTTCAGATTTTGATGTATTAGATGGTTGGTCATGGGTTTTTAATTCAAAAAATGTATATGGTACAGGGTTTTACGAGTTCTATTCCATTAGAACTATTGATTATGAAAATTATTATGAAAAAGAAAGAAAACCACCAATGAGAGATATTAATTTATATTTGATTTAAAATTTCTAATATATATTTATTTTATGAAATTTTTAAAGATAAATATTTAAATAGATAATTATATTAAACAAATATAATTAATTATCGAAAAATTTAAATTTGAGATATATATTATTGCTTTTAATAATAGGGAGTGATATTTTGGAGGCAAGGGCAAAAAAAAATAATAATATAATAAAATGTTTTTTTATGGTGTTAATAATAATATTTTCTACAACATTTGTACAAGCATTAAATGTAGATGAAAAATTAAATAAAAATAATGATGAAATTAGACAAATCAAAAATTTTTATGATTATAATTATTCAGAATTGTATAATATTATAAAAAATAAATATATAAATAATAAACAATTATTAAATTATTTATCTTTAATTGATAAAAAATTAAAAAATGAAATTCTTTTTGATATTGATGAAGGATTTCATATAATAAACGGATTTTATAAAAATAATATAAATAAAATTAAGAACACAATTTCTTTAGTTAATGAATTAGAATCAGTTATTAATTCAAATAATGATACTCAACAAAAATCTAATTCTTTAAATTATATAATAAATAATTTTAATGAACTTTTACAAGAAGAAGAAATTAACTATGATTTTCAAGCAGCAAATCTATCATATTATTGGAATAGATATCTGCAAGTTAGATCAGGTATGAAAGTGGATGGTCCGGATAATGAATATGATACATACGAAGAATGGTTTTCTTATGTACAGAAATTTTTAATGGGTGTAGACGATAATGGTAATTTTGATATTAAGGAAACATGGGTTCTTCAACCTTGTGGAATATTAATGATTGTAGGATCAATTTTATTAATGATTGGACAAAATCCTCAGGTTCCAGTTGGAGCAGGTCTATTAGGATATTTTCTATGGGCTGTTGGTTTTTTATTATTTTCACAAAAAATCACTCGTTTTGTAAATATTAAAATAAAATATGATGCTTTATGGACAAAAGAAATTGATATTATTTTAAGAATTAAAGATGGTAATAATAATTGGTTGGAAGGTCTAGACGTATTTGCATATAACAAAGAAATACCAGATGCATATACAGATGAATTTCCACAAAATGATAATTGGAAAGATAAATTCTATTACAAAGTAAGAAAGGCAAAAAATGTTATTGAACCAGGATATTATGCTTTGTCTTCTACTTGGACAGATCCAAAACATAGACCTCAACCTCCATTTCCGCCAGGTTATTGGAACATTATTATACCCCCAGGTCAAATAATAAATGACATTAAGTATGAAGGTTTAAATTTTAGTACATATGATATTTATGAATGCGGATTATATATTAATGATACTTTAATAATATATCCTGATTTAAGAGGTTTTCCAATAATCCACCGGGAAAGTGCAAGTCCGATTCATAATTCAGATGATAATGATATTAATCCAGTGTTATCTATTAATGTAACTGATCCTAATAACGATTATATGAAAATCCAATTTTTAACTAATGCAACAATGGAAAGTGAAGATACATGGTTATTATTAAACTGTACTTATGATGGTGTTAAAAATGGCATGTATCAATGTAGTACAGAAGGAATTTTTGATGATTATGATAAAACATACCATTGGAAAGTAATTGCAATAGATGAAGAAGACAATGAATCAAACGAAATATTTAAATTTTCAACAAAGGTTACTTAAAATAACCTTTAATATTTTTTTTTATACTAGATAACAATTTATAGATTAAGGTGGAATATTTATTAAATTTCTTTTGATATCGGGAAATGAGTCATTTGATAATTCTATTAATACTAAAAAAACTCAGTCTTTTGGAATTACTTATCCGCCAATTGGTCTACTATATATTGCTGGCTCATTGGAATTGGATGACCATGATATTATTATTTTGGATTTAAATGTTGAAAAAAATCAAAAAGAAAAAATTAAATCATTAGTAAATTCAGTAGATGCAGTAGGAATTAGCATACATAATAATTACACACCATATGATTCATATAACAAAGACTTTATCGCAAATTATATTAAAGAAATTGATAATGAAATACCTATAATAATTGGGGGACCTTATTGTAAGCTTTTAGGTAAAGATTCTTTAAAAAATATTAATTCAGCAGATATATGTGTTATTAGTGATGGAGAATTTATAATAAATGAAATAGCTAATTCTATTCAAAATCAAAAATCACTAAAAGAAATCCATGGAATTTATTTTTGGGAAAAAGGTAAAATTGTTGCTGGTAAAAAGAAAGAGTTAATTAAAAATATCGATAAATTACCATTACCTGCAAGACACCTAGTAAAAAAATATGATTATGGAAAATTAGGAAATTACCGAATTTTTAAACATCCATTAACAACAGTTATTACTTCAAGAGGATGTCCTTATAAATGTAAATTTTGCATTAATAGAATGTTAGATAATGAAGAATATAGACAAAGATCAGTAAATAATGTTTTAAATGAAATCAATTCTTTAAATGGAGAATATAAAACAATAATGATTGGAGATAACTCTTTTTTATCAGATAAAAAACATTCCGAAAAGATTTTAGATGGAATAATAAAAAATAATTTAAATTTTGACATTTTAATAGGTGGCACTCGAGTGGATTCGTATAATAATAATCTATACAAAAAAATGAAAAGAGCGGGTGTCAAATATATCAGTTTTGGTATAGAATCAGGAAATCAAAAAGTTTTAGACTATTATAATAAAGGAACAATACTATCTCAAATTATTAAAGCCATTGAAATGGCAGATAATTTTGGATTTTTTACTGTAGGTACTGTTATTCTTGGCGCCCCTTTTGAAACATTGAATGATATTAATAAAACAGTAAACTTCATTTATTCACTACCACTAGATTTTGTTAATTTTTATCCACTATCATATATAAAAAATTCAGTTTTATGGAAAGAGTGTGTTAATAAAGGTTTGATAGAAATTAATGAAGGAGCGGTTCTATCAGATAAAAAAAGAGGTTTGGGTAATTTTTATATGAATGAGCTAAATGATATTTGTTATATTTCTACAAAAAAATTTTATTTAAGAAAAAAATATTTATTAAAGATTTTTATAAAATCACTAAAACAAAGAAATTTATTTTTAATAAGTTATCTTATAACTCATTTAAATAATTATTAATTGATTTAATTTAAAAATAATTTTATAGTACCTTATTATTTATAATATATGAAAATTTTATTTATTAATCCAAACCCATATATATTAAATAAAAGATATTTAAAAATGCCAACTTTTTTTAAAAATTTATATTTCTCATACCCAACAGTTTGTCCTCCTCTCGTTTTTCCGATATTATCTTCAATTACTCCAAAGAAATATAATATTGACTTTATTGAAGATGGATATAATAAAATAAATTTTGAATTGAAATATGACTTGGTTGCAATAACTTCTAATACTGTTCAATCAACACGAGCATATCAAATAGCTGACAAATTTAGGAAAAAAAAAATACCAGTAATCATAGGAGGATGTCACGCTACAGCATGTCCTAAAGAAGTTAAACTACATGCAGATGCTGTTGTAATTGGAGAAGTTGAAGAAATTTGGAGTAGTATTCTAAAAGATTTAGAAGAGAATAAATTAAAACCATTTTATAAACAAAAAAAACCAACAAATCTAAATAATTTACCAAAACCAGATATGACCATTTTAAATGGACCACTATGGATAAAATATAATCAATTTTATATTACTCAAGCTTCAAGAGGTTGTAAAAATAATTGCAAATTTTGTTTTATAGGTAATTCTATTAATAATAAATTTAGAACGAGACCTATAAAAGATATTATTGATGAAATTAAAACAGTAAAACAAAAAATCATATTATTCTATGATCCTTCAATTACCTCAGACCAAGATTATTTTATTGATTTATGTGATTCTTTAAAAAAAACTAACAAAAAATTTATTTTTGAGGGAAATTCAAACATTTTAGCAAATAATGATGTATTGTTAAAAATTTCAAAAGAAGCAGGTTGTATTAATTGGGTTATAGGATTTGAATCAGTATCACAAAGAACATTGAATAATATGAATAAAACTAACAAAGTAAGTGAATATTATGATTTAATTAAAAAAATTCATGATCTAAATATGAATATACATGGCTTATTTATGTTTGGTTTTGATTCTGATGATATCAATGTTTTTTCTGATACATTGAATTTTTTAAAAAAGGCAAAAATAGATTCTGTAGAATTTAGTATATTAACACCATTACCAGGTACACCTTTTTATGACAAATTGAAAAGTGATAATAGAATAATAAAAGATGACTGGTCAAAATTTGGTTATGATGATGTTGTATTTGAATTATTAAATTTTACAGAAAGAGAATTTGTTGATATGATGATATCATTTTATAATGAATATTATTCGATCTTTCAGATAAGAGATAGGATTATTGCTAATTTAAAAAGAGGTTTTAGATTTGATGTTTCTACATTTATTGCTGATAATTTAATAAAAGGATATATTAATAAATATAAAATGTTAAACTATGAATTTTAATTTAATACTTTTTCATTTAAAAGTTATAGCTTTTATTTATATTCAATAATGGTTTTGTAGTAAATATTTTAAATCAGTTTAACAATTTGTAATAAATGGCATATAAAATTTCTATTTTACATAGTGAAATTATTATATATCTTAAATCAGAAAAAGGAAACACTGGATATGCATTTTTTTATAATATACCAATAATAAATGATTATCAATATCCATTAAGAATAATTGTTAATAAAGAAAAAAATTCAAAGATTTTAGGTTATAAAATTATCACAGAATTCGGCGAGAATAAATTAATTAAATTTGATATTGGTAAAACAATAAAAAATGAAATTGTTAAAATTCATTTTGAATTTATTGTTTTAATAGTAAATAAAAATTATGATGATTTATCTAAAAATGTATCAAAAAATTCATACATAAATAATAATGAACATAGAGAATGGTTAAGCTCTTCAAAATCGATTCAGTCTAATAATATTATTATTAAACTCATTTCTTATATTTTAAGTTATAAAAAGGTAAATATGATTGATGTAATTAATAGAATAATTGTTTTAACACCATTTCATAATATTCATTTACAATTTTTAAGATATATTATAGAAACAAATAGAGCTTTACGACCTATTTTTTTACCTAAAAAATATTTCACTGGATTAATGGATTCTATGTCTTATCTTTTTTGGGGTGGATTATGTTGTGCACAGACAAATTTTGCTGTTTCTTTATTGCGAGCAAATAGGATTCCAACTAGAGTAATGATTGTAACCATGTTTGGACGTCATATTTCTAAAGGTGAAAAGATTTGGCTGGATTCAAATCATTATATGTTACAAGTATTTATTCCGAAATATGGTTGGGTAAATGGAACGCCTGGAAAATTTCCTTATAATAATAAAAATTATATCATACATAAAATATTATACATAAGAGATGAAAATATTGCTGGAAATGGTTTGAGTTTTTATGGTGGAATGTCACCTTGGTTTCATTTAAGTAAAAAAGATGTCGCTATACAATTTCCTAATGAATCTCAAATGCCATATAAAAAACCATTTGGTAATATATCTGGTGTTCCTGCAATTCGACTTTGGGTCGATTCTAAATTTAATATTAATAAAAAATCATTGGAAATATTAACGAAATTAATAAAAAAAAATTGGTATATTAATATTGAAATTATTAATCAATTAGATAACTCATCAAAAAGCTATAAAAATTGTAATTATTTTGATATTCAAAAAGAATTAATTTATCATTTAAAGAAAGGTAATGTTAAAAAAGCTATTGATATTTATAAAAATGTTTTTCAAATATATACTGAAAAACTATTATAATTAATTACATATTATCATGTATGAAAGTTTTATTAACTCAATCACCATCTTTAGAGAATAGAACTATTGGACCTCCTAATGGATTATGTTATATGGCCTCAATATTAGAAAAAAAGGGGCATCAAGTTAGAATAATTGATTCAATATTAAAAAAGTATCATATCGAAAATATTTTAAATGAGATAGAATTATTTAAACCAGAAGTCGTTGGAATTTCAACGGTTACACAATTTTTAGATGGAGCAATAAAAATTTGTGATTTAATTAAATATAAATATCCAAAAATTTTAACAATATTGGGTGGTTGTCATCCAAGTTTTTTATATAATGAAATATTATTAAATAATATAAATGTTGACATTATTGTAAGAGGAGAAGGTGAGATAACCCTAGAAAAAATATTACATAACTATTCTACTTCAAACTTATTTAACATAAAAGGTATTTCTTTTAGATACAATGGCAGAATTATAAATAATGAACAAAGAGAACTTATCAACGATTTAGATGAAATACCATTACCTGCATATCATCTTTTAGATATGAATAATTATAAGATTAGTGATCGCTTTTTTGATATCGGGTTAATTGGAAATCAAGGCGATAATTATTGCACAATTATCACTGCCAGAGGTTGTCCATATAATTGTATATTTTGTATGGATAGAATAATAAACAATGGAATAAGAAGGGAGAGAAGCCCAGAAAATATAATTAGGGAAATTAAATTATTGGTTAATAATTATAATATAAAAATAATAGATTTTATTGATCCAGTTTTTACAATTAATAAAAATTGGACAAAAGAAATCTGTAATTTAATACTAAAAGAAAATATCAATTTTTCTTGGATATGTACGACTAGAGTTGATTTAATTGATGAAGAAATAATTAAATTAATGAAAGAAGCAGGATGTAAAATAATTTTTTTTGGAATGGAATCAGGAATACAAATGAATCTTGATTTTTTAAATAAAAATTTTAAAACTCATGATATTATTGATGCCGTAAATATTGTTAAAAAATTTGGAGTTAAAGTTGCTGGATCTTTTATAATTGGAATTCCAGGTGAGACAAAAAAAATGATTTTTAAAACAATATTATTTGCAAAAAGACTTAATCTAGATAATGCAAGATTTCCAATTTTAATACCATTCCCAGGTACAGACCTTTATAAATTTTTAGATAAAAATAATTTAATGAATTCAAATGATATAAAAAAAATGAATTATTCAAATTCAATAATAAAATTATCTAATATTTCTTCTATTGAATTAAAAATATTACAATTTTTTGCTGGAATAATTACAGATTTTAAACTTAAATCATTATTTAATATTTTAAAATCACCATATAAAAAATAATTTTATATAATATTTAAGATACATTTTAAATATTCCTATTTTTAAATTATAAGCTTAATCTTCATTATCAATAATTAAAAAAATACCATTTGGTAATATATCTCCTGGCATTATCATCAACTCCTTCTTGAATATTATATATCTATTTTTATTATTTTTATATTTCTTCTTCTTCACTTATAATTAAAAACAATCCATTCGGCAATATAGTCCCTGGCATTATATTTCACTCCCATGATGTAATTGAGTTTCCATTATTAATATTTTTTCATAATATCTTTTTGGTTGTCAACTTAAGCATCTTGTAATGTGATACATGCTCACAAAACAGTTCAACCAATTTTGAACTGTTTCAAGTTTTGTGTTATATAGCCAATTTCTATAGAACAGTTTTATCCTGTTTTTAATAGGAAAAACCATTGTTCGATCGGATTGCGAAGACCAAATGTGATATGCTCCAATTCAACACCAAGACGTTGTAATGCTGGTTTGTACCATTGTCCTCCATCAACTAGGATCTTTAGTTGATTCTCACATTTTCTTAATACATATTTCAGGAAACTATATGCCTCAATAGATGCACGACCTTTAGTTACCCATATGCCAAGTACTTCCCAGTTTCCTATGTCTATTGCAGACCAGACAATATAAAACTTACCATTGATCTTCAGCTTTATCTCATCAACACCTATTATCTCTCTATATGCTGTTTGTAAAGTAAAAATGGTATCAACTCTATGATACCATTTACGAATACTTTCAAGACTGATATCTTCAAAATCAGAGAGTATATTTCTGCATTTCCTCAAGTAGAGCCCATAATGATACATAAGAATACCAAGTGCACAGGTTCTTCTTTGTTTTCGATTTCTAACAAAAATCTTTTTAGCTTCTAACAATTCCGCTAGAGGTGATAGCATCCCATCCATTTTTGTTACCCCAAAAATGTAGATGGGGGCCATTATATATTATTTCTTAAGTTGACAAACACATATCTTTGTTTAAATCGATATGTTTCATATTAAAAAAATTATTTATCATAATATATTTATTTTATTTATTTATAATAAATAATATATTGTTACATAAAAAATATTTATAGTTAATATAAATATAATATTAATTTTGTAATATATTTTGCTTTATTTATTATTTAATCTTTTAAAAATGGCTGCCTTGTGTAATTATTTTTTTACCTCGGATAAATGAGCACATTCCACATAATAGTTCGAAGCCACATTTCAATTGTTCTATTTTGATCAGTTTTACTGAAGAAATACTCTCCAAACCTTCTTTTCAATCCTTAAAAGATGCATTCCACGATGCATCTCATCTGGAATTGAACATGTGTTTTCCATTCTTCATAATTTTCTCGTTTAGCGATCACTGCTTTCTTCCGATGATATGATCCTTTCGCATGAGGTGTGGCATTCTTTCTCACAGGAATATCAGGGATTGCCTGTTGTTTGGCAATCTCATTGAAGCATTCTCTACTGTCATAGCCTTTATCTACAAGGATAATCTAAAATTTCATCCATTTCATCTGATTGAGAATCGGTTTTAACAGTGTTGCATCATGTGATGATCCTGTGGTCATGACTGTGTTCAATATCTTTTTCGAATGAAGATCAACAAAAATATGAACCTTCTTAAATTCTCTTTTTGGACTGTACCGTTGGAACCGTAATTGAATCCATACTCCTTTCCGATGTACTTTCATTCAACTACTATCAATACCTGCAAGTGATACCATCGGTGAATGAAATTGTTTGTTCATCTGAATCAAAAAATCTTCACTCAGAAATTCAATGGTTCTCTGAATGGTTTTGTAAGAAGGAGCTCTTTTCAGTTCAAGTAACTGATAGATTCGAAGATCTTTCACAGCACTAGCAATGGTTCGATAAGAAACACCAAATAATATTTTCAACAGAAGAAGAACTGTGAGACTTGAAAGCTTAAATTCTCTTCGTTGAACTGGTTTATCCAGTTCAGTTAACTGCTTTCTTAGATCCAAAACATGTTTGCATTCATCGAGTCTATGAGCATCAAACACTGCCCATGGAACACTAACTTCTTTATACCTCTCCCATTTCATCTTTTCTTGACTAGTCTTTTGCATCCCATAAACCCATTAGATGCAATTTACTATGTCATTTTTAAAAATAATTACACAAAGCAAAAAATGGCATAATATTTATATTATAATAACAATCACATTCCTAATTTATTTGTGAATTAATATGAAAAATATTCTTAGAAAACGACTTGAAAAACAACATTATGCAATAGTTGGCGAGCATTCAGCTGTTAAACTATGTCACTGGATGAAACAAAGTCTTCTACACAAAAGAAATTGCTATAAGCAAGATTTTTATGGAATACATACCCATCGTTGTCTGCAGATGACTCCTGCTATTAATCATTGCAACCATTCATGTCTTTTTTGTTGGAGATATCAAGGTTTTACTGAACATGAAATCCAAATGCCTGATGATCCAAAATTTATCCTTGAAAAATCAATTGAAGGACAACGAAGATTAATTACTGGTTTCAAAGGTGATGAACGATGCGATGTTAAAAAATGGAATGAAGCTAATAATCCAGATATGGTTGCATGCTCCTTATCTGGAGAACCCACACTTTATCCAAAACTTGATGAGTTTTTCAATGAATGTCATAAAAAAAATATGACAACATTTTTAGTAACAAACGGAACAAATCCCGATTTTTTATCCAAGATGGATCCATTACCAAAACAACTCTATGTATCAATTGTAGCTCCAAATAAAGAAGTTTACAAAAAACTTTGCATCCCATATATAAAAAATGGATGGGATAAAATATTAGAAACATTATCGATCCTTAGATCATTAGATACCCGCATAGTAATTCGTCATACATTACTAAAGAATTGGAATATGAATAATGATATGATAAAAGAATATGCAAAATTAATTGAAATGGC
>Ga0272442_10008309_pt1 | contig 13191 bp, 14 predicted proteins | sample SSMForm2O_FD_200262 | JGI IMG/M metagenome (GOLD analysis project Ga0272442, IMG submission 200262) | Marine sediment archaeal communities from Little Sippewissett salt marsh, Falmouth, MA, United States - SSM-Form-2O | ecosystem: Environmental > Aquatic > Marine > Wetlands > Sediment ...
AGGGGGGATAGATTTCGCTGCGAAAGGTCTTGGTGTCGTCGCTGACGTCGATGGCGACGGCGAGGTAATCGGGGGCATAGTCGCGGAAGAGCTTGAGGATCATTCCGACGAAGCCGAAGGTCATGTTGGTGGGTTCGTGCGTGACGGGGCTGGTCATGCCCGCGCGGATGGCGTAATAGGCGCGGAAGAACTGCGCGTGGCCGTCGATGAGGTAGAAGGTCTTGTTTTGAGGTTCGGGCATTGCGGGTCATGCTACCGCGCCGGTGTGGTTGCCGGGCCAGCGGGTCGGCGCGCGGGGGTTTCGCGGAGCCGGGGTTGGCGGGCGCGTGCGTCCGGTGAAGCAGAAACAGGCGCGTGGGAGCGGTGCGCGTTGAACAGTGATGGGGCGCGAAAGGGGTCGAAGGCGGCGGCTTTTTCGGGCTCCTTCAGCAGGGCGGCCGTCATTCGACGTCGCCCGGCTCGGCCGGGTGTTCTTCGGGCAGTCTCCAGGCCGCCCCGCACTCGGGGCAGACGGTGCATCCGTCGTCGGCCGGGGGGAGGGCGCGCAACTCATAGCCGCAGGAGGGACAGCGGCCGACGTTGATGAGGAACGCGCACTGCCAGCGCAGGGTGATGACCTTGACGGTCCTCGGGGCGAGCGTGAAGAGAACCAGCGCGGGGAGACCGACGAGGCCCCATTGAGCCCAAACGGGGAGGGGGATGCGAAGGTACCAGAGGACGCCGATCTCCAGCAGCAGGAGAAACGGGAGGGCGAGGACAACGGCGAGCCACGCCGGCGGATGATGCGTCCGCGTCCACCGGCGGAACCGATCGCGGAGTTCGGTTGAAAGGGTGAACCTGGTAGGCAACTCGGCCCATTCGCGGAGTTCGGCCGGCCTGCCCCGATGATCGGGGTGCATCACCGCCGTGGGCCACACCAAAGACGCCAGAGAACGGATCAATGCATCGAACCCAAGAATTGCGATCACGGCGGCGGCAAGGAAGGCGAGGCCGACAAGCACCGTAACGATGAGGCCCGGGGGAGAGCGCCAGAGGAGGATCGCCAAGGGAAGGAGGGCAGTGATTGCAAGGAGCGCAATCCAGGCGATGAGGTATTTTCTCCGGCGCTTCATCATGAGGTCATCACCGCATCGGGTGCACGCGTTGTGGTCGCCGTTGCGCATCACCCGGTCGCGGGCGTCATCGATCGACTCGATCATGGTCCGGGGAGGGCGCCCGCCTGATCGTAGAGTTTTCTGATCAACTGGAGATACGGCTCATCGGGGGTTCGGCCGCGCCTTGCCATCATTTCCGTGGCGACGGCGACGAACTTGTCGAACTGGAACCGGCGCTCGCCGTCGTCGGTCATCCAGGCAAATCGTCGTACGGCGGTGGGCGGGGGCGCGGTGGCGGCAATCATGGCGCCGGTACCGATGACACTTCCGGTCATGATTCGCGTGCCGATGGCGGTTTTGACGTGGTCGCCGATGACGGCGCCGAGGAACCGGAGCCCGGTCCGGTGGCGCGGGCCGTCGGCCTCGACGCGCATGGTGACATCGCCGTAAGTATTGAGCAGGTTGGAGTTTGTGGTGCCGGCGCCGAGATTGACCCACTCTCCGACCCATGAATCGCCGAGATGGCCGTCGTGGCTCTTGTTGGCGTATGCCTGGAAGATGGTCGCTCCGACTTCCCCGCCGATTTTGCAGACCGGCCCGATGACGGTGTGGTCCTTGATGTGCGTGCGATCGAGAACGGTGGCGCCGGACCCGATGGAGCACGGGCCGCAGAGGACGGCGTTGGGTCGGACGACGGCATTGTCATGGACGACAATGGGGCCGCGCTCGGCATCAAAGACGACGTTCGGCCCGACGGTGGCGGAACGGTGGACCTCGACGGGATGGTGACCGAGGACGACGCCATGAGCGGGGACCTTGGCGTCGAGCAGGCGAACGGCGAGGATATCGTGGGGAATGGTCCGCCTGATGAGGGCGATCACGTCCCACGGATACTTGTAGAGCAGGCGCTGGGGGGTTCGTTTGACGCGGATTCGTTCGTGGAGTTGGCCGGTGCGGAGGAAGTAGTCGGCGTCGGCGCGTCGGAGGTGGGCGGCGAGGACATGGCCGCTTCGCTCCTCGGCGACGGCCTCGCCGACCGAGAGATGGAGATCATCATCGGGCAGGGCCCATCGGCCGTTGACGCAGAAGAGTGTTTCCTCGTCGGGCAGGACGTTGACGGGCGCATTGGCCCGCGCGGAGACGAGGGGGGTCAAGTGGTCTGGGGTCCAATAGCCGGCCAGCGTCTTCGGACGGGCGGCGACGATTCTGGCGCCGGTGGTGAGCATTCCGGTTCGGATCTCGAAACTGGCGCGGAGGTCGGTCATGGGACCGAATTGTCCGAGCCCGTCATCGAAGATGATCATCCGGCTCAGATGGCGGGTGGGCATGGGTCAGTTCCATAATCATGCCGGTATGGCGCGCGGATCTCGCCGCCGTTTTGCGGCTTCCAGCCTATGGCTCACGGCCGAGAGCACATCGCCGGTGCATTCTACCTCCTTGCCGCGGCGCGCTGGGACGGCGCCCGGAAGGCCCAGAGGGGGAGGGACCAGACCAGCGCCCGCGCAAGCAGAAGGGCGAGGAGGGCCGAATAGGCGGCGATGCCGAGTCGGCGGAGCAGCTCGCGTCCGGTCCCGAGCTGCGCCCAATGGAGTTCTTCGCGGGGATACCAACCGTGGGCGGCATAGATCGCGACGACGATGAGGCCGGCGGCGGCGACAAAGAGGAAGGTCATGACGGCGAGGGTAAGGGCGCGTCGGCGGAAGAGCATGGGACGAAGCTGGAGCAGGAGGATGGCGCCGAAGGCGAAGCCGAGCGCGTAGGCGCCCAGGAGGGGACCGGCGCGGTCGGGTCCGTGCATCATCCAGGTGTTGAGGTCGACGAGGAGGCCAAGGATCCAGCAGGCCCAGAGCGCGGAGAGGCGGGGGGCAAAGAGGGCGATGAAGACGGCCAAGACGGCGACGAAACTCGGCCTGACGTCGGCCAAGACGAGGATGTTGCCGGCGCTGACGTCCAGCACGAGGGAAACGAAGGCAAAGAGGCAGAATGCGATCCATCTCACGGCTCGCCCCTCCGCGTCGGGCCGGGAGCGGACTCGGGCCGGCCTTCAACGAGCAGGGTCACGGTGGCCACCTGCGAGACGTGAAACAGCGGACGGACGGTGATGGTGTTCCGGAGCGGTTCGGCGTCGTTGACATCAACGGACTGGACATCGCCGAGCACCATTGCCTGGGCGGATCGGGGCCAGGCGGGATCGTCGAGTCGAACGCGGTCGCCGACGAACACGACATCGCGCTCGACATCGGCGAGAAAGGCGCCGGTTCCGGTGGGGTGAACCTGGATCAAGCGGCCGTCGGCGAGGGGCCGGTCCTTGGGGAAGACGCGGGCGCGAATGAAACCGGAGGCGCGGTTGACGACGGGAAGCATGAGACAGGAGTTTCCGGAGGGCTGCTGGACGGTGCGTCCGAGGAGATGTACGCCGGCGTAGACGGCGGTGGTGTCGGGCCAGACCGCAGCGGCGAGTTGGGACGGCAGCTTGAGTTCGACGAGTCCGAGGGAGGTATCGGGGCTGCGCCGGGTGATCCTGGCGACGATCGGGTGCCTGACGGCCCGGAGGGTTTCGGGTGGGATTTGCTGGAGCTGGAGGAGCTGGTCCTGGAGTTCGAGGAGGTGCTGGTGCTCGGCGACGAATCGGCGTTGGGCGCGATCGCGCTCCTCGATCATCGTGGCCAGGTCACGGTGATCGGGGGAGACGGTATCGAGGAGGGAAGGTGCCGGCCGGAGCCGTGCGGCGAGGATGTTGCCGAGATCGTAGAAGGGTCGGAAGGGGAACTGGACGATTTGGGCGAGATCCCGCTGCCAGGGCAGTCGCCAGTCGGCGGGGAGAAAGACGACGGCAAGGGTCACGACAATCGTGATGGGGAATGCAAGCTGTAATCGACGGCTCGATCGGGCCATTCCTCACCCCGTTCGAAGCTCACAGGCTCTCGGAAGAGGGACGCAGGTGCCGGTCGGGGGCGAGCATGATTGCAGCCCGGATCCCGGATGATCGGCGGTGCCGGACCGCCCCGGGGGCACGGCCGGCGCCCGGAGTTCGGGGCGCCCCGGCGGGAGGACGATGGGTCAGAAGTCGTCCATGTCGGACTCCATGGTCGCTTTCCAGTCTTCGAGGTTTTCGAGGTAGATGCTGGTGCCCCTGGCGACGCAGGTGGTGGGATCATCAGCGGTGCGGACATCCAGGCCGGTGGCGTTGGCAAAGACCTCGGCGATACCGCGCAAGAGGGCGCCGCCGCCGACGAGGCAGATGCCGTTGTCGATGAGGTCGGCGGCGAGTTCCGGTTCGGCGCGTTCGAGGGTCCGGGTGACGGTTTCGACGATGGCGGAGATGGGTTCCTGGAGGGCCTCACGGATCTCGTCGCTGGTGACGACGGTTTTTCTGGGCAAGCCGGAGATATTGTCGCGGCCGCGCACATCCAGCGTTTGTGGTTCGTCGACGGGGGCGGCGGAACCGATTTCGATTTTGATGCGTTCGGCGGTCTGCTCGCCAATGGTGAGGTTGTAGGTTTTCTTCATGTAGCTGATGATGGCCTCGTCCATGTCGTCGCCGGCGACGCGGACGGACTCGCAGGTGGCGATGTCGGCGAGGGACATGATGGCGACCTCGGTGGTTCCGCCGCCGATGTCGACGATCATGGAGGCGGTGGGTTCGACGATGGGTAGACCGGCGCCGATGCCCGCGGCCATGGGTTCCTCGACGAGATAGACGCGGCGGGCGCCGGCGCGCTCGGCGGAGTCGAGGACGGCGCGCTTCTCGACGGCGGTGATGCCGGAGGGCACGGCAATGACGACGCGGGGCCCGAGAATGCGGCTGCGTCCGTTCACCTTCCGGATGAAATAGCTGAGCATGGCCTCGGTGATCTCGAAGTCGCTGATGACGCCGTCCTTGAGGGGGCGTATCGCGGAGATGGATCCGGGAGTCTTGCCGAGCATCTCCTTGGCGGACCATCCGACGGCATTGCCGTTGTTGAGGACTCGATTGGTGCCGCGCTTGACGGCGACGACGGAGGGTTCATTCAGGACGATGCCCTCTCCGCGGACACACACGAGGGTGGTGCACGTGCCGAGGTCGATCCCCATGTCAACGCTAAACCAACTCAGGACTCTGTCGAGGAACACCGGAGGTGATCTCCCTCTGACGCGCGGGGGTGTCTGAACGGTCACAGACGGTCGGGACAGCCGACCGAGGGGCGGACGGCTCGTCGGGGTTGCATGATAAGGCAAAGGGGATCGGCCGTGCGCCTGGGGTGGTGGATTGTCTGTGGATCGGGGTGGGGTTGCGGGTCGTCAGCGGGATTGGACGAGCTTGAGGGCGCCACCGCCGGTACCGTCGTGGTCGGAATGCTCGATGTTTCGGAGGGCCAGGAGGGCGACGCCGACGGCGAGGACAACGAGGGCGACGAAGAGGAGGCCGGTATAGACGTCCAAGCCCCCGCCGGCGCGGCGAACTGGTGCAGTGAATTGGCTCATCATCGGCTGTTGTCTCCTTCAGCCAGTCTGGCTCATCGGGTCGTTCGGGCGTAGACGAGCTGTCCGACCTCGACCGGTCTCTGCTCCAACTCGACGATTCCGGTGGCGCGGTTGATGTCGACGGAGATGACGCGGAGTCGGGCAACGAACTCACCGCCATGGCCGATGGTCATGAGCCAGCCGATCTCGACGCCGTCGCGAGAGCCGGCATCGATTTCGGCGAGGATCTGATCGGAGCTTCGGCGGACGTTGATGATGGTGGCGCTGAGGTCCTTGGTTGGGGGCACGCCGACGGTTTCAACGGCGCGGTCGAGGGTTCCGTAGAGGGCGACGTACCCGGCGATGGTTTCGAGGGCGACGCCGTGCTCGTCCTTGAGGCGCTGGAGCTCCTCCTGCAAGGCGCGTCGGGCCTCGATGGCGACCTCCAACTGCGCCTGTGTGTCGTCATAGGCCTGCTCGATGTCCACGAGACGGCGCTCGGAGTCGAGGGCCTGCTTGCGGAGCTGGCGGAGCTCGTCGATGAGCGACTCGGTGAGGCGTTGACCGGCGTCAACGGCGGAGACGAGGGTGGCGAGCTTGGCGTTGATCTCGGCGCTGCCGCTCTCGGCCTCAATCAATCGGCCTTCCAGCTCTCGCACGTCGGTCTCACCAGCAACGATCTGTTTGCGGAGGTTGCGGTTTGCGGTGCTGAGTTCGTTGATCTGGCGTTCCTTCTGGGCCTGGGCGGCACCGAAGGCGGCCTTGGCGGCGGCGAGGTCCGAGTCGGCCGCGGCCTTTCCCGCCTCGGCCTCCTGGAACCGGGCCTGATAGCTGTTCTCGTTATGGGCGTAGACGACCACCAGCGGGACGAGCAGTACGGCCAGCAGGGAAACCAGGACAATGAAGATCTTCGTCAGAACGTGCACGGTCAATTCCTCGCATCAACACCAAGTGACGTGGCGATTGTCCGCGGCCGCCTGGGGCGGCACGTGACCCGCGGCACCCCGCCGGTTGCGCCCGCTGTCGTTCCCAATCCTGATCAATAACACGTTACCGACCAGCAGAGACAAGGATAGGCGGGCGGATTTCCGGGGGATAGACGCAGAGTCTTTTTCTACCTTGGCGCAAGATTCGTGTCAACGTGGGGTTCGGTTCCGAGCAGGCAAGGGGTCAGGACTCGGCGGCTCTGAGCACGGCCCCGGCGGCGGCGACCTGGACCAGGGGATTGGCATCGTCGAGCAGGACCCGGAGGGGTTCCATGGCGGCGGGCCCTCCGAGCCAGCCCAAGGTGGTCGCGGCCTGCATGCGGAGTTCCCAGCTCTGGTGGTCGACGTAGGCGAGGGGGACGTGGAGCGGGAGCTGGGATGGCTGCATCTGGGCCAGCGCCTGCGCCGCGGCGAGGCGAATCTCGGCCGGTTCGCGGCTTCGGCCGGTGCGGGTGGCCATGTCGAGCAGGGTGGCGGCATAGGTCTGGTCGCGGAGTCGGCCACACAACTGACAGGCGAGAACGGCGATTTCGCCCTGCTCCTCGGGGGCAAAGAGGGCCGCGCGAATGACCTGCAACTCGCTCTCGGCACCGAGCTTGACCATCGCTTCGGCGATCTGGAGATCGACGATGCGGACGCGCGCGACCGGCGCGCGGGCCATTTTCGTACGGACGGCCTCGCGGAGCATGGGGATGGCCGAGGAATCGCCCAACTCACCGAGGACGAGGGCGGCATTGCCCTTCACCTCGGGATCGTCGGACATGATCATCTGGGCCAGGGGGTTGCGATCGGGGCGGCGACCGCACTGCCTCAGGGCGTAGATCGCCGCCGCGCGCACCGAATCGGATTCGTCCATGAGGAGCGGCTCGGCGAGATGGGCGATGGTGTCCAACCGCAATTGGCCGACGGTCATGGCGGCGATGAATCGTACGCCGCGGTTCTCATCGCCCAGCGCGACGCGCACGACCGCCTCGATGTGGTCGCGGTCGACCTGGAGGGCTTCGACGGCGTTTGCGCGGAGCAAGGGATTGGTGGAATCGGCGGCCTGGAGCAGCAGGTCCACCGCGGCCTGTCGGAGATCGACGGCCTCGTTTCGGGTGACCGGCTTGGGGAGGCTCCTTCGGGGGAGCATGGGATCGCGGGCCATGGCGGACTGGTCCTTGCTGCTCCAGTGATCGGCGGGACTGGCGACGTCCTCGCCGGCGCTTCGGCATCCCGCCAGGGTGGAGGCCGTGAACAGGGCACACGAAAGAACAGTCAAGCGCATCCACCGCATCATGGTGATCCTTTTCTGCGTCCGAGGAAGGTGGAGCAAAGCCCGAGAAACGAGGCAAGAAGGCAGGTCCAAGGGAAGATCTCTCCGAGGCGACCGTACAGTGAGGCGCGATCGTCCAGTCGGGGCGTGGCCGCCAACCAGCCGCTGCGGCGGCCATTACCGTATCGTGCGTCCCCGATGGTGCCAACCACGCGTCCGGCGGAGTCGATGCTGACGCTCATTCCGGTGTTGGCGCAGCGGACCATGGGCACGCGGTTCTCGATGCAGCGCAGCCGGGCGATCTGGACATGCTGTGCGCGGCCGGCGTCGCTGGATCCGAACCACCCATCGTTGCTGAGGTTGACGAGGAGTTGGGCTTGCTTGCGGCCGTGGTGATAGACCATGCGGCGGCAGACGCGTGCGACGGTGTCTTCGAAGCAGATCGGGGTGGCCAGGGTGATCACGCGGCGGCCGAGGCTCAACGTGAGGCGGTTGATCGTGGGATTACCATCCAGGGAGAAGCTCATGCCGGGCGCGCCGATCGCAAGGAGCTTTCGCTCGAGCCAGGGCCACTTGGAGATGTAGGGCATCACTTCGCCGAAGGGGGTGAGGAAATGCTTGTCGTAGCGTTGGAGGGGGTCCGGGTCCCGGATGAGGTAGGCGGAGTTGTAGTTGCGGTTCCAGATCCAGCGGCCCTGGGGAGAGACGTCAAGGCCGAGATGACATGGCACGCCGACGAGCAGTGGAACGCGGAGTTCGCGCTGGAGTTGGAAGACTTGGCGGGCGAAGTCGAGCTCGTCGTGCTGGCCCCATTTCCGGAGGGTCTGGAGGGTGGGGCGCTCCAAGCCTCGGACGGGGAGCATGGTCTCGGGCCAGACGATGAGGTCGGGGGGGGTAGGCAGGGAGTGGGCGGCGGTGCGGGTGAGGGCGATGAATGCGGCGAGGTCGCGGCGCTGGTCGTCCAGGGACCAGGCAATCTTGTTGCTCTGGGGCAGATTGGTCTGGATGGCCAGCAGGTTGACGGTTTGAAGATCGTGGGCAGGCTGTCGGAGTCGCCAGGCGCCATAGGCGATGTTCGCGGCGTGAAGCAGGAGAACGGCGGCGAGGGCGATCACGGCGGCGGGGGCGGGGATGCGTCTGCGGGCGGCCGGCGCGAGATCGACGACGGCACCGGCGGCGGCGGCGGCGAGGAAGCTCAGCAGATAGACGCCGAGGAGATCGGCGGATTGGGCACAGGCCGGCGCCTCGACCAGCGGATGGCCGAGGAGAAACCAGGGATATCCGTCAAAGACGAGTTCGCCGCGCAAGCACTCGAGGGCGACCCAGGCGAGGGGCAGGGTCAGGGCAGCGGGCCAACGGGCGAAGCGAGGATGGCGGTGGAGGCGGCGCATGAGCCAGACGAAGGCGCATCCGTAGAGCGACATATAGAGCGCTTTGAGCGGATATCCGGCGATGGTGACGTCAATCAGCCACCGATCAATCCAAAGCCACATGAGAAACTGCACGATGAGGGTGAGGAAGAAGGCGGAGCGTGCCGACCGTGCCGTGAGCGCCAGCCAAGCCAAGGGGGCGGGCGCCAGGAGGGCCAGGGGCCACAGTCCGATTGGGGGGAAGGCGCAGAGAAACATGAGGGCATGCGCCAGGGCCAGTGTGACGGACCACAGCAAGCCAGCGGGGGTGGCGCGCCGGCGGGTGCGGGGTTGCGTGTCTGCCGGATCGGCCGGAGAGGTGGTCCCCCCCTGCCGGCCGAGGATTCGCGTGTTTCGGCGACGGGGCGTCGGGGCGTTTCGGCGGTTACTTGCCGGCATAATCGATGATGCTGCTGATCTCGCTGCGGAGTTCTGAGCGAGGCACGACGCGGTCGACAAAGCCGCGATCGCGGAGGAACTCGGCGCGTTGAAAGCCTTCGGGGAGTTCCTGGCGAATCGTCTGCTGGATCACACGTGGTCCGGCAAAGCCGATGAGGGCGTTGGGTTCGGCGAGGATGACGTCGCCCAACATGGCGAAACTGGCGGAGACGCCGCCGGTGGTGGGATCGGTGAGGACGGAGATGTAGAGTCCCCCGGCATCGGCGAAGCGGGCAAGGGCGGCGGCGGTTTTGGCCATTTGCAAGAGGGAATAGCCGCTTTCCATCATTCGCGCCCCGCCGGAGGCACTGACGATGACGAGGGGGAGGTCGCGGTTCTCGGCGAGGTCGACGGCGCGGGTGATTTTCTCTCCGACGACCGATCCCATTGATCCCCCAAGGAAGCTGAAGTCCATGACGGCGAGGACGACCTTTCGTCCCTTGATGTAGGCGAGGCCCGTCTGGACCGCTTCGGTTTGGCCGGTTTTTTTCTGCGCTGCGGCGAGGCGCTCCGTGTAGGGCTTGAGGTCGACGAACGCGAGGGGGTCGACGGATTTCATTTTGGCGTCGCAGGGTTGGAAGCTGCCGGGGTCGGTGAGTTGGGCGACGCGTTGCCGTGCGTTGATGCGGAAGTGATGCCGGCACTGGGGGCACACCCAGAGGTTGTTCTCGACGGACTTCCGGAAGAGTGAGGCGCCGCAGTTGGGACACTGAATCCAGAGACCCTCGGGGACGGGTTTCTTGCCCTTTGCGCCGGCGTCGGGCAGGTCGGCCCAGGTTCGTTGGGAGGATTGGGTCATTGGTGTGAGTCCGCCTTCGGGCAGGGGCGGGAGGGAGTATGGTTGCCGATACCGGCGGTTTCCTCAAGGGACGCGGCGAATGGCTTAATGAAGCGTCGTGGCACGGCGGAAGGGGCCGGGCCGACGAGAGGCGCTCAGGTTCCGGCGACCATCGCCATGGCGGTTTCGTGCATTTGCCGGACGGTGGCGAGGGTGATCACATAGCGCTCGATGCGAGGACGATCCTTGAGCAGCCGGTTGAGTTCGCGTGCGGGGCGGTCGGCCAACCAGCAGCGGAGCATGCCGAGTGCGAGGGGATGAAGGACGATGGCGAGTTCGGGGGCCCGGGCGCGTCGGACGAGGCGTGCGACCTCGGCAAGGAGGCGTGCGCGCGCCTCGGCCAGCGGCTCGCCTTCGGGCGGGACCAGGGCCAGGGGATCATCGTCCCACTGCTTGCAGCGTTTGGGGTGTCGCTCGGCGAATTGTCGTCGCGTAAGACCCTCCAGGAGACCGAGGTCAGGCTCGGAGAGGTCCTGGGACTCGCGGGTCCTGGCCGAGCAGACTGCGGCGGCCAAGTGGGCGGTCTGCGTGGCGGCGTCATCGGGCGGATGGTAGACGGTTTTAAAGGCCAACCCGAGAGGACGGGCCAGATCGTGTTGAACGGCGGCCCGACCGGGCTCGGAGAGGGGGAGATTCGACCGCCCGCGGAGGCGGGCGCTTTCATCCCAGGAGGTCTCCCCGGAGCGGATGAGGGTAAGCATGAGATAGGTGCGCTTGTTGGGCATCAGCGTTGGGACCTATCCGGGCAGACGGCCGCGGAGCATGGCGACGGCGCGGGCATAGTCGTCTGAGCGGAAGATGGCGGAGGCGGCGACAATAAGGTCGCATCCGGCCTCACGGCAGTCATGAGCGGTGGCCCCGTTGATGCCGCCGTCCATCTGCAACCGCTGATTCGAGCGCAATCGGCGTCGCAGATCGCGTGTTTTGGAGAGCACGTCATCGATGAAGGACTGCCCGGCAAAGCCGGGATTGACGCTCATCACGAGGAGCAGGTCAAAGGCGCCGACGTACGGCAGGAGTTGCGACAGCGGGGTGGGCGGGTTGACCGCGAGACCGGCGGTCATTCCCGCGGCACGGATTCGCTCGGCCAAGGCCGGCGGATCACTTTCGGCCTCGATGTGAAAGGTAAGCTGATCGGCGCCGGCGTCGGCAAAGGGTTGAACGCAATCGCCGGGATTCGTGACCATGCGGTGGACGTCGAGGCACGCGTCGGGGAGGGCGTCGCGGAGGGAGCGGCACACCGCCGGTCCCATGGTCAGATTCGGGACGAAATGACCATCCATGACATCGAGATGGAGCATATCGGCGCCGGCATCGAGCACGGCGCGGCACTCAGCCCCCAGCCGGGCGAAATCGGCGGCGAGGATCGAGGCCCCGACGAGCGGCAGATGGGGGGGGTGCGTGATCAGGCGGGAACGGGACATGCGGGAAGGATAGCGGCGGCGCGTCGATGAGGGAGTGCGGGCGAGGCGGCGCACGGGCTTTTCCCGCCGCGCAAGGGTCGTGGGAGGGAGACGGTGGCGGCCTATTCCACGGCACCGCGGCGAGCGGCAACCTGGTAGGACCTGAGGACGCGCTTGAGTTCGGCCTTGTACTTCGGGCGCGCCAGCTTCCAGGCGCGGTACTGGAGGCCGATGGCCTGCTGAAATTCCTGGCGGTGGAAATGGACGAGGGCCAAGGTGGTGAGGGAGCGCCAGTCGGCCTTTCCGGCGAGCTGGTGCAGGGCGGTCGCGGCCTCCAGGGCGACGTCCAGATCCCGATTCTCCGGGGTGATCTTGCGGTCGAGGGTGATCTTCTCGGCGATGTCCTTTAGAGCCTCGGGATCCTTGACAAAGCGTTTGGCCATCAACTCGTTTTGGAGATACCGGTAGGCCTCGTCTCGATCGGCCATGTCGACGAGCATCATTTCGAATCGCTCAAGGGCGACTTCGGCGAAGACGGATGGATCCAGGTCGATAATCTCGTCATAGCGTTGCTTGGCCATGCGCCAGCTCTTGACTCGTCGATGGCGTCGGGCGGCATCGAGCTTCTGCCTGGCCTGCCGGTCGAGGGTGGGGGCGAATCGGCCGCGGAGCACTTTTTCGAGGATGGTGGCCAACTCCTCGGAGAGGGTGTCGCCGATGTAGGCGATCTTCGATTTCCGGTCGACGATGAACGCGGTGGGGACGGTGTCGCGGCCGGCCTTGCTCATCCACTCGCGGGTGGTCACGCCGCGTCGATCGACGGCGACGGTATAGCCGAGCTTCTCGCCCTGAGATCGGGCCCAGCGTTTGACATCGTCGGCCTCCTGCTCGCTGACGCCGATCACGATGAGGCCGCGATCGCCGAACTCCTCCTGGAGTTCGGAAAGCATGGGGACGGTTCGCTGGAGGCGGCCCTTGTCGGTGGCAAAGAACTCGACGAGGTAGACCTTGCCGTTCTGGAGGGTCTGCTCATCGCCTTTGACCCACTCCTCGATGCTGAAGCCGGGCGCGGTATCTCCGACGGAGAGGTCGGCCGCAGGAGCCGATGGGGCAAGAATGAGTGTAAGCAGGGTGACGAGAAGGCTGGCATGCCGCATATTGATCCCTCGCCTGCAATCTGTTACCGAAACGAAGGGGTTGAGGCCGGCACGGTTGGGCCTCAAGGTCGTTAGACAATAGTTGGGGAATGTTGTTCCCGCCAACCGCGGGGGGGATCGGATTGGTTGGAACGGCGGCGGGGGTGGGAACGGGGCCGCCGGGGGGCA
>Ga0272442_10008310_pt1 | contig 13189 bp, 9 predicted proteins | sample SSMForm2O_FD_200262 | JGI IMG/M metagenome (GOLD analysis project Ga0272442, IMG submission 200262) | Marine sediment archaeal communities from Little Sippewissett salt marsh, Falmouth, MA, United States - SSM-Form-2O | ecosystem: Environmental > Aquatic > Marine > Wetlands > Sediment ...
TTCATAATAATCCCTCTGGTACCAGTCATTGACCCACTCAGACACGTTTCCCGCCATGTCGAAGGCGCCAAACGGGCTCACGCCTTCCGGGTAGCTTCCCACTTTCGTGGGCTGGGAGTGTTTATATCGGGCCAGATCGGGATTTAATCGCACCCCCCAGGGAAAAATACGTCGTTTATCGTGTTTCCCCCTGGCCGCCTTTTCCCACTGGGCCTCGGTAGGAAGATCGAAAGGCAGACCAGTTTTCGAGGAGAACCACTCGGAAAACGCCTTGGCTCCATACCAGGTGACACCGGCCGCGGGAAAACGCTCCAATCCGGGGAGATGAGCAAATCCGCCATTCTGCCGTTGAATCATTGCCCCCTCGTAGCTGGTGTCGATCCAGATATGCGCCTCGTCCCGATCTGTGCCGACATCATTCAGAAAGGCAGTATACTGTGCCGCGGTGACTTCATATTTCCCAATCCAGAATGTATCCAGATAAACCTCATGAGCAGGCAATTCATCGTCATCGCCCCCTTCACCGCCCATGATGAACGTCCCTTCCGGAACTTTGACGAATTCAATTTGCAGATCCGGTTCGGGGCATTCCACGACAATCTCGCCTTCTGTTCCCTCTTGAGTTTCCGGGACGACAATGCGGACATCATTCCCTGAACTGAAATTCGCTGTCTTTCCGGAATTTATACACCCTGCCAGTAAAAAACAGGATAATAGGATGTGAAAATATGGATTGTTCATGGCAAAATGTCGATCAAGAAAAGGGGCGGGAAGCTTTTTGCCTCCCCGCCCCTTGAAGTATGAATCTCAAAAGCACTTTTTATTCATACATATTCCAGTTATGGGCATTTGTAGGTGGAGTTCCGATGATGCGCCCGCCATCCAGATCCTCGCCCCCGCTCTGGGCGGCGGCCAGGCTCTGATTCATAACCGCATAATACTCGACGTCATTCATGGGAACGAAATACTTCAATTGAGGATCAACATTGAGAACGTTCGTCTGGTTGATGGCGCCGGTGCCGGTATTGAGGGCGCTGGTTCCATCGATGGCAAAGGAACCGGATTCTATGATCACACTATCCGTTACATTAACAGTCACGGGGCCTTCATTGAGGATACCGTTAAGAGTGCCGGCGGCTGTCCTTGATTTTCCAAGAATGACGTTATCCATATTGAGCGTGAGGGCATTGTTCATTGCCGTGTCCCCCAAAAGATTGATGACGGCTCCATCATCTTCCGTGCTGGAATTACCGGAAATGATGGTGGAATCCGTGATGCTTAATGTAGAGGGAGCCGTAGGCGTCACACTTCTCCAGCCGCTCATGATTGCGGAGGTGCCGGATTGTGTATTGGTGTTCAGGATAAGGCTGTCATCGAGGCTCCAGAAACCGTTATCGCCTCCTCCCATGACATTTCCCTGTATGGCTCTCCCGGTCAGATTGATCATCCATACATTGTTCAAGTCAGCAGTGAAGGCGGTATCATTGCTGGAATCAAACATAAAGAGGCCGGCTCCATTTCCGGGGAGGGAGGCGTTTCCCTGATTATAAATAATCGTGGGTTCACCGGATGCGATACCGCCCGCTTTTGCATTGGTCCCGGTAATATTGACATATTGCAGGGCGGCATCGTTGGAATTTCCACCCGATTGCATTTCAACGCCGGGACCAGCATTAAAACTTATTATGCAGCTTTTAATATCAGCGCCAACTTCTTCCGTCCATGAACTTCCTATTCCGCCAAAAAATACGAGGATTTGCGCCGCACGGGAAGAATCCAACTGGGAGGCATGGCTGAATACACAATCCTCGACCGTTGCAATCAAGCCCTCATCCTGGTCCGGGAAGATCCCGAGGGTGCGGCCGGGTTCGCCGCCCGCGGGCGGTACATAGTCGCTTATCCTGTTAATAAGAGCCTCATCTTTATTGGTGACGAGGGGCTGTCCCGATGCATCGGCTCCGGTGAACACACAATCCTTGACAAGCATCGTGCTTGGAGATCCGGAAGTGGTATTCAGAAGGTCAAGGGTCATCAGGTAAACCCCATAAGTACTCCCGTCGGGATAATCGGGATCCCACATGAAAACAATGTTGCGGATTTCAAGATTTACGTCCGTGCGGATCTCGAAGGCGTCGTCATCATTGCCTCCGTCGTCATTCGGCGCCACGATGGGTTTGTCTTCTGCTCCGGCAATGCCCTTAATGACAAGATCCTCGTTCAAGACACAGTATCCTCCGGAGGCCGACCTCTCATCGATGCGGACAATTTCGTCATAAACGGTTCCGGTGCCCACGATTTCGATGACGTTGGGTATGCTGTTTCCATTGTTCACGCCCACCCCGCTTCCATCGGTCGAAGCCACTACCGCCCCTTCGGATTGAAAGCTGTGCAGGGCCATCATGATGGAATCAAAGGTCGAGACGTTATCCGGGGAGGAATCCGTGTTATCCACGGTGACTGTTTGAGCGAAGATGGTGACGGGTAAAAGAATGACCATAACGCATAATAATACTTTCTTCATTTTACTGTCCTTTCAAAATAAATTAGAGTGGTGAAGCTTTCCTCTTCACCAAAGGCCTGAATCCGGCATCCCTCCCTTCCTTATTTAGATTGATGAAAAAACTTAGAAGTCTGCATCTCAAAAACAGATATTATCTCCTTCCCTGAATCGTTGAATGTCAAGAAAAAAAGGGGGATTTACGTCCGATCAATGAGATTACCAATAAAAAGCGGCGTCCAGATCGTTTTTGTGGAAAATACATAAAAAAAAGGCCCGATTCTCTTTCAGCCGGAGAATCGGGCCTTTCATTTGTTCGTAAATCGCCCCTTTATTCGTAAAGGTTCCAGGGCGTTGATACTGCCAGGGGCGGGGGCAGATTCACCACGGGGAGGCAGGCGCCTCCGGTCAGCTCCCCCCCGGTCGAGGAACCGGTCATGTATTCCGAATTCCGATCCGTCACACGGAGGAAATCGGGATTCTGTGGATCGGTGTAATCAAAACTCGTGCTGACGTACCATGGGGATTTGTTGATTGTACCGGTTTCCGAGGAAGCGGCGCGATCGTTGAAAATGGGGGAACCCAGGGCATCCGGATTTTGAGAAACCAGGGCGCACGTGCCGAAATTCACCACGGCCGTGGAGGCCGCGGCAATGTCGATCTGGTCGCCCGCTCCGGTGAAAATGCAGTCCGTAAAATCGATGGTGGAGGTCACATCGGCTGTACAGACAATGGTGACATCCTTGTTCGAGTCATGGAAGGTACATTTCGAGATGGTGGCCGCAAGCAGGTCCCCCGTGACCCAGAGGAAATAGATGGATTCGCCGCCCTGGTTCGGGTCCGCGGCGCTCAGGCCGTTATTGGCCACACGGCAGCATTCCATGGAAAAGGAATCCACGGTATCGGTATCCACGCGGAATGCCAGGTCGTTGTTGTCCACAACGTCCACGTACTTGAAGGACATATTGCCGTTGTAACAGGTAATCACGGGTTCAGCGGAGGTATGGGAGTTTCCGAAGATCCTGATTCTCTCCGAGGCGGAACCCTCGAAGTTGCCCACCGGGATATCGGGGGTGCCGGAACCACCGAATGCGGACTGCACGGCCCTGCCGCCGCAGAAGCTGATCACGCTGTCTCCGGTTACAGTGACGTTGGCCCCGTTGGTTCCTCCGCCACGGATGATTAATCCCTCATCACCGGCTTCAGAGATCTTGACGTTGGTCATGGTACCCTGGGTGTCTTCAAAGTAGTCGATCCAATCGTCCCCGGGAAAGGATTCGGTGGTGGGATTGGCCTGTTGATCGTACGGAACAGGCTGGTCGGATCCGTCATTAGCGGCGAATACGCAGTCCGTGATATTGATGGTGGCGCTGCCGGAAGCGGTATCCGAATTAAAGATCTGGATCCCATCGCCGCCCACGGCTCCGGTTCCGGATGCCCCGATAACGGTGAGTCCGGAAAGGAGCAGGGTGCGGTCGCCGTCGGCGTTCAGGGAGATCTGGGGAGCGCCGGCCCCGGGGAGGCGGATGATGGCGGAGCCGGTATCTCCGGGATCGGTTTGAATGGTGAGATCACCGTCAGCCGAGTCCACGTCCACCACCAGCTGGGCGGAGAGGGCATGAACTCCGTTGGTTCGCAGGTTGACGATATCGGGATTGGCATCCGCTCCCACGATGGAAGTGAGTGCTGCGGGGATGGTCAGGAACGGTGAGTTCCCGTCATCGGTGCCGGAAACAGGATCCACCTGCACGGTTACGGCAAGCCCCCATGTGGCTGCCAGTGTAAGAATCATCATCATAATCATTGTTTTCTTCATTTCATTTTCCTCCTTGTTTATTCATTTACAGAAAATACAAATCTCCCTCCTTTCCATGAATTCATGAAAAAACTTCATCCCATCTAATTTTTAAAATATTTAAAAATGTGAGGGATAGTCAAGGATGAAATGATACATTCTCTGAATTTGAATGAGGAAGGCAAAAAAAATCCCCCCTCCGAAATCGGAGAGGGGATCGAATGGTTCACTTACTGCGAGAATTATTCGTACAGGGACCAGTTGTGAGCGGACAGGATGTAGGAACCGCCTGTGAGGGTTTCGCTGGCTTCCGTGCTGAAGGAGTTGGGGCCCGGAGGAGACACAATGGCGAGTCTCTCGGATAAATTGCTGATGCAGTAAACGTTTCCAGCGGCGTCAACGCAGATGCCGCGGCCGGAATCGACAGCGGGATCCGAGCCGGGAACCAGGGTTGCCGCGGTATCGATATCGCCATCGGGAAGGGGATCCAGGGGGAAAACCCTGAAGCCGTTGGCCATGGCGGAGACGACGATCCGATTATTGTTGAAATCAATGTCGAAACCACCTTGGTTACCGTTGAGCACGATTTTTCCGGTATCGCCGCCGGCGCCATTCACGACATCATCCCAGATCAGGGTCGAGCCATCGTTGGAGAACTTCATGATGTTGGGGAAGTCCTGGGGGGAACGGTAGTTGTGAACGAACCAGTTGCCGCTCGCGTCCTTGCGGATGGTCCCGGCGGTATCGTTCACGAAAAGACCAATCTCCACATCATACTGGGGATGGGAAGAGAAATTGGTCTCGTCGAGGAAGATCGAACCGGCGGTGGTCCAGGGGAAGGGGCCGTCGCCGATTTCGTACTTGTAGTAGTTCCGGCGTCCCGGATCGGTGCTGGCATCCGGAAGGTCCTCATCCTGAACGTAAAGAACCGTGCTGGAGCCGGTTCCTTCCACATAACACCCGGAGATGCTTCCGTGAATGGAGTTCAGGCCGGATGCATCGATGGCGTCGGGCTGGGTGGGGGAAAGGATCTCTGTGAAGCTGCCGGAGAGATCCGGTTCCGCGCGCCACACGCCGGAATGGGTATCGGACCAGTCGGCGATCCAGAGCTTGTCGTCCTCGCCCACGAAAAGGGTATAGGGGCTGGACCAATCGCTGGTGGACCAGTCCACGCCGCCCGTCTTGGGGGTTTCACCAATCCCGAGGGGATCGGAGCCGTCCGGATACATGGCATAGATGCCGTCAAAGGTGTCTCTCCCACTGGCGGTTGTGCCGTCGCGGGGACAGGAGATGTAGATCATGCCGAAATAGGGGCTGGCCTGGTTGTTGTTGACGATGACCTTGCGGCCCTGCTCGAAATCCCATTTCAGTTCGGCATTGTCGTTCAGAAGGGTCCAGTCGCCGTAACCCACGGAATCGGAGGCCGTGACCTTGAATCCGTAGATCTGTCCGGCGATGGAGCCGGAACCGCTCCATTTGACCGTGTTCAGGCCCTTGGCGGTGGTGCCGGGAACAGTGCCGATCACCGTAGTGGAGGGCAGGGGGCCGAATACCTCGATCAGAACGGAAGAGGCGGATTCATTCAGGCGATAGGAAATCTCGGGAACACCGGATGAGGTATCCACGGAGATGTCAAACGCCATGACGTTTGCGAAAACGGGAGCGGAAATCAAAAGTGCGAAACAAACCAAAATTCCAATCTTTTTCATTTTTCTTCCTCCTGAAATTTAATTTCAAAAAATTCTAAAATTCGGGAAAACGATTCACAACCTCCTTTCATCCGATCTCCAGGGAATAAAAAATGTCATATGTGTATACCCTGTGACAACAATACAGTGACGAAATAAAACCTTTTTCAAGCATCCGGTCAATAAAAAAATGACTACATGCGGGATATTTCGCAAACGGGCCATTCACACAGTATGCGAGTAGAGAGCGGTTAATCCCTTGACATCTCCTCCCCCACCCCTTTAGTAATCCATCTTCTTTAAGAATATTTCATTTTTCGAGGTGGATCCATGCCGGAACTCCGCAAAGACCCCATCATCGGGCGGTGGGTCATTATTGCAACGGAACGGGCCAAGAGGCCGTCCGCTTACCTGACCAGGGGGGAAAAGAAAAAGGAGGGCTTTTGTCCCTTTTGCCCCGGCAATGAAAAGCATACCCCCCCGGAGGTGCTCAGCTACCGCCCGGAAGGTACGAAGAAAAACTCCGAGGGGTGGTGGCTCCGGGTGGTGCCCAACAAGTTTCCGGCCCTCCAGGTCGAGGGAGAGGCCAAGAGAATGGGAGTGGGCATGTTTGACAAAATGAACGGCATCGGGGCCCACGAGGTCATTATCGAAACCCCGGATCATAATGTCTCGATCGCCGATATGCCCGTGAAGCACGTGGAGGAGGTCATATGGGCATACCGGGACCGGTCCATTGAACTCCGGAAGGACAAACGATTTCGATATATCCTGATCTTCAAGAATCACGGCCGGGAGGCCGGCGCCTCACTGGATCATCCCCATTCCCAGCTCATCGCGCTTCCCATTGTTCCCAAAAGGGTGCAGGAGGAGGTTGCAGGAGCGGAAAAATACTTCGAATACAAGGAACGCTGCGTGTTCTGCGACATCATCAACCAGGAACTCGGCGATAACCTCCGCATCGTGGCGGAAAACGACACCTTCCTTTCCTTTCTCCCCTTTGCCTCGCGGTTTCCCTTCGAAACATGGATCATCCCGAAGGAACACGATATCTATTTCAACGACATTCAGAAAAACGGGGTGATCGACCTGGCCCGCATCCTGAAAACCACACTTCGGAAAATAAAATACACCCTGAACGATCCCCCTTACAACTACCTGATCCACACCACGCCATACGAGACGGGTTCCACCTCGTATTATCACTGGCACATCGAGATCATACCCAAGCTGACGAGTGTGGCGGGGTTCGAGTGGGGGACCGGTTTTTACATCAATCCCACGCCGCCGGAGGATGCGGCCCGGTATCTCTCCGAGGCGAACATCGCGGAAGACTCCTCCGAGATCATCGAGATGAATCCGGGTTCCTGATCCATCCCGTCTCGAGTGGAAAGGCTGCTTTCACCTCAATAAGGAAGGAAGGCGATACTTTGAATCCCAGATCCATGGCCCGTTTCAGGTGAAAAAGGGCCTTTTCCCTTCCCTCCCCTTCCCCATAGAAATAAAGCCTGGCCAGGTTGTAATGGGCAGCGGCATAACCCGGCCTTAATTGCAATGCCCGCTTCCACCGGTCCCGGGCCTTTTCCTCCCTGCCGGTAAATAGATATAAAAGGCCCAGGTTGTTCAGAATTTCATAATCATCCGGGGAAATGGCGGCGGCTTTGTTCAGAAGATCTTCAGCCTCCTGATACTCCCCCCTCCGGATCTGAGAGACGGCGACTCCGTTCAGGGCTCGAACGGACCCGGGTTCCCTCCGGAGGGTCGAGCTCCAGAGGGTCTCGTCCGTGCTCCATACGAGGTTTCGGCGGTTGGAAAGCGCGGCCGGAACAAGAATCAAAAGGATTCCAACATAAATCCAGAGGCGTACAGGAGATTTTTTTTCAATACTGCTGATCCGGCCGTATCCAACGCCTGCGAGAAGGGCGAATCCCATGAGGGGAAGATACAGGTACCTTTCCGCGAACGGATTGGTCAGGGGAACCAGGTTGGATACGGGGAGAAAGAAGACGAGGATCCATGAGAGGGCGAAAACTGTGTTTTTCCTCCCCCGTTTCCACTCCAGATAAAGCGTTACTCCATACAGGAGAACAAAGATCATGCCGAGGGCGCTTTGCAGGGTAATCGCCCCTTTTATATGATGAAACACATAGTCGGCGTTCAGGAAGAAGGGGAAGAAAAAGAGGCGCCAGGCAAAAAGGAACAGGTACCCCGCGTGAGATGCGGCCGCGACCGCACTCCCACCCAATAGCGGAGTTGCCTCCTTGAGAGCCGGGGTCATGAGAAAAAATCGAACGACAATGAAGAAAAGAACCGCCCCTGACAGGGGGATCCAAAACCCGTGGGATCGATTCTTTCTCTCCTCGAAGAGATAACAATACACAAGGATGGCCGGGATAAAGGGCAGGGCGGATTCCTTGGAAAAACAGGCCAGGAGAAAGAGGAGGGCGACCAGGAAGCCCCTCCCCCATCCCGATCCTTTCATCCGGAAAGAAACCAGAAAGGCCGGAAGAAGAAAAAGGGCCGCCAAAATATCCTCCCGGAAGGAAATCGAGTTCACCGGTTCACACACCACAGGATGGAAGGAAAAAAGGAGCGCGGCAAAGAACCTCTCTCCCCTCCCCGGGAGAAACCGTTCCAGAAAGAAATAGAATAATACAACCACAAGGGAGTGGAGGATGAGGTTTGTGAGGTGATATCCAGAGGGGTTCTTGTTCCAGAGGAGAGCGTCGATGAAATAAGAGATCGTCACCACGGGGCGGTAGGATTTTTCCATAGTGAGATCGAAGTAGCTTCGGGAAAAGACCTGGGGAAGATTTTTCATCTCCATATGGAAATCGGAATCCCGGATCCCATCCAGGTCGTCATAGGTAAATGTGTGGGTAATCGTATTGCTGAACACAAGGAAGCTCAGCAGCAACAGAAGGATGGGGATCCCGTAGGCATTTTTCTTTTGCGGCATTCCTGGTCACCGGGTTGGAATCGACGATTCGTTACAACGCATACGTAAGGAACGGGTTTTCTGTAAAGGAAAAACCCCCGGCCCGGATGCCGGGGGTTTAAAGGGAAAGGGAATCAAATTCGCCATTACTCGTAGAGAACCCAGTTGCTGGCACTCAGGATTTCGATCTCGAAGGGGCCGGCTTTCAGATTGTCAAAATGGCCCTGGCTTTCATCGCCATTGGCCAATCCATATTCACGATATCCAAAACCGGGGCGGCCGTTTGCGTATTCGGAGTCTATAACGTCCGCCACGAGATCGCCGTCGAAATAATACCGGATGATCTGACGGAAGCACTCGATGCGGAAGGTGTGCCATCCCTCTGTGACGTTTTCCACAGTGCCGTATTCGGTGTAGTTGGATGTATCGCGTTCGGAAATGGAAGTGTAAGTGTGGCCATACCCCCACTTGAGGGCCTGGATTTTTTTCAGGACGGAATCGTACATGAGGCAGTAGCTTCCGGCGCGATCCAGGTTGAAGGAATAATCGGTCATATTGGGATCCTCGTTTCGGGCGGCACGAACGGAGAGCATGATATTCTCGTAAACGTCGGTCGATTGGGAGGAGAGATCGTAGCAATAAGCATCGATCTCGACATAGTAATCCTCGTCGTCGGATTCTCCGAAGAAGAGAGCATTCCATCCTCCGTCGTCTCCAACGAGCACGGCAAAGTTGGGGCTAGTGGCGCCGGGTCTTGTATTTGCGGCTATAGCTTCGATGGTTTCGGCGGTTCGATCGGGATTGGTCTGATCGGTCGTTATGTTGAGCACTGGCGATTCCGAGGCGGAATCCGTGGTGCCGAAGCCGTTGATATACCGGATCGTCCCCGTTACGCCGTCCGTATTGCTGATATCCTCGTATTCGCTGCCGTCAACGGCCGGGGCTCCATAGGTGAGTGCTCCAAGATCGTTCCCCCTCTTGCCGCTGTCGAACTGGTCGGTCACGGAGACAGTATCCAGATCCTGGGCTGGGGCATAAACACAAAACACCGCAAAAATGAGGAAAAAAAAGACTGTTTTTCGCATTACTCGATACCTCCTGTTTAAAATATTCGAACCGAAAGAATCCAGCACCTCCTTTCCCGAAAACGATACTTTTATAGAAACCATCAGTAATATAACCTTCGGAAAAAAGGGTGGTCAAGGAAAAATCCGAAATAATCCCGCTTTTTGATACCCCCGGGTTAAGGTTTTCGAAAGAGCCTTTTCAGTCTTCCGGTGAGGGTTTTATAGTAGGCTTTGCGGATTTTTTCGAGGGATGAGATATGGTCGTTGAGTCTTTCCCGTTCTGATTCATAACGGAGCACTTTTTTCTCGAGTTTTCCCGCCAGTTGCAGGATATCCTCGAGCTTTTTTTTCAATTCTTCATTTTCTCTCGAAAGGGCGGTTTTTTCCTCCATGACCCTCTTCAAAATAAAACCTGCCTGGAGATTTTCCTTCTTGATCCTGGAAAACTCCTCCTCGGTAAAGGGCATTTCATCATCCGGCCGGGCCATTCTTTCCGAGAGGTAGGGACGAACCCAAAGGCCCCTCACGGGCAGGGTGGATTTCAAAGAGGTGCGGTATTCCATCTTGAGTTGAGCCGGCCCCTCCACGAAATCGAGCACTGGCAGTTCATAGGAGTACCACTCGAGGTCTCTCGGGTCTTTTCCCGGAATAAGGTACTTTTCAAAGATGGTTTTTTCATTTTTGTCCTGGATCAATACCAGGGTGAATCGAAAATATACCTCAGGATCGAACTCCCGCATGGTGGGCTCGAGGCCTGTTCCGAAATGCAGGTAGACCTTTTCCTTCAATTCCACGGGAACGATCAGCTTGGTGTTTGGTTTCTGGACCAGGGCGGAGTGAGTGACCCCGCCGATTGTGAATTCATCGCAATACAGCTGGTCATCTTCCATACCCTCGCTCTGGAGGGAAGCCAGGTTTCCGATGAAGTCGAAATATCCGCGTTTCTTCCCGATCCGCCTGATCCGGCACTGACCGTTCAGCTGCCTGATGCGAAAATAGAACCGCCTGATATCCTTGTCGGAGAGATACGGGAGGGCCAGGAGGGATTCCTCCTCTTTCCGGGTGAGGGGGTTTTTATCGGTCAGGTAGCCCTTTTCCCTGCAGTAGGTATAAAGGGGCGTTCCCGGGACAGGATCGTAGATCCGGACGGAAACCCGGTCGAGGGGAAGATCGCGCAGGAATTCCACGGTTTCCCCGGCCAGTTCCTGATTCTCCAGGGGGAGCCCGATCATGCAGGTTCCATGGACTTCGAGTCCCATATCCTTGATTTTATGAACGGCATCCCGGATCTTATCGTTTCCCAGGTTCCGATTGCAGAGTCTTTTCCGAAAGGATTCATTCCCGGTTTCGATTCCCAGGGTGATCCTCGAGCATCCGGCCATCACGAGCAGCTCGAGGGTTTTATCATCCAGTTGTTCGATTGCGGAGCTAATTTGAAACGGCATTTTCACCCGCGAGAGATAGGATTCGGCGAATTCTTCGATCCATTTTTCGCTGGTGGGAAAGATATCGTCGGTAAAGAGGATTTGTGAGAACTCATATTTCTCCCTGGCATCCAGGATTTCACGGATGATGTTATCGACCGACCGCACGCGGGAATAAGATCCCTTACCCTGGTAAATATCCCTCAGACGGGGGCAGGAGCAGAAGATGCAATTGAACCGGCAGCCTCGGGAGGCATAAACGGGAAGGGCGCCCCCGGTAAAACGGAGGAGGGATTTCATATCGAAACAGGAACGGTCTGAAAAGGGGATTTGATCCAGGTCCTCCTCGAGGGGACGGAGGGGATTTTTACTGATCTCCATCAGTGCGCTTTTAAACCAGAAGTTCCGGATGCCGGTCTCCTGTTTGCCCCGGAGGTGGGAATTCACGAAATCCACCAGAGCGACATCTCCCTCTCCCACAACGATGCTGTCGACTCCCAGGTTGGAGATGACGCCATCGGGATCGAGTGTGGGCATGAGCCCCCCGCAACAAAAGTGAAGATCGAGGAAGGCCTCCTTGAGAGGGGGGGCGATCTCTTTCAGGAAGGAATACTGGAGCGGCTCGATGTAATAAAAAACCAGCCTGGGCGATTCCGCCCGGATGCGTTCCGCGATCTCCTCGATGCCGATATGATCCTGGATCGTCCATACCGTGACCTTGAAATCGTACTGTCTGAGCCTGGCCACGTAAATGCCCAGTTCCAGCATGGTTTTGCAATCCGGCGGCTGGTTGATCCTCGGGTAAATAAACAGGACTCCAGTTGCCATAATCCTTTATTGCCTCCCTGGGAAAGAGGGATCACTTATCATGGATAAGGTCCCGGTTTTTATAAAAATAACCCGCTCCGGAAAAGAGGGTGAGCACGGTGCAGTAATAGAGGAGTATTTTGAGTCCCATGAGGTACCACCAGTCCGCCTCCATCTGGCGGACGATGATCTTGTCCCAGTGACCGGTATATTCAAGGGTCTGGCGGGCACAGATAAAGATCATGGTGGCCACGATGGTGATGATCTGGGAAACGGTTTTGTGTTTCCCCCATTTATCGGCATGAATGACCCTCCCCTGGGTGACGCCGAGGGTGCGGAGCCCGGTGACGAGATATTCCCTGCAGATAATCAGGATCACGATCCACGCGGGGAAAAGGCCCATTCCCACGAACCCGACAAAGGCGACGGTCACGAGCATCTTATCAGCCAGGGGATCCAGAAGACGACCGAAATTGGTGACCAGGTTGTACTTCCTGGCCAGGTGTCCGTCAACGATATCCGTAACCGAAGCGATGATAAAGAGCAGAAAGGCCAGAAAACGCAGGAACACCACGAATAAGGTGTTTTCATCCATGGGTGAAAAGAGGAGGCAAAACATGAAAAAGGGAAGGATCAGGACCCGCGTTATGGTCAGTTTATTGGCGATATTCATAAAATACGAGATCTTTCCATCCTGACGGATTAACGAATTATCAATAATGAATGAAAGACGGGGAAAGAAGTCAACCAGAAATGGAGGGAAATCGGGAAAGTCTTGACGCCGCGGGAAAAATGTCGTTTGCTTCTTCCCCGGTCATCTGCGGGGGATTCGGATCATGTCGCTTTTCAAAATCGCCATCATGGTTGTCTTCTGGCTGGGCCAGCTGAAGCTGGGAATCACAATCATCAATAAATACATTGTGTTTCTGAGAGACAGCCTGGCCAAGCATCTGTTTACCATCTTCTTCGGATT
>Ga0272442_10008311_pt1 | contig 13186 bp, 7 predicted proteins | sample SSMForm2O_FD_200262 | JGI IMG/M metagenome (GOLD analysis project Ga0272442, IMG submission 200262) | Marine sediment archaeal communities from Little Sippewissett salt marsh, Falmouth, MA, United States - SSM-Form-2O | ecosystem: Environmental > Aquatic > Marine > Wetlands > Sediment ...
GGATCAGGAGATCCTTTCACTCCTCATGTCAGAGGGCAAGCCCTTCATACTGCTGATCAACAAGATAGATCGAAATTCAGACTGGTCTCATGAGGATGTTCTTCGTATCAGGGATCTTTACAGCAGAACCATTCTGCCCCTTGAAGTTATCCCTATCTCTGTCCGGACTTCCCATAATCTTGATCTATTAATTCAAATGCTTTATTCGGTTCTACCGCCGGGATATCCCTATTATCCCGAAGATATTCTCATTGACCGCTCAGAGAGATTTCTTGCAGCAGAACTTATAAGGGAAAAGATCTTTCTTCAGACCCACGAAGAGGTTCCTCACAGCACAGCAGTAACTATAGAGGAGTATAAAAGCCCTGAAGAGTATCCCGAAAGAAAAGACCTTTACATAAGGTCTACCATTTACGTAGAAAGGGAAAGCCAGAAAGGGATCATTATCGGAGGCAAGGGTAAAATGCTGAAAAAGATAGGTACCCTGGCCCGGGTTGAACTGGAAAGAATGACGGGGTTCCCAGTATTTCTCGATCTCTGGGTGAAAGTCCGTAAAGACTGGCGAAAATCAGAAAAGGAAGTCAATCGCATGGTAGGGGACATATGATGGACATGAATGAAAATCACTTTGCCCAGGGTCATTATTCATGTTCCGGCGTGGTCCTCAAGCGCGTTATCTCGCCCAAGGGGGATATATTTCTAGACCTGTTTTTGAAGGAAATGGGCATAATCTGGGCCATAGCACCGGGTTCTGCAAAGGGCAAGGTTAGGTTCGGGGGTGCCCTTGAACCTTCCTCCTGGGGAATCTTTACCCTTTATAAAGGTGCAAGGAACTTTTATCTACAGGCAGTAGATACCAAGGCTGATAGCTGGGTTCTCAGACAAAGTCCCAAAACGCTCAGAACCTATTTTGCCTTCCTGAAACTGATCAATCGTCATGTACCCCGACAGCATCCCGATGACAAGGTATTGGCAAATCTCTTCTGGACGCGGGAATTACTTCTCAAGGGTTGTCAGGAAGAGGTCGTGGAATGGAGATTTCTATGGAAATGGCTGAATCTGTGGGGACTTGCCCCCCAACTTGATGCCTGTATGGCTTGCGGAAACTCCATATCCGAGGGTTTACTCTGCACTGAAGGGTTTCTCTGCAGATCCTGCATTTCAGACGAGGATACCCTTACTCTTTCTGTTGTAAACTTGCGTGTACTCAAAAAGGCTGTTATGCTTTCGCGGGGTCGTTTTCAGGATTTCTGTAATGAACTGGATGACGTTTTTTTGCAGCAATTCAGGAGAGGTTCCCTCATGTTGAAGGATATACTTTCCAAACAGATATGATGATCCTTGTTCCCTGTATGTTACTTCAGGGGACTTAAATCTTTAAAAATCTTGGGAGGGTTAGCGTTGAACCTTCAGGAAATTATCTTCAGACTGGAAAAATTCTGGTCAGACCAGGGATGTATCATTCAGCAACCTTATGATATCGAGGTTGGAGCTGGAACGATGAATCCTGCTACCACACTGAGAGTTCTTGGTCCCGAGCCCTGGCGGGTAGCCTATGTGGAACCATCGAGACGTCCCACTGACGGACGCTATGGGGAGAACCCCAACAGATTACAGCATTATTATCAATATCAGGTCATAATCCAACCTGCTCCTGATGATATACAGGAAACTTATCTTGCCAGTCTTGCATCCCTGGGGATCGACCCGGAGGAACATGATATCCGATTTGTGGAGGATGATTGGGAGTCTCCCACTATAGGTGCCTGGGGTCTTGGTTGGGAAGTCTGGCTGGATGGCATGGAGATAACCCAGTTCACCTACTTCCAGCAGGTTGGTGGTGTGGATATGTCCCTTGTCCCGGCAGAGATCACATACGGGATAGAGAGAATAGCCATGTTTGTACAGAAGGTTGAGAATGTCTATGATCTTTCCTGGAACGATGAGCTGCTGTACGGCGATGTCCATCACAAAGGTGAGGTTGAACATTCTACCTATAATTTTGACGAGGCTGATGTGGACATGCTGTTTTCCCTTTTCAATATGTATGAAGCTGAAGCTTCCAGGATAATCGACAAGGGCCTGGTCCTTCCAGCGTACGACTACGTATTGAAATGTTCTCATACCTTCAACCTTCTTGATGCCCGCAATGCCATAAGTGTTACAGAGCGCACAGGCTATATATCCAGGATCAGGAACATTGCAGGAAAATGTGCAAGGAATTACGTTCAGCAACGCAAGGAAATGAACTATCCCCTTCGCAGAAAAGCCAGACCATAGTGTTTTTATAATAGAGGTGATCTTCATGAAAAAAGCAACCCTGCTTCTTGAAATAGGAACCGAAGAGATCCCATCACGTTTCATGCCTGATACCCTTGAGTCCATAGGAACACGGGCGAAAGAACTTCTTGCCTCCAGCAGGATCTCCACTGATGATGTATATACCTATGGCACTCCCCGGAGAATAACTGTTCTTTTCAGGGGCATAGCTCTTCAACAGGAAGACGAAGTAACGGAGCTCAGGGGGCCTAAATGGACCCAGGCTTTCGATGCCAACGGGAACCCCACAAAAGCTGCCCTCGGCTTTGCTCGAAGCAAGGGAGTGGACTTCGAGACATTGCAGCCCAAAGAGATCAATGGTGTTGAATATGCCTATGTGGAGATCTCAAAAAAGGGTCTCAGAACAGATGAGATTCTACCTGAAATGATGGTGGATTTAGTCCATTCTCTTGGCTTTCCGAAAAGCATGTTCTGGGACGATCCCAATTTCAGATTTGCGCGACCCATAAGATGGATCCTATGTCTCCTTGACGACAAGATCATCCCTTTCAAAATAGGTAAGATCGAAAGCGGAAGGCTAACCAGGGGGCATCGTTTCATGGGCTCCCGCAGAATTGATATCCCTCATGTGAAGGATTACTTTGAGAAACTCTATGATAATTATGTCGTAGTGGACCAGGAAAAACGTCGAGAGAGAATGTTGGCTGGTATATCTGCTCTTGAGAAGGAACTCTCAGGTGTTGCCGACAAAAGGGACGATCTTGTACAGGAGAACCTGTATCTCGTAGAATATCCTGTGCCATTCTTTGGCAGTTTTGACAAGGATTTCCTTGTGTTACCGGAAGAAGTTCTTACTACTACCATGATACATCACCAGAAATACTTTCCCGTTAGGGATAGCAACGGCAAGCTGCTCCCGTATTTTGTGGGAGTGAGCAACAACAGGGCTACCAACATGAAAATAGTCAGAGAGGGCAATGAGAGGGTTTTAAGAGCTCGACTTTCCGATGCGGCATTCTTCTGGAAAGAAGATCTGAAATCACCACTTTCAGCCAAAGTCAAGGATCTTCAGAACGTTGTGTATCAGGAGAAGACCGGTACCCTTTATGACAAGGTCCAGAATACAAAAAAGATCGCTTTATGGCTTTCCGGACACCTTGGACTGGGGGATAAGGAAAAGTCAGTGGATCGTGCTGCAACTCTTGCGAAAGCGGATCTTGTTTCGAACATGGTCTATGAATTTCCCGAGCTACAGGGAATAATGGGACGTGAGTACGCGAGAGAGAATGGAGAGACCCAGGAAGTCTGTCAGGCAATATCAGATCAGTACCTACCCGGATTTTCCGGTGATAGACTGCCAGAAACCATTATCGGGGCAATTATCGGCATCGCTGAAAGGGTCTATAATATCACCAGTTGTTTTGCGGCCGATCTTCAGGTAAGTGGATCCCAGGACCCCTATGGATTAAGACGTGCAGCAAGATGCATGAACGAGATAATCTGGGGAAAGGACCTTGATATAGAAGTGGATAAGCTCTTCGATTTTGCTGCCTGTACAGTAGGGGCTCACGAGGAGACTACCAATCAGGCCATGGAATTCTTTCATCAGAGGGTTTTTATACAGCTTAAGGAAAGAGGATATTCCCATGAGCTTGCCGGTCTTGCCATGTCAGTCATAGGGAGAAGGCCCCTTCAGACACTCAGATTCCTCGAAATATTCCAGCAGGTCATGGACGAAGACTGGTTCCGTCAACTTGTCACTTCTGCTGTAAGAGTAAGGAATATCCTTTCCAAAACCACCATGTCCAGTGTAAATGTTGATCCCTCCCTTTTCCAGAGTGAGGCCGAGAAGGTCCTGGACGCTGAGGTCGATTCGATCATCCCGGCAGTAGGAAAAGCTCTGGGTGATTCTGACTGGAAAGATCTCGCTTATCAGCTTTCTCTTCTTTCGCCAGCCATTTCCAGGTTTTTCGATGAAGTCCTTGTTATGGATAAGGAGGTCACCATAAGGAATAACAGGCTTGCCCTTCTCGGAAAGTGTCATGAGCTTTTTATGAAAATAGGGGATCTGGGAGGTCTGAACCTCTAACTGAAATTGTTAAATTAATCCGAAGTTTTTTACATGTTTATCCCTCCTGTTCCACGGGAGGGATAAATTTTACTGGATAAGAGTGTAAAATGCGTAGTAATATAACAGAAACATATTACTTGGACTAGTCCAGAGATATTGGGTTGAAAGGGTTTGAGCATATTGGATTATTCAACGGATAGTCCCCTGGAGATCTTTGTCGTTTCTGATTTTACCGGCGAAACCATCGAAACAGTTACCCGTGCTGCAACACGTCAGTTTCCAACGGGACATACCAGGATACGGAGATTTCGATACATTAATAGTGAAAGCCGTGCAAGAAGAGTCCTTGATGAAGCAGTTGAAAAGGAAGCCCTCATAACATGCACGCTCGTTGATCATGAGGTAAGGACCTGGTTCATCAACAAGGCAAGAGTGATGGGACTGAAGGTGATCGATGTGCTTGGTCCAGTTATGGATATTCTTTCCCAGACCCTTGATATGGCACCTCTGGAGAAACCGGGGCTTGCCCATCAGATGGACGAAGCCTATTTCAAACGGGTAAAGGCCGTGGAATTCTCTATCGCCTGTGATGACGGAAGCAACTCCCACATGCTCCCAGATGCAGAGCTTGTGATAGTAGGTGTGTCAAGGACCTGCAAGACCCCCCTTTCCATGTATCTTGCCCACAAAGGAATTCTGACAGCAAATATACCGCTGGTACCTGATCTTGAACCACCTCAAGAGCTATTTCAGCTTGAACCCCACAAAGTGGTCGGTTTGACCATAAAGGCTTCCAAGCTTCAGCAGGTACGTAAGGAAAGACTACAGATGATGGGACTTGATCCGGAAACTTCAGGGTATGCGAAGATCGAGAAGGTGGAAGACGAGATCGGTTATGCAAGAAATATAATGAAAGAGATCGGATGCAAGGTCTTTGATGTGACTGATAAAGCTATAGAAGAGACTGCACAGGAAGTTATCACCTATCTTCATCTGGATTAGATCTCCAAGGCAGGTTGATAATCATGACGAATAAGGGGATTAAGAAATATCTGTACACTTTCCAGGAGGGAAGGGCTTCAATGAAAGGCCTTCTCGGTGGCAAAGGGGCTAATCTTGCAGAGATGGCCCATATAGGTCTTCCTGTGCCTGCGGGATTCACCCTGACTACAGAGGCATGTCTTGAATATCTCAAAATGGGTGATACTTTCGTCGAGCAGATCTGGCCTCAAATATTGACCGAAATCCACAGTCTTGAAAAAACAACTGGAAAGACCTTTGGTTCAGGAAGGGTTCCACTTCTTGTTTCTGTGAGATCCGGTGCCCCTGTTTCAATGCCCGGGATGATGGATACTATCCTGAATCTGGGTCTGAATGATCAAACCCTTCGATCCATGATCGAATCTACGGGGGAGGAACGGTTCGTCCTGGACTGTTACCGACGTTTTATCCAGATGTTTTCAAACGTGGCGATGAATATTGAATCCCAGAAGTTTGAACTGGTTCTTGAAAGGATAAAGCAGAAAAGTGGAGTCACCTTTGATCATGAACTTGAGATAACTCAACTGAGTGAACTTATACGAGAGTACCTGGATATCTACAGGCGACACACCGGAGAGGCTTTCCCCCAGGATCCTGAGGATCAGCTTGCGATGTCAATCAGGGCTGTTTTCCGGAGCTGGAATAACCCAAGGGCCAGGACATACAGGAAGATAAACAGGATCGAAGATTCCATGGGGACAGCGGTGAACATAGTATCAATGGTTTATGGAAATATCAGTGATGATTCGGGAACAGGGGTGTGTTTTACAAGGAGCCCCTCGGATGGAGAAAAAAAGCTGTATGGAGAATTTCTTCTGAACGCCCAGGGGGAGGATGTGGTCGCAGGTATACGAACCCCGGATGAGATCCAGTCCCTCCAGACAAAAATGCCTGATATTTATGAGGAACTTCTATCTCATACCAGAGTCCTTGAAAACCACTATCAGGATATGCAGGATATAGAGTTTACAATTGAAAGAGGGAAACTCTTCATCCTTCAAACCAGAGTTGGCAAGAGAAGTGCTGCTGCAGCTGTCAAGATCGCTGTAGACATGGTCAATGAAGGAATCATTGAGAAAGACACAGCAGTGTTGAGAGTGACACCCGAGCAGGTAGAAATGCTGCTTCACGACCAGTTTGACCCTGAGGGGGAATACAACATTGCAGCCACCGGTCTTCCGGCCTCTCCCGGAGCGGGAACCGGTATGGTGATATTCGACCCCGATGAAGCTGTTGAAGAAAGTGAAAAGGGAAAGTCTGTGATCCTCGTCAGACCTGAGACCACGCCAGACGATGTGCATGGATTATATGCTTCCAGCGGGGTCCTTACCAGCAGGGGTGGAATGACAAGTCATGCTGCAGTGGTGGCTCGAGGGATGGGCAAACCATGTGTCACTGGATGTGATGGCATAGAGATAGATCTTGAGGGAAGTAGACTGATCTTTCCTGATCGGGTATTAACCAGGGGAGAGCTTATATCCATAAACGGGAGTACAGGAGAAGTGGTAATAGGCGAGGTCCCCCTGGTCAAAGCAGGGTTATCAGAAGAGGTTTCCCTGTTCCTGGAATGGTGTGACAAGTTTAGCGCCCTTGAAGTGTGGGCAAATGCTGATACTCCGGAGGACGCTGATCGAGCAAGGATATTCGGAGCCCGGGGGATCGGATTGTGTCGAACAGAACATATGTTCATGGCCAGGGACAGGTTGCCGGTAATGCAGGAAATGATAATCTCCGATAAGACGGAAGACAGAATGGAACACCTGTCCAGGTTGCAGAAAATGCAAAAGGAAGATTTCAAGGATATCTTTCGCGCTTTTAGAAATGCTCCCGTCATAATCCGTCTACTTGACCCTCCGCTCCATGAATTTCTACCCGATGTCAGGGAGCTTAAACATGACCTGGAGAAATTGAAGGACCAGGGACTCACAGATAGCCCTGAAGCGCTGAAAATCCGAAAGACCATGGAGATGACCCTTGCCCTTGAAGAGACAAATCCAATGCTTGGCTTCAGAGGGTGCCGGTTGGGGATTGTATTTCCCGAGATCTATGAAATGCAGGTCAGGGCCATATTTGATGCTGTGCAGGAACTGCACCGTGAGATAGATGTCAAGCCGTACATCATGCTGCCTATCGTCATGCTGTCTGAGGAACTTACCCTGCTTAAAGCACGGATCCAGGAGATTGCGAGTCTCTATTCGGGAGCAGATGGCGATTTCAGACTGAACTACAGGATAGGGACTATGATCGAGTTACCAAGAGCAGCTTATATTGCAGATACTCTGGCTCGAGAGGCGGATTTTTTCAGTTTTGGTACCAATGACCTTACGCAGACGACCATGGGATTATCAAGGGATGATGCTGAAGCCAAGTTTTTGAGAAAGTATGTGGAACTGGGACTTCTACCAACGGACCCTTTTAATTCCATCGACCTTGATGGAGTAGGTGTTATCATGGAAATGGCAGTAAGAAAAGGTCGCTCAGTGAAACAGGATCTCTCCTGCGGAATATGTGGGGAACATGGTGGGGATCCCAGGAGTATTGCTTTCTGTCACCAGATAGGTCTGGATTATGTGAGTTGTTCACCCTACCGTATACCTGTCGCCAGGGTCGCAGCAGCTCATGCTGCACTTAATTTGCAATGTTGATATCCCTAAGGCTCACAATTTTTGGAAGGAGGCTGAATTATGTCCGACGTCAATTACATAAAATGGTTTAACGAGATCGGCAAAACCGATATCTCTCTGGTGGGAGGGAAAGGGGCCAATCTCGGAGAGCTTACGCGAAATGGAGTAGATGTCCCGCCAGGGTTCTGTGTTACAGCTGCAGCCTATAAGGATTTCATCCAGGGAGCTTCTCTGGAGAATGAGATCAGGACTATTATCACTTCCATAGATTTCGAAAGCCCTGATGACCTTTCCTCAAAATGTCAGAAGATCCGTGAAAAGATTGCCAATGCCTCTTTTCCTCAAGACGTGGAGAGACAGGTGGTAGAGGCATACAGGAACCTGGCAGAAAAGGTTGGCCTTGATGATCCAAGAGTAGCCGTAAGGAGTTCGGCCACAGCAGAAGACCTTCCGGATGCATCCTTTGCTGGTCAACAGGACACCTACCTTCACATTCGTGGCCAGGATGAAGTGGTAGCTTACGTTAAGAAATGCTGGGCATCCCTGTGGACTGCCAGGGCGACCTATTACAGGGAACGAAAGAACTTCGACCATTTCGATGTTTCACTGAGCGCCGTAGTCCAGAAAATGGTGAATAGTGAGAAAGCAGGAGTTATGTTTTCAGCCAATCCAGTGAATAACGATGTTTCTGAGATAATGATCAATTCAAGCTGGGGTCTTGGCGAAGCGGTCGTATCCGGCATTGTGACACCTGATGAATACATTCTTGATAAGGAAAGCCTTTCAGTCAAAGAGAGGCACATTTCTGAAAAAAAGATAATGATCATTGAGAAGGAGAATGGGCAGGGAACCCGGGAAATACCTGTAAAGGAATGTCTTGGACCTGATGAGGTCGAGGGGCCATCCCTGTCAGAGGAGGAAATAGGCTTTCTGGGAAAAGCCGCTAAAAGGATAGAAGAGATCTATGATGAACCAATGGATGTGGAGTGGGCGATGGACAAGGATACACAAGAACTCTACATTCTTCAGGCAAGACCGATCACGACGCTGAAAAGGGGTGCTACCGTGACAACTGGGAAAGACAGTAAAAAAGAGGAGCAGCTGACGGTTCTGGTCCGAGGTCTTGCGGCCTCACCTGGGATAGCATCCGGTCCAGTCCTCATAATCAATGATATTGATGAAATAGCTCGCGTCAAGGAGGGGGATATCCTCGTGACGGGCATGACGAACCCGGATATGGTTCCGGCCATGAGGAAGGCATCCGCTGTGGTAACGGATGAAGGAGGAAGGACATGTCATGCTGCCATCGTTTCCAGGGAACTCGGGATACCCTGCATTGTGGGATCCAAGAATGGCACTTCCACCCTGGAAGAGGGTATGATCGTCACCGTCGATGCAACCAGGGGTGTTGTCTTTGAGGGTAAGACCTTTGCTGCTGAAAAACAGGAGACCCAGAAAGCCACTGCCGGAGCTGGAATGGTCAGTGAAGAGCTGATACATCAGCTTGCCCCCGTAACTGGAACAAAGATCTATATGAACCTCGGCGAGCCTTCAATTATAGGAAAATACAGTGCATTGCCCTTTGATGGTATAGGTCTGATGAGAACAGAATTCATCTTCAGCAACATGGTGGGTATTCACCCCATGTATCTTGTAAAGACAGGCCAGGGAAAGCTTCTGATCGACAAGATGTCGGAAGGTATCACCGAAGTCGCCCAGGAGATATATCCCCGTCCTACCGTCGTCAGGCTAAGTGATTTCCGTACGAACGAGTTCAGGGGACTCAAGGGCGGAGAAGAAGTCGAACCTGTGGAGAACAATCCTATGATCGGCTGGAGGGGAGTCTCACGATACATTTCCGAACAGTATGAAGAGGGTTTCAGGCTCGAATGCAAGGCTATACGAAAGGTAAGGGAGGATTTCGGGCTCATCAATGTCTGGGTCATGCTGCCTTTCGTGAGAACAACCTGGGAACTTCAGAAGGTCAAGGATATTATGGCATCTGAAGGACTCATACAGGATTCATCTTTCAAGCTGTGGATCATGGCTGAGGTTCCCGCTGTGGTCTTTGCTGCAGAAGAGTTTGCCCAGATGGTGGATGGGTTCAGCATCGGCAGCAATGACCTGACCCAGCTGGTAATGGGCGTAGACAGGGATTCTGGCATTCTTAACAACATGGGTTATTTTGATGAAAGGAACATATCTGTTCTGAGGGCTATAGAGACACTCATCACAGCAGCCCATAAATATGGAAAAACCTGCTCTATATGTGGGCAGGGACCCTCCCTTTATCCAGATTTTGCCGAGTTCCTGGTAAGACTTGGTATAGACAGTATGAGCATTAATCCGGATACGGTTGCTGCCACCAGGAAACTTGTTGCTGCTGTAGAACGAAAGATACTGCTTACCAGTATCAGGAACAACAGGTCCTGATACTGGATCTTTCTCGGTATCAGATATATGACAAACAAGAAGGGATGCCGCTAAAACCTGGCATCCCTTCTTGTTTGTCAAGGATATTACACATATCTGGAATATGTTTCTAATCCGATAGGCCGTATTCCTTAAGCAGATCCTGGTATCTCTCTTCAAGATCCTTTGCAGGACTCGGGTCATTCTTGTAGGGCTGTCCAGGAGTGGTCTCAGGTTTTTCAGCTTCTTCTTCCATGAAAACCGGAGTAAACTCCTGATCCTGATACTCCCATTTTTCCCACTGGCCTGTCTGGGCGTAGCGGTCATAGAGTTCAACATCATCAGGTAAAAGAAGGACCCTTGGTCCGTTAGGATCAGTTCTTGCAAGATAAGGGTCCCCTCCATGTTCTGGACAGTAGGATGAGGGGATCCTGTGGTCTGGTAAGTAGATATTTACTCCCGGGCATGAATCTGTTGCGAGGTATCCGGTGTCCTTGCATATTCTGACTTCCCTGGCCTGCAGTCCTGAGGGAAGAGTAAAGGTTTTCTGAAGTGGGAGAACTTCCACAGCATTATCCATAAAGGTCTTCCACACCGGGCCGGCAACTACACCACCTGTCTTTTTACTGCCCATGGACCTGTGGTCATCCCTTCCCGCATATACTACTGTGATGAGACCGGGAACACCTCCAGCAAACCATGCATCCATGAATTCATTAGTGGTACCCGTTTTACCAAAGACTTCGAATTCTGGGATCCTGCACCTGGTTCCTGTGCCATCACGGACGACTTCCTTCAAAAGGGATCTCATGATAACAGCGGTTTCAGGAGGGATGGCCTGGATAACCTGGGGTTCGTTTCTCTCAAGGATCTCACCGTTCCAGTTTTCAATGTACCTGATATAGAGTGGAGTTACCCTGTGGCCATTATTCGCAAAGGCACAGTAAGCAGTGGCAAGTTCGAGGGGAGTTATGCTTGCACTCCCGAGAGATGCGGAAAGGTCATGTGGAAGATGAGGTGAGGTAATACCAAGCTTCCTGGCCATGGAGATGACAGGGCTTATCCCTATCATCTGTGCTGTCCTTACGGATACGGTATTGTAGGAATGGCTCAAGGCATCCACTATTGTGACCTCACCGTGGAAATTACCACTATAGTTACCTGGAGCCCATACCTCGTCATCCGGTCCCTGATGATCAAAGGATATTGGAGCATCGAGGATATGGTCTGTCGGCATTATTCCATTTTCCAGGGCGGCTGAATACACAAAAGGTTTGAAGGCAGACCCGGGTTGTCTGAAGGCCTGTACAGCCCTGTTGAACTTACTGGTCTTGAAATCCTTCCCCCCTGTCATAACAAGGATCTCTCCATTTGAAGGGTCCATGGATACCAGGGCCCCTTCGGTCTCAAGCTGTTGAATGGCCTGGTCTGCAGCTTTCTGAAGTCTGAGATCAAGAGTTGTATAGACTGAAAGACCACCGTTATATACCTGGTCTTTCCCATATTTCGGCAGAAGATGTGAAAAAAGAAGTTCCGTCACAAAATAAGGGGCATGATTGTATTTTTCGGCTTTGTTCGGAGTATGGGAATAGACCAGTTCAGTGCTCTCCGCCTCCATTTTTTCAACTTCTGTTATCCAGCCGAGATCTTCCAGTCTGTCAAGCACATAATGCTGCCTGGTGCTACCGTTCTCGGGATGGTTCAAGGGACTGTACCGGTTAGGTGCTGCTATGAGACCGGCTATCATGGCGGCCTCCGGGAGGGTCAGTTCAGATGGTGCTTTCCCGAAATAGGTGCGGGCGGCCGTGTCTATCCCCCAGGCGCCATGCCCGAAATAGATAGTATTCAGGTACATTTCCAGTATACGGTCCTTGGAAAACATTTTCTCAAGCCTCAGGGCGATGATGAGTTCCTTTGCCTTTCTTTCAATTGTCCTTTCATGGGTGAGGAAGAGGTTGCGGGCAAGTTGCTGGGTTATAGTACTTCCTCCCTGCTTAACATCCTTGTGCATCAGGTCTACCCAGAGCGCACGGAGAATAGCAGTGACCCTTAATCCGGGATGTTTATAGAAACTGTCATCTTCAGCCGCAAGAGTGGCCTTGATAACCCATGGGGAGACTTCCTGGAGGACTACAGGTGTACGATTTTCCAGGAAAAGTTTTGCAATTATCTCGCCGTTCCGATCGTAAATCACTGAAGCCCTGCTTGCCTGATGAGCCATCATCTCTGATTCAGAAGGAAGGTCCGTCGAAATATCACTGATATACGAATATGTAACTATTCCTCCCATCGCAATGGAACCGAGGATTACAGCAAGGAACAGATACAGAATTACCCTTACGAATATATGAAGTTTCCCGGAATGATTTTTTCTTCCATTCTTACCATGATTATTCTTTGAAGGCATCAGGGTTTCTCCTCTTGTTTGAACTTGGTTTCCCACTGGACAGAGGGCAGAACCAGGGCATATAATACTCAAACACGCCATATTGTACCACCCCTGTTACAGAGATCAGAAAAAAGTTTTGCTTCAGGTCTTGCAATCCTTTTTAAGGCGTGGTATATTCTTCGCTGTTGCCTCTCTGAAGGCAGCAGGCATCTTGAAAAGAGAATACGGTGTACCAGCGCGAATGATTCAGAAAGAAAGAGCTATGGAGAGTTTGATCCTGGCTCAGGACGAACGCTGGCGGCGTGCTTAACACATGCAAGCTGAACGGGACCTGTATTTAGAATGCTTTCGGGTATGACGGATGCAGGT
>Ga0272442_10008312_pt1 | contig 13185 bp, 15 predicted proteins | sample SSMForm2O_FD_200262 | JGI IMG/M metagenome (GOLD analysis project Ga0272442, IMG submission 200262) | Marine sediment archaeal communities from Little Sippewissett salt marsh, Falmouth, MA, United States - SSM-Form-2O | ecosystem: Environmental > Aquatic > Marine > Wetlands > Sediment ...
CCTTCTGAAGTACGAGCAGAGGTGTTGATTGTGTGCCATCCTCGTAGCGACCGGGTCCGGCAAACAGATCGATATAGGCGATTTTCTTCTCGTGGTTGTATCTATCCTGTGTTGCCACCATGACGTTTGCCCAAGCATCGAAGTACTTGGCCACGATCGCTGCCTTGACTTTGGATTGATCCCTACTCTCATCGAAAAAGCCTTTCTCGCTCATCTTGGCTATCGCTCCATATCCCCTCTCAATTGGCCATCTTTACTTGTATCTGGCTCTCGGCATCCCAAGGATCGTCGATCTCAATGAAATCCCACCGCCCGAAAGCGCCGTGGTTATTGACGGCGGGCACCCAGAGGGTTCGGGCGGTATCGACTTTAGCGGCCTTGTCCTTCTTCTTCTCGCCAGTGACTTCGATCAGCAGGTTTAGCAGGTCGTCGGGGCCGTGACCGTCGTCGAGGCAGACGATAAAGTCGGGAACGTAGTTCTTCGCCTGGCCGTTGAGCGTGTAAGGAATCGTGAAGCCGAGATTGTGGTTCTTCACGTAGCGGACCACCTCGTCCATATCTTCGAGCGTTTGAGCAAGCTTCTGTTCCCACGAGTCGGTATCGGCTACGACGTGGGAGATGTGGCACTTGTCTTCCCGCGTGGCGTACGTCGGACGTGTCGTGTCGAAATCAACGTAGCGGGTCGAGCCGATAGTATCGTAAGGACGTAGGATCGGTTTCAAGGCGGTGCTGCCCTCGCTGGCCGTGACGATGGCTTTGTAGATACGGTCGGCCGCGTCGTGCGCGAACTCGATCAGCAACAGCAATTGGGGAAAAGTGTTGTCCTTGAGGACGACGCATTCGTTCAGCCAGCGTTTGGCTATGCCCAGCAATGGAGGGAACAACCACGGTTTGTCGTTGCCATCATCGTCGCGGAAGTACTTCTCCAGCGTTAGTTTGGCCAGGAGAAAGGCAACTTCGTTAGGCCGGTGGCGTTTCAGGTCGTCCAGCGTATGAATGCTGGATTCCCCCACGATTGGAGCATTCTCCGTCTTTGTCGGAATGTCAGCGGTCGAGAGCGCCAACTTGGAGTCTCCGGTGAAAGTAGCGGTGATGCGTTCGCCGTCGAGGTCGTAGCGGTAGCCGAGCAGGCGTGGGAAAGTAATCTCGCAAGCGATACGATCCTCCAGCGCCCGGACACGGGTAGGGATCGGGCCGGGCTCAGGGTCACTGGTCGAGCCGCTACACGGGATGAACGAGAAGGGTACGCCGTAGACCTCGGCATACTCAGGCTCAAACCGGCCTTTCTCATTGGTCGCATAGCTCATGCGGCGCAGCGCCCGGCCGACAACCTGCTCGCACAGCAGTTGGGTGCCAAAAGCGCGGATGCCCAGAATGTGCGTGACGGTGTTGGCGTCCCAGCCTTCCGTGAGCATAGAGACACTGACGACGCATTTGATCTGCTCTCCGAGCTTGCCTGTCTTGCCGACGGTGTTCATCACTTCGCGGAGCAGGTCTTCGTCGGTGAGCTTTTCCGCGTCGCGGCCAGGGAAGCGAGTGCGGTATTCGGCTTTGAATTCCTCAATCTCACGGGCAGCGACCTTCTTGAACTCCCTGCTCATCGCCTCACCCGATTCGAGCTGCTGGCTGTCTACGAGAATCGTGTTCGGACGGGTCAGCCAGCCGCCACGGTCATCATCGTTGCGAAAGATCGGTAGTTGCCCAGCCTGGACGACGGTTTCTTCACCGATCTGCTTCTCCCAGCCGGCGATGTAGTCGAAAACGGACTTCGAGGTATTTGTGTTGTTGCAGACGACGATGAAAACGGGCGGTGTGAGACCCTTGGCCCGTGCCTCAGCATTGTCTTCCCAGAGGCGGTAATACTTCTCATAGTTGCCGTAGAGACTGTGCAAAGCCCCTTGCAGCTTGGCGGGCAGATTGGGTTCGCCGCTGGTTTCCTGTGCCTTACGAGGCTTCTTCGGCAACTCCTCACGAATACGGAGCCACAGGTCGCGATAAGTAGGTTGGTCGCCGGTCATGGAATCGTCGGAGACAGGCACGCGGGGCACCTTGACGATACCGGCCTCGATAGCGTCGATCAGTGAGAAATCCGAGACGACCCAGGGGAAGAGCAACCCTTCATTGATCTTCTTGCCGTCCGGTGTTGTCTTACTGTACCCCGAACCTCGTAGGAAAAACGGCGTGGCCGACAGGTCGTAGATCGCTTTGACGCCGATCTTGCGCTTGACGGCTTCGATACCCGATATCCAAACGCGCGCCTCCTCGTCACGTTGTTTGGCCTCCTTGCGTTCGTCGCCTTTGAGTCTGACTTGTTCACCGTCGGGCTTGCGGCGATAGCAATGGTGGGCTTCGTCGTTGAGCACGACGATTCGTTTTTTTGTCCCCAGTTCGCGGCAGACCCGGCGAACCATTTCGTCAGGGGTCTCCGTGAACGCACCGCTTCCGCCTTCCGCCAATATCTTCTTGGTAAGCTTACCGGCGGCGACCTTCTCACGCAGTTGGAAGGCGTGGAAGTTCGTAATGATGATCTTGGCCCGGCCAAGTTGGTCCAGAGATTGACTGGGAAGGATATCGCGTTGGCGGTAGTAGTTCTGCGGATCGTTCGGCAACAACACGCGCAAGCGGTCCCGGATCGTAATACCGGGCGTTACGACGAGAAACGTATCGGAGAAGCGAGGGTCCTGTGGATTGCTCAGCTTGTTCAATGTGTGCCAGGCGATGAGCATCGCCATGACGACCGTCTTGCCGGAACCGGTAGCCATCTTGAAGGCCATCCGGGGCAGGCCGGGGTTCGAGGATTCGTTGCCGTCGCGAAGATCGTTCCCGATCCAGGTTTCGCCATACTTGTGAGCAACTTCGGTGATGTAGATGGCCGTTTCCAGAGCCTCGATCTGGCAGAAGAAGAGCTTCTTCTCGCGGTCAGGGTCGGTCCAGTAGTCCAGTAACCGGCTCGTAGTGGGTGTCACGCCGATGTAGCCACCCTCCCGCCAGAGCTTCACGCGGGCGCGAATCTGGTTGACGAGCTTGTTCTCCTCGATGCGGTCTTGGGTCCATTCGGTGTCGAACTCAAGCTGCTTTTGGCCCTTCTTACGGGGCCGGGCAATAGGGACGAAGTAGGAACTGACCCTGCGCCCCTGGATGACTTCGTTGGTGATCCCTTCGTCGGTGAAACGAAAATGCTGGTCCGGTTCCTGGAAGGGCGAATTGATAACCGGATTCTCAATGACAACCTGTCTCACAGCGTTCCGTTCTCCCTCAGCGTTCTTGCGCGTACATGATAGCAGACAACTTCTCCGCCACGGTACAGCCTCTTCGGACTTCAGATCATTCTTGATTCCACTGAATCCTACCAGACTATGTTCCCCGGAACAAGGCCCTTTCCGTGCGACGGCCAGCCCCGTTCTCTCTCGCCGATGCCTCCAGCGGATAAAGGCGATGCCAGCATTACACGTGCTCCGATGCCACAACGCGACTGCAAAAGGTCAAAGGCGCAGGAGGAAGGAGGTATACCCACAAAGAGCCCATGCGCCCCTAACCATCAAGAAGGCGATTCTCGCGCCCAAAATGTTGATGCCAAAATCCCCACTTTGCTTATTTTTTGGGAAGTTCTGTTCAACCCGACAGGTTCCACCGCCAGCCACGGCCACACGCCAGCGGAATTCTAACAGCAAACCTGTTACTTAGGAGCCTCCCGCAACGACAAAGACAGGAAGATGTGGCGTCTACACACAGTTGGTAAGCAAGCCGACGTAGGCGGCTCAGGTGCCAGATTATTTTGAGGCCTCTGCAACATTGTCAGCGGTTCGTTCCTTTCTCCCATAAACGCAAAGTGCCCGCGTCCCTATGGATGAAAGGGTCAGTTCCACGGCCACAAGAACACGGGCACGGTCACTCTACCATACCGAGTACCACCACAATACCGGGCCTATGATGTCACCGTCAAACCAACACAAATTTTCAGACACCCTATACCTCCCCTCACTGTCGATTCGCAATTCGGCCCACCTACCCTCCCCCTGGTACAAAGCAGCCCGTGCTTCATAGCAGAAAGGGTCAATTTCACGACTACGAGAACACGGGCTAACGTGCATCCTACCAGCGAATAGCGACAAGCACAAGCCTGTTTCTCTTGGCTTTCCCGCTTCTTTTCTTTCACTTGATTCTGTCACTCTCGCTGCAATGTAGCGCGCAGAACTACGCGCGCCTTGTCCTTATACGAGAACAAGACAAATTTATCACTAAATGCCGGGAATCTGATATTTTGCATTTGCATCGGCGTTGCTTTTGGTGTAGAATGTGAATATACGAGACTGAAAAACTGATAAATTGTCGCGTTCAATGAAAGGGTCAAGTCATGCAGCAGCACAAGCCAAGTGTCATCGAAGTGTGTGAGTTCTGCAAAGATCATCAATTGAATGCAGAGCTTGTCGGCAGGTGGGTATGGGTGAAGTTCGACGCCAAGCCCGATGCAGAGACGCGAAAGCTTATGAAGGATTTCGGCTTTCGGTGGGTTGCCCGTCGTGGTATGTGGGCTCACAATTGCGGGCATCCAAGCCGTAGCGGCAAGAGACACCCATTCTACACGTACGGGCATCGGCCAGTCAGTCAGCTTGACACAGAGAGCCTGACAGCAGCATAGTGAGCCAGATGTTCTGGGGGATGCTGTGTCGGCATCCCCCTCTTTTGTAGACCAAAGCGAAAGGAAAGACCGTGAAGACCTTCGAGATTATGTTTGATGATCTGAATGAGGAAGCCCAGAGAGCCTTTCTGGAATTTCAGGGAATCGAAAGCCCGTCAGACGGCAACTATGAGACGGTGCCGATAGCCGTCGTGGAGTTGGATGAAGACGCCGAATCGTAAGCAGAACCTTGTGAGGGGGGTGAAAAATGCAACGATCTTATGCAGCACTCTGGGACTACGCCGACGAAATCCGTACCGGGCGCATGAGCATTGCACAAGCCAACAGGCTATGTCTTCGGGAACGCAACGCCGAAGCCAAGACGCTACGGCAACAAGGACGGAAAGTGCTCTGCTCTACTCTGTCCGGTCAATTGCGGCAATACTGGGGTCTGGGAGAGCCATGCGGCCTTGCCTGCCCTGCCTACTATCTGACTATCCTGAATTGAGGGGGTGAACCATGATGCTATACGAGAAATACCGTCCGAGAGCATTGAAGGAAGTGCTGGGGCAAGCCAAAGCCATCGGGAAGGTCAAGCTGTTGCTGGAACGTGGCTGGGGCGGTCGGGCTTGGTGGCTCTCAGGTGCCAGTGGTACCGGCAAGACGACCATTGCCCGAATCATTGCCAGTCACGGTGCCGACGATTTCTATGTCAGTGAGTATGACTCTGCCGATGCAATCACCACGTCTGAAATCGACCGAATCGAAAAGGACATGCACTACTTGGCTCCGGGCAAGGGCGGGAGAGCCTTTATCATCAATGAGGCACACGGACTGCGGAAGCCGATCATACGGCGCTTGCTGGGGCTTCTGGAGAGGATACCGAATCACGTGTGCTTCGTGTTCACGACGACCAAATCGACGCACACCCTCTGCTTTCCCGGTGTGCCAAGATAGAGCTTACGAATCAGGGGCTTGCCAAGCCGTTTGCCGAACACTGCAAGCGTGTTGCCGAGACTGAGGGACTCGACGGAAAGCCAGTCCAAAGCTACGTGAAGCTGGCTCAGAAGTGTAAGAACAACTGCCGTGAAATGCTAATGGCCATCGAAAGCGGTGAAATGCTATCGTGAGGGGGTGTGATATGGCGAAAAACAAACACAGAGGGGGATTGCTGCCCGACAAGTACCTATCCGAATCGCAACTGAGACGGCTGCGGCAATACTGCAAAGACATGGCCGACCTTGCGAGACAGAGGGGCAGTATGCGGGCAGTGATTGACGAACTCGTGATTGAACTGCTTGTCAATACGGGTCTAAGGGCATCGGAGTTGTGCAACCTGAACATCGGTGACTTGCCCATGATTCACGGCAAGGAAACCGTCTGGGTTCGAGACGGAAAAGGCAGTGTAACCAGGACGGTAGACATACCGGAAACCGTCAAGAAGCGTCTGGAAAGGTTCGTGAAGCTCTACCGGAAGGATGCAGAGGCAGAGGAACCTTTGCTTGTCAGTGCCAAGGGCAAGCGGATGATCTATCGCAGCATCTACGAGAAGATCAAGAAGCTCGGCAGGCAATCGGGCATTGGGAAACTTCACCCGCACATGCTGCGCCACACGTATGGGACGCGACTCTACAACGTCGAGCAGGATTTGAGATTCGTGCAAGATCAGCTTGGCCATGCCAGCCCGACCACGACGGCCATCTATGCCAAGACGAACGCCAAAGCCCGTAGACGCCAGCTTGCGGCGCTTGAAGCGGAGTAGCTCAGAGCATCGGCAAGCGGAAAACAATAGTGAGAGCAGGGGTGGGGTGTTCCGGCACTCCGCCCCCTTTGCTTTTGTCACGCTAACGAAAAAGTGCCTTTTTTTTTCAATTTCGCCATCTACATTTGCCCCTCGACAAACGCCTTCATAGACGCGGGGGGGTGTTGGCTGTAAGGACGGGCGGCCAATAGCCCTCCTGGTCTTTGTGTAGGGCGCTTTTGACGCTTACGGATTGGTCTGTCGAGACGGAACTCAGGGCTTATGAACCCTCGCGCCTGTTCTCGCTCTCTCTCTGACGGGTGTGGGGGTTCACCCTTGACGTATTGCTACACTGAATCTTGGTGATAGAGAACATATACGGCTGTCTCTCGTGGGGCGGAGAGAGACAGTCTGGAGGAGGCAGGATGGGAGCAAATCTGCACGAAGTGTCCCTGTCCGAGCAGGAGTGGTCTGCACTGATACAGCGGCTTGGCCTGGCACCACGGCAAGCAGAGGTAGTGAAGCACATTCTGCACGGCAAAGCGGACAGGCAAATCGCTCTCAAAATGGGCATATCGACGGCCACTGTGCGGACGCACTTGGGACGGCTTTTTCGTAAGTATGGCGTCAATGACCGTGTAGAACTGATTCTGTATGTCGCAACTGCCTTGCGGGACGCGGACAAGAGGCGCACCGGATGAAGGGCTCTGGAAAAGGGCAGACATTGTCTCATTGTGGGAGAATGCCAATAGGGTTAAAATGGACTTGTCTCGCTAAATGCCGTCCATTCTACGGGCCATAGTCTCGCTTCCTCTCCCTCCATTGGCCCGGACGGCGGGCCGGGTACCGCTAAGTCGCAGTTTCGCTTCGTCAAAGTCTCTTCGGTGCCCGGCGTCTACCTTGTGGCCGCAAACGTCATTGCTTCTGGGTCTGAGAACCTGCATCGACGCTTGCAACCAAAGCCAACACAGCTTGCCGAATATGCTCTGGCAAGTTCGACCAAACGGCTATGATCTTGGCAAGGTCAGGCGGTAGCACAGAGGCATCAATTTCACCCTGTTTTCGGGTTCCGGGTGTCAACTGGGGTGTCAACTCTGACTCGACACGTTCGTAAGTGCTTGTATTTTCAGGAGTTGACTTTTGACCGCCACGGATTTCTAATCCGTAGGTCGCAGGTTCGAGTCCTGCCGGGCGTGTTGCAACTCTTTGGTTCACAAGATCTTACAATGACCATCGTGACATCATGTCACGCCTTGTGCCACATTTGTGCCAAAACGCTGCACCTCGCCGGAGGTTACGGACACCAGAATCCTCACTATTGAGCCAATATCAAGGGTGCCCATGACTCACTAAGAGAGCAACGGATAAGATAATCCGTTGCTCTTTCTTGGGGAGTCCAGCCTCTGCGTCTTGGCAATTGAAGGCAATCCAAGTTCGAGCGATTGTGTGGGCAGCCAAGGCCATCGCATTGGGAATCCGGATGTCTCTTTTTCAAATTCCACCGACGAGAACTGAAACACTGTAAGTTCATAGGGATCTTCTGTATGCAGGCTCGCCTGGTAATACGCTGAATCAGAGGTATAATGGTAGCGTTAAGCTGGCGATGTGAGGCACATCGACTCTTTTTTGGAGTCTGTATATTGTCTCTGCATGGCGTGCCAAATCCCCCGAATAAGGTGTGTGGAACGGGGGCCGGCTATTACCTGTTACCATCTGCCACAACACGCAGCCAAAGCTGTAAATGTCACTCTTCACTGTGGCACCTTCACCCCGAAAGACTTCTGGTGCAATATACCCTATTGTTCCGGCCACAGTCTTTTGCCCCATCGTTCTAAGTAAGGTAAAGCTGAAACCATCGAGGTCTTCCGCCGCTTCTCCACCCTGGCTGGTTTCGGGGAATTCCTCAGCCACTGCTGCTAGACCGAAATCCGTGATCCTTAAGATGCCTTCCGGTGTGATCAAGACATTCTGGGGCTTGATGTCACGGTGGACCCTCACGCCATGAGCAATTGCGTGCTGCATTCCAAAGCAGAACTGGATCGCCCACCTTAGTACGGTATCAGTATCAACAGGACGGGTCGGCCCTCCCAAATAGTCACCCAGGTTAAGCCGCCCTCGCTCATCAGGACTCACATGTCCATTGCAAGAAACAATCGGCCAGCCTCTTGAACGACATCCCGAGCGGTAAGCAAGAACGGGTGCTTTGGCAGATTGAGAAGTAGCGAGACCTCTCTGTCGAATGCCTTTCTTTTTTCGGGTGTGTCACCTAAAAAGGTCTTCAACGCATACACTTGTTTGTCAGAAGGACGGTATACAAGGTAGACTACACCAAACCTGCCTCTGCCAAGGGTATGGCGGACTTCATACTTGCCACCAATCAGTTGAAATTGCTCTGGCACATGTCTCACCGTAGACTTTGGCGACTGTCTTGTGAACAGGAAGCCTTTCAGCTTATTGTATAATCCCATGACATATCCTCCAGACCTTCAGGAACGCCGGGGGACACCAAACGGCCATTCTCCGGACCAATGTTTCTTATGTGCCCGGCTGGCCCGTCGTTCGAAACTCTCTGAATTAACGGGGGGCAATTACCTGCTTGCTCCTGGTTTCTCTCTTGGCTCTCGGATCCGAGTGGCTGGGTTTGCCCGATCCTTGACATCTCAGCTTGATCCATGTTGTTTGGTATTATACAAATATATCGCCCCTTTGTCAAGCAAAAACCACCGCTGAGATTACAGTAGAAGAGTAGATGGGTAGATGAGTCGAGACTCCCGCGAAAGCAGATATGTGCGCACGCTGAGACGCGGAGACGCAGAGAAATAGTCAATCATTTTCGTCAATCGACGATCCCGGCGAACACCAAACCAGCCGCAGCTTGCCCTGAGCTCCCGCCAGCTTCAACTTGACGATCCCGGCCTGCCCGCTACAATGCCAGTGAAGGCCGCGAGAACAGGTCGTTCTAGCGGTGAAGTCGTTGTCTCGCTGGAGATCGTGCAACATGGTTGTGAGCCGGTCCACGCTACATGAGCCTATGCCCCAACCCGACTTGCGACTGGCGACTCAGTGTATCACGCCAGAGTTGATCGCCTACGTCGTCGAGAAGATTGTCCGGGCCGCTGCCCCGTGCAAGATCGTTCTTTTCGGATCGCGGGCCCGTGGGCAGGGAACCGGCTTGAGCGACCTGGATCTATTGATCGTCCACGACAGCGGCCGACCCAACCGCCAGGTCCGCCGCGAAATCGAACATCTGCTCTGGGGCCGGCGATTTGCGGTCGATCTGATTGTAGCTACGCCCGAGCAGGTGCAGCGGAATGTCGCGGATGGTAATCCCTTTTATACCCGGCACATTCTGAGCGAGGGAAAGGTCTTGTATGACCGCGAGCAATGATCGCCCGATGGAGACGGCACGGCAGTGGTTGAGTTTTGCGAAGGGTGACTTGGCCGTCGCAGAACACGAGATGCAAAGGCCCGATCCTGTGCATCACACTGTCTGTTTCCTCTCCCAAAGTGCGGCAGAGAAGTTCCTCAAGGGCTTCCTCATCTCGCGCGGATGGTCTCTGGAGAAAACGCATGACCTCGTCCAATTGCTCGGCTGGTGCGCCGAATACGATGCAGGAGTTGCGCGCATGATTACTGAAGGCGCGTTGCTGAACGAATACATCGTAGCGGGACGTTATCCAGGCGACATCGCCGCAGAACAGATTGGTCCCGACGAGGCAAGGGAGGCATTGGAGGCGGCGCAGAGAGTCCGAGCCCAGGTCCAGCGGGCGATGACGAGCGAATGACCCGTCACGAGGTCAACGTCTTGAGACAAGTCGTAGGACGGGCAAGTGTTGCCCATGCTGATTGTGGGTATGACGTATCTCCACGGGATCGGCGGCAGGAAAGGAACTACGCTTGTGATTGAAAGGGGAGAACCATGAGACGGAGTGTGTGTTCCGTTCTACTTATTGCCTTGCTGACTCTTGGGTCCGGCTGTGCTGGAGATCAGTCGAGGGAGATGCAGAGACCTTAAGTGGCACAGTCCGAGGAAAGGCGGCCCTCAGAACACGATGGGCGACTGGCACGTCGAGAAGAGAAAAGCCTGCGTCAAGAAGGTGCCAGAGAAGTGGAGGAAGAACAGGGTGCTATAACAATGCCCAAAATGTCTGGCAGCATAGCCACTCAGTTCTGGGTGAGGATTGCCTTTTTCAATGATTCCAAAGAGAAACCTCTTAGCCGAAATTGCAGAGTGTGGATTAGAGGATTCGGAGACTTCTATCCGGCGAGACAGGCAGACTGGCAATTTGGCGGCACGCTCATTGAAAGGGCTGGTCCGTTCGCTACCAACAGTGAGCACACCATCTATCTCTATCCCGACTACTCTGATGAGCGCAAAGAGATAGTGGTCCCGTTCAGATACTCTGCGGAGATGAATCCTGAAGGTTCCCCAAGAGACATGCTGATGGTCGCGGTCAAGCCAGATACCATCATATTCAGCGGCATACCCATTAGTAGCGCCAACGGTGCCACCAAGCTCGTGTTTGATCGGGAAAGCTGCAAAGCAGCGATATCTGCAACCAATAGGATTCCTGATATCGCAATAGAGCAAGGCACACGTGCTGACGAAGTCATTGGGTCCTGGCTCTACGAAATCCCTGGGGCTGGGGATTTCTCACGAACGTTTACGATTTATAGGGAGGATGGAAATCTCTATCTAAAGACTACCTACAAGGATGGAAGTGGTGACACAGAACCGATAACGGAGAGGCCCCACACCAAAGGACGCTTCTTCCAGACCGAGAAGCAAGCTGTTGGCAGTGCCGGAGAGTACTTCCTATTAAACGGCCAAGGGAACCTGCAATACTGCGACGAAGGAGGATGCTTTGCCATAGCAGAGAGAATACGGTAGGAAGGCCTATGCAGCGTGGTTTGCTGAGAGCGCTTTCTGTCGTATCTCGTGTCTTGTATCTCGGGGTGAGCGAAGTTCATGTGAATGGTTGCGTGCGTTACGCAGAGGATATTCTAGCGACCGCGCCAGCCGTAAGGCCGCCGTCTTTGTCATTCCTGCGAAGGCAGGAATCCAGGAACGCCCTCAGCAACCGCACGGGCAAAGAGTTGCCCGTCTTACAGGCTGAATGAGTCCCACATACGATCGACATACGAAGGCTCGATAGAGTCACAGAGCCAGCGTTTCCGGTGCTCAGCACAAGCGGCGCGTAAGTTTTCGACAAACTCGCCCGATGCACCGGGCGCAACTACAATCTTCTTGATCAGCCTACGCATATCGCTGATAGGGAATAGCCGACGGGGGGCCGAGTCCTCAACCTGGGATTCTCCTCCAGCCTCGATCTCTTGAAGGAGTTTGTGGTCATCAAACCAGAACCGATACTCCTGCTCCCAGCGGAAGGGTTCTCGCTTGAAAAGGATGTCGTGGGGGCCGACCATCATTGGACTGCGCACATCGTGTGACGGATCGTAGTAGATTACTTTTCCGTCGTTGTCTGGCCGCAGGCATTTTCTGACGTCCCCCACGGACGACTAAATCGCAACCCCTTCTCGCAACGCATAGAGTTTCCACATAGCGTCCGATTCGTGGTCACTTATGTGCCAGCAGCTGACGAAGTGAGCATACCGATGCCGCAGGAGCCTTCTGCGAAACTGTCGGTCAAACTCTTCGAATGGAATGCTATTGGCCTCGGCATACTGCCGAGTGCTTCGGAGATAGGACGGTGGAAAGAGCCCTTCCCATCGATCCTCAAACGCGAATGGCCGAGAGAACCAGAGAGCATGAGTCTTGAGTACATCCACGAATCGCTCGAACTTAAGGTAACGCCAAATAATGGCATCAGCCGATACGGATTCTTCAAAGGCGATTAGCTCATTCAGTGGCTTGTCAGCCATTTTCTCCCGCCTGCAAACGTTATCATCACGACCTTTGGCACGGTTCGCGTCGCGTCCCAGGCAACGCTCCTACAGCTATCATTCTGGCCAGAAGCCGTCAAAGACGCAAGCAGAAATCCAGATTTCCCCATCTACGCTTCTACGTGCTACCGCTCCCACGCTTCCACACATGTACGCTTCCATGCCGTCTCAGGTGATGAGCCACGGGCCACGCGATACGCCCCGACATCGTCGGGAAAACTGAGTCTGGCGAAGTCGCCGAAGAGCTCCTTGGCTCTTTGGTCGTAGGCGGCGGCCGGAATGCGCGAGGGAAGAACCGAAGAACGCGGCGGCCGTTTCTTTCTTGTTCGCGTGGATCGCGTACTTGGTGGTCTTTGAATTGACCAAAGAGTACTGATGGTTGATTATTGGGTTGGTCTTCTCGGCGTCCTCTTCGGTTTCAAATCGGCGACCCGTGGCTCGTGACCCGTGGCCCGTTTGTCTGCGCTCCGACATTGCAAGAGCCGGGAATTCGTTCCAGATAGTTTGGAGGGTGATGCGAGTTGGGGCTGCCAAAAGGATTTGCTCTGGCGCGGAGGCGCTGGGTTTGGAAACGGGTTGCAGTCTGGTGTTCTCTGCGTCTTGGCGTCTCTGCGCGCGTGCATATTTTGTTTCCGCCGGCGGGCGGCGGCCGTTGTGCTATTGGGGCGGGGCATGAAAAGAGGGCGGGCTTGGGGGCCCGCCCTGGTTGTTGTGTTGGCGAGGGTTGGTTAGGGCCAGAGGCGTTGGTCGAGCCAATCGGCGGCGATGGCGGCGTAGTCGCGGAAGTCGACGCGCTTGTGGTTGGTCGGCTCGGCGTCGTAGATATTGGCCGGCGAGACGAGCGGATTGTAGATATCGCGCGTCTGCACCGCGTGGCCGCTCATGGCGGTATTGACCTCGGCCTCGGTCAGGGCGAAGTCGT
>Ga0272442_10008313_pt1 | contig 13184 bp, 8 predicted proteins | sample SSMForm2O_FD_200262 | JGI IMG/M metagenome (GOLD analysis project Ga0272442, IMG submission 200262) | Marine sediment archaeal communities from Little Sippewissett salt marsh, Falmouth, MA, United States - SSM-Form-2O | ecosystem: Environmental > Aquatic > Marine > Wetlands > Sediment ...
CTACCGCGCCGAGAATGGTCCCTCCAAGGAAGGCACCCAAGCCCGAGCTTCGCCGTTCGACGATCACCACGGGGGTGTCGCTGTTCTCTGTCATATGACCGTCCCATGCAGTGTAAGGATCCGGACGCCGCCGACACCTTGCCGGCGCGCCCGGTCATATACTGAATCTATTCCCCACGGAGGGGGGGTTCAACTTACTGGCGTCAGGTCCGCGGTGTCTGGACCACCCGTTCGTAGGCTTCGGGGTCCCAGGCAGGACGCTCTTCCTGGTTCGCGACCTCCAGGCTCAGGTAGAACACCAGCTGCCCGATGCGCGCCATCTTGTCGTAGTCGATGAGATCCACATGGTCGGACGGCTGATGGTACTGGTCGTGCGTCCCGTTGAAGAAGAACAGGATCGGCACCCCGCGCTGCGCGAAGTTGTAGTGATCGGAGCGCGAGTAGAAGCTCTCCTCCGGCCAGATGTCGTCGATGACCGCCATGTCCAGCTCGGGATGCTCGCTGGAGATGCGCTCGACCTGGGGGCCGAGAGTCGACTCTTCCTTGCCGATCGCAACGATCGTGTCCGACCAGTTCCGCCCCACCATGTCCAGATTGATGTTGGCGACCGTGTTCTCGAGTGGGAAGGTCGGGTTCTCCGCGTAGTACCGCGAACCCAGGAGACCCTTTTCCTCGCCGCTGACCGTCATGAAGATGATCGACCTGCGGGGGGCCTTCTCCAGGCTCGCGAACGCACGTGCGATCTCCACGACCGTAACGGTCCCGGATCCATCGTCGTCGGCCCCGTTGTAGATCGAGTCTCCGTCCACGGCCCGGCCTACGCCCACGTGGTCCATGTGGGCCGTGATCAGGACATACTCATCGCGGAGCTCGGGATCGGACCCCCGCAGAACACCGATCGTATTCGGCGCTTCCTCGACCGCGACCGCCGCTCGCGTCGCCACGCGCGCGGTCCAACCGTCCTCCAGGCTGCCAGCCACGATCTGGCGGGTCAGGTCAGACGGCAGTGATTCCTGGGCGGTGAATGCCACCGGAACACCGTCGGACTCCAGGTCGCCGTACACCACGCGCTCGCTGCCCAGAAAACCCCGGAAGCGATCGAACTGTGTCTCGGGAAGATCCAGGACCACCACCAGGCCGGCCGGGCTTGCAGCCCGTATCGCGTCCCGCAGCCGGCCACCGAATACCTGTCGGATGTTCGCCGTCGTGACTCGCAGAAGGGCGATCTGGCTGGCGGCGTTCGGCATGTCTTCCGCGCCTTCCACCAGCACCAGAACTCCGTCCGCTTCCGCGCTCTCTCCCGTGGCCTGAACGAAGAAGTCCACTCCGTATTCGAGATCAGCCTCGCCCGTGGGTCCCGAAATCTGCAGGACCTGGCGATCGGCGCTGGCCGGACTGATGCGCGTCATGGGGTACGTCTGGATGTAGGTATCCCCGGCGCCGGGCTCGAGCCCGAAGTCCCGGAACTGATCGGCGATGTAGTGGGCCGTCTGCGTCAACTCCGGGCTCGGAGTGTCCCTGCCGCGCATGGAATCGTGGGCGATGACCCCCAGCTGCAGCCGGAGGTTGTCCTGCGTGATGAGATCCGCGGCTCGCGTCGCGTCCTCGTCCGTCGTCACCGCCATCTGGCCACACGCCGTGGACACCGTCACCAGCATCGCCGTGATGGCGACCGACAGGGTCTTCCTCAAGTCACTCGTGAGCATCGAATACTGTCCTTTCTAGACATTCAGGTCGCCGGCAACGCGAAACCGGCGGGCGCAACAATGCGCCGGAACTTCGCCGCAGGGCCGGTGTGCTATCCAGTCCAGCCCACCGTGTGGGCCAGGCTTGCGGCGAGCTCGGCGGCTGTTCATTTAGTGGACGCCCCCGGGTCTGACCAGGCCGCGTCATCACTCTACATGACAACACCCGAGTAGTCGGAATGGATGCGAGAAGTTCCGCCAACAATACTCCGACAGGTCGTGCGACGGCAGGCCGACGGTCCGTGGATCGGCTCAATCCGGCTGATCTGGCGCTGCTCGGCAATCTCGAATTCGTGGCCCGCTCGGTCGTGGAGGGCTTCCTCATCGGCCTGCACAGATCGCCGCACCGTGGGTTTTCGGTCGAGTTCGCCGAGAATCGTCCGTACGTGCCGGGCGACGATGTGCGGCACATGGATTGGCGGATGTACGCCCGCTCCGACCGCTACTACGTCAAGCAGTACGAGGAGGAAACGAACCTGCGGGCCTACCTCGCCGTGGACACCAGTCAGTCCATGGACTGGACCTCGGCCCCCGGCCGCCTGGTCTCGAAGCTGGAGTACGCCCGTCTGCTCACTGCCTCGCTGGCCTACCTGCTCCTGCGGCAGGGAGACGCGGTGGGCCTGCTGGCGTTCGACGATCAGATTCGAGTGCGAGTGCCGCCACGCGGCACGCGCCGCCACCTCGGAACGCTCCTCGGCTCGCTGGCCGGACTGCGGGGAGCGGGGACCACGGACGCCAGCGGTGCGATCCGCGAAGTGGCCCTGCGCATGAGACGCAGAGGCCTGGTGGTTCTGATCTCGGACCTTCTGGTGGACCCTGACGAGACCCTGCGGGCCCTTCACTTTCTTCGGCACCGCGGGCACGAAGTGCTGGTGTTCCACTTGATGGACCCCGGCGAGCGAGACCTTCCCCAGGCCGGCGACGCCGTCTTCTTCGACCCGGAGGACGAGGCCGAGATCAGGACCGACTCCGCCGGGCTGCGTCCCGAGTACAGGCGGGCCGTCGCCGAGGCCGTCCGGTCCTGGCGCCTGGAGTGCCGCCGCATGGGAGCGGACTACCACCTGTTCACCACGGACACTCCGCTCGGCACCGTACTCGGCGAATACCTCGAGAAGAGGTCCCGCCTGGGATGAGCTTCCTCGCCCCCTGGGCCCTGGGACTGGCCGCCCTCGCGGCGCTACCCGCCGTGCTGCACCTGTTCCGCCGGGACACAAGGAGAAGGCTCGCTTTCCCGGCGATCCGTTACTTGCGGCGCGCCAGGGACCGAAGCGCCCGGGCCCTCAAGCTCAGGGACCGCCTTCTCCTGATCACACGCGTGGCCCTGGTGATGATACTCGCGGCAGCCGCCGCCGCACCGCTGGTGGGCCGGGGAGACGTCGCGGATCACATACCGACGGATGTTCTCCTTCTGATCGATAATACGGGAAGCATGAACCGGGTCTCGGGGGAAGCCACCCTTCTCGACCGTCAGCGCTCGCGCGCCTCGGACCTGCTCCGGGCCGCGCGATCGGGCGATCGGTTCTGGGTCCTGCCGGCGGTCGGGCCGCTCCTGGCCGCCGGGGTCCCGGCAGGCGCCGCTTCCCAGGCGATCGCGCGTGTCGAGCCGACCGATGCCACGGTGGACCTCGGCGAAGTGGTGCACGAGGCACTCCGTGTGCTTCCGCCGGGCTCCGGCCGCCCGCGAGAAGTGGTGCTGATGTCGGACCTGCAGGCCTCCTCCATCCCCGGACCTGCATTCGACCTGCCCGGCGATATCAGGCTCGTGGCGTCGTTGATCGAGGCAAGCTCGGCGAACGCGGCCGTCATCGACGTACGCCCGGACCCTCCGGGCCCGGGTAGTGACGGGGCGGTGTTCGTCGTCCTGGCATCGAGTGACCTGGCTGCCGACACGCTCGAGGTGCGGCTCAGACTGAGAGGACAGACCGTCTCGATCGTACGGGCCGAATCCGGCGGTGCGGCCGTTCTTCGTCTTCCGGATCCCGGGGCCGGGGAACACGCCATATCGGTTGAGATCCCGGCATCGGGTCTCCGGTCGGATGACCGGCGGCACTTCGTTCTGCGGACGTTCGAGCCTCCGGTCATCGCGCATATCGGCCCGGGGGACAGCTACGTCGCGCGGGCCCTCGAGACGCTGGACGGAGCCGGGCGCCTGAGTCTCGGGCAGAGCACGGGCGACGCCGCAGCGTGGTTCGTGGAGGGAGTCTCTCCCGCCGGCCTTCCGGTGGCGCCAGGGGCGGCCTTGATCCTCACCCCCCCGGAGGACGATGAGCTGCTGGCTCGATTCAACGCCGGACTCGTTGGCCGCGGCGTGCCGTGGAAGGTCGACGTCGTGGATGTCCCGGGGAGCACTACCCTCGCCCCCTCTCACGACTTGCCCGGAATCGAGTCGATCCGGGTGCGGGGGCGTCACCGCCTGCGGAACACCGGCGTCGAGGCGGATACGGTTCTCCTGACGACCGTGGACGAATCGCCCTGGCTGGTGGCGGGACAGGCGGCGGACCAGCGTTACGTCCTCATCGGCGCCCCGCTCGTACCGCAATCCACGGAGCTGCCGGTGACGGCAGCGATGCTTCCGCTGTTGGAGGCCGTGCTGTTCCGGTGGGCGGGCCTGGGCGGGAGCCTGCCGGCTCCCGTCTCCGCCGGTCAACCCTGGACCCTTCCCGCTGCAGCCGACTCTGTCGCCGGGCCCGACGGAAGCCGCATCCGGGTCGATGGCGGCAGTCCATACGTGCCGCTGCGAGCCGGGATACATACGGTGTACAAGGCGGACGGCGGGACGCTCCTGCTGGCGGCCACGGTGCCCGCTGCCGAGTCGGACCTGCGACCGGCCTCCACCGCCGACCTGGGCCGGGTCCTCGGTTCGACCGACATCGTGCGGGCACGCACGGAGACGGAATGGCGTGCAGCCATGTACGGCAGCCGCCGGGGCCGGCTGGTCTCGCCCTACCTGCTGGCCATCGCCCTGGCGCTGGTTCTCCTGGAGGCTGCGCTGTCCACGCACGGCGAGCGCTCCGCTCGTCCACGTCGAAACCCAGTGCCTGGCCGCCACTCATGATCCGAGAGAGCTTCGAGTCGCTGCTTCGCGAACGCGCGGACGTGCGGTGGCCCGCACCCGGGGAACGAATCTCGGTCAAGGGGCTCCCCGGGGCCGGACCTTCGCTCCTTGCGGCGACGCTGAACAGCGGGTCCGAAAGACACGTCGTCCTCGTCGCGGACACACCCGGTGACGCGGAACTGCTCTTCGCCGATCTCGAGACTCTCGGAACGTCCCACGTCGCTCGGTACATGCCACAGCGGGAGACCCTGCCGTACGAGGAGGCCGACCCCCACGTCGAGATCTCGAGTCGCCGGGCCGACGCCATCTCCGCTTTGCTGGAGGGCGACGCCCGGATCCTGGTGACCACCTCCAGGGGGCTCGTGGAACGCAGCCCCGTCAGTACGGCGGGCGGCTTCGGCCTGACGGTCCGGGTGGGAGAGGGGCTGTCTCGCTCGGAGCTGGCGGAGCGGCTGGACGCCATGGGGTTCGAGGCCACCACGGGCGTTCGTGAGCTGGGAGACTACGTCGTGCGGGGTGGCATCATCGATGTCTTTCCTTTCGGCGCCGACGAGCCCCTTCGAATCGAGTTGTGGGACGACCGAATCGAGTCGCTGCGCCGCTTCGACCTTCTATCCCAGCGATCCACCGTGAAGCTCGAGGAGGCGACGGTACTCCCGGTCGCGCTGTCGCCCGAACTGTTCGAGGAAGCCGGCACGTCGGCCGAGCGCCGGAGTCTGCTCGAACTGCTGCCCGAGGGGACGCTTCTGCTGTTCGAGGGGGCCGCGTGCGCTGAACCGCGGGGGGCCCAGCTGTGGGAGGAGATCCGCCAGGCACGCGACGACCTGGGAAACGAGGAGGCTCTTCCCGCCGAGGCCCTGGTACTGCCTCCGGGATCGGCCCTCGAGCACATGGACCGGCTCGCGCTCGTACACCTCGACTCGCCGGCGGGCGACGCGACGGTCGACCTGGGACTCGATCCGCACCCACCCATCGAAAGACGGATCGGGCTCCTCGTGGACGAGCTCAGGGTAGCCGTGGATCGGGGCGATCGGGCGCTGATTCTGTGTGACAGCTCAGGGCAGCTCGAACGCCTGCAGGAGATCCTGGCCGACGCGGCCGGGGCCAGGCTGGCCGCCCGGGTTGAGCTTGCGATCGGCGGTTTGAGCGGGGGCTTCCGGATCCCCGGGCCGGACCCTCTTCTCGTGCTGACCGATCACCAGATCTTCGCCAGGTCGCGGCGCGTTCGACGACACCAGAGGCTGCACGGGGTCGCCCCTCTCGAGTCCATCGCCTCGCTCACGGCCGGGGACTACGTGGTCCACCTGGATCACGGGGTGGGACGATTCGCCGGCCTGGAGCGCGTCCAGGTGGGCGAGGAGACCGTCGAGACGCTCACGATCGAATATGCCGAGGGCGAGATCCTCCGGGTCCCGCACTATCGGCTCGACCTCATCGAGAAGTGGGCGGGTGTCGGCGACCCTGACCCCGCGGCGCGCCCGCCGCTGGTGCACAAGCTGGGCGGGAAGAAGTGGAAGAAGCTCAGGAGTCGCACCGAAGAGTCGATCCGGGCCATGGCCACGGAACTCCTGGACCTGTACGCGCATCGCAGCGTGAGCGACGGATTTGCGTTCAGTGAGGATACCCGCTGGCAGCGGGAGATGGAGTCTTCCTTTCTCTACGAGGACACCCCCGACCAGCGATCCGCGTGGCTCGACGTGAAACGCGACATGGAAGCGCCCACGATCATGGACCGCCTGGTCTGCGGCGACGTCGGGTACGGCAAGACGGAGGTCGCGATCCGAGCCGCATTCAAGGCGATCCAGGATGGGAAGCAGGTGGCCGTGCTCGCCCCGACGACCATTCTGGTGGAGCAGCACCTGCACACGTTCGCTGAACGCCTGGCGGGTTTTCCGGTCCGTGTTGCGGCGTTCTCCAGGCTGCGCACTCCGGCCGAGCAGAAGGCGGCCCTCCTGGACCTGGTGGAAGGTCGCATCGACGTGGCGATCGGCACGCACCGCCTGCTGTCATCCGACGTGCAGTTCAAGGAGTTGGGACTGCTTGTGGTGGACGAGGAGCAGCGTTTCGGCGTGCGGCACAAGGAGCGTCTCAAGGATCTCAAGCGAACGGTGGACGTGCTCACCCTGACCGCCACTCCGATCCCACGTACCCTGCAGCTGGCGCTCGGAGGTCTGCGCGATCTGTCCCTGATCGAGACGGCGCCGCGGGACCGGATGCCGGTGATCACCCACGTGCTCCCGTGGAGCGACTCGGTCATTCAGGACGCCATCCGCCGGGAGATGGACCGGGCTGGCCAGGTGTTCTTCGTCCACGATCGAATCGAGACGATCGAGGCCCTCGCTCAGCGGGTACGGAGACTGGCTCCCGAAGCTCGTCTCGCCGTCGCGCACGGGCGGATGAACGAGCGGGACCTGGAAGACACGATGGCCGCTCTCATGGACCGCGAGGTCGACATCCTGGTCTCGACTTCGATCATCGAGAACGGACTGGATGTTCCAACGGCCAACACGATGATCGTGCACCGTTCAGACCGTTTCGGCCTGGCGCAGTTGTATCAGCTCAGGGGCCGGGTCGGACGATCCCACCACAGGGCTTACTGCTACCTGCTGATTCCGGAAGGAGTCACCCCGGATGCCGTGCAGAGGCTGCGGATCCTCGAACACCACACGGAGCTCGGCTCGGGCTACCGCGTCGCCCTGAAGGACCTGCAGCTCAGAGGAGCCGGCAATCTGCTCGGCGCCAACCAGTCCGGATTCGCGCAGGCCGTGGGGTTCGACACCTACCAGCGACTGCTCGAGAGGCAGGTTCGTCGCATGAGAGGTGAGGAGGAAGAGTCGACTGCCGCCGCCACCCAGGTCAACGTCGAGGGGGAGGCCTACCTGCCGGACGAGTACATCGCGGGAGCCGACCAGAAGATGAACCTGTACCGCAGGATTTCGCGGTTGCAGAGCACGGCGGAGCTGGACGCGGTGGAGGAGGAACTCCTGGATCGCTTTGGTCCGATTCCGCCGGCCGCCAGCCGGCTTCTCGCCTCTGTCCGACTCCGCCTCATCGGGACGCGCCTGGGGGTGGAATGGCTCCGCGTATCGGAGGCCGACGCACGGATGAACTTCGGTCCTGACTCGGTTCCCCGCCTCGCGCTTCTGCGGGATGCCCTCACCGACCGGCAGATCGCGGTTGAAGTCCGACGCACGCAACCGTTATCCTTACGGCTTGTCCGCGCCGGGGTAGAGCCCCTGCTCCCAACGCTGGTGGCGGCACTGGAACTGCTCGAGGGCGTCCCCGCCGAATGAGGCTGTGGGAGTCCTCGAACGAATCTCGCACAAGGACTGTCTGGAATCGTATGAATAGAACTCTGGTATTGGTCGGGATCGCCGTCTCCGGTCTGGCGGCCGGATGCGGGGCTTTTGGAGACGCCCTGACGAGCCACGCGCGGCCCGCGGCCACAGCGGCCGGATACACCCTGGACCAGGAAGAGCTTGGCCATCTGATGGCCAACTCCCCCGTTCCCGACTCCGCGCTGACTCCGTACTGGGCGGGCGAGTTCGCTCGACTGTGGGCCGACTTCGTGGTCCTGTCCACGCTCTACGAAGATCCCGACACGACGCGGTCGCTGGATTACACGCGACTCATGGAAGACGGGCGACACCTGTCCGCGATCGCCGTCATGCGCTACCGCGACAGCGTGGTGATGCAGGGGGTCGAGCCCTCCGAAGAGGAGCTGCGGGAGTACTGGGAAGTTCACCAGCCCTATACGCGGCTGGATGTCCGACGCGTGGTGCTTTCTGTCCCGTCGGGAAGCGGAAGCCCGGTGCGGGACAGCCTGCTCACCGAGGCTCGGTCCCTGCGGGAACGCCTGGTCGGTGGAGCCGATTTCGTCACCGTGGCCAGGGAGAGAAGCGATGAACCGGCTCAGGCCAGGGGACAGGTCCTCGCATACCAGGCGCACGACGACTTCCCGCCGGCCGCGGACTCGGTCGTGTTCACCCTGCAGCCGGGTGAGATCAGCCCGGTCTTCGCAACCGAGGACGAAGTCCTGATCTACCGGATCGAGGCCAGGCGGGAACCGGCGTTCGACACTGCGCGTGAGCAGCTCTTCCGGCTGGTTCTCGAGACCCGCCAGGAGGAGCGTCAGCGGCAGGCGCTCGAGAGCGCGGTGGGTGATGCGCGGCGGGCCGTCATGCAGGAGGCGCCGGCCCTGGTGTCGGAGATCGCGCGTGACCCGGGGCGCGCGGTGAACAGGATTCCCGACGGGATGAAGCTCGTGACATGGGACGGGGGCGACCTCTCCGTCGAGGAAATCAGGCGGCTGTTCCTGGTGCGGGACGACATGCGCCGGGTCTTCGCGGAGGCCTCCGAAGACGATATCCACGACTATCTCATGCGACTGGCCCGCGATGAGATCCTGATCGGCGCTGCGGCCAGCTCCGGAGTCGCCGCAAATGCCGAGGAGCGCGAAGCTCTCGCTATCGTGCTGGCGGAGCAGCTGGGGCATATCGCGGCGCGATTGGGGCTGTCCACCGAGCTCGTGGCCAATCCGCGTTTCGACATCGACGAGCAGGGCTACTACTTCCTCCAGAGAGTGATGGCCCGGGCTCGCGCCCTGCCATGGCTGGGCGAATTCCGAGTCGTATTGGACCCGCGGTTCCCCGTGCGTGTAGACGAGAGCGGCGTGAGGAGCGCGGCCCGTCTGGCCGTCGAATTGCGCGCAGCCGGGGCTGGCCCCCCGGAGCCCGAGGCGGATGAGCCGCAGTTCGAGGACGGTGGTACCAGGGTGGAGGTCGGATGACAGCAGGTCAGGGTCGGATCGGCGCGATCGCCGGCATCGCGTTGTGGCTCGTAGTCGGGTTCTCTTCTGTCACGATGGCGCAGGAGCCAGCGGACGGCGAGCCCGCGGCGCAGCTTACGGGCGGCGCCGTTCCGGACTCCATCGAGACGGTGGATCGAATCGTGGCGGTGGTGGGCGATACGGCCATCCTGTACAGCGAGATCATCGAGTCGATCGTGCAGGCGGGCGCCCAGGGCGCCGAGGTGCCCGAAATCGGAACGCCCGAATTCGATGCCGTGGCCGTGGAGACGCTCACCAACCTCGTCGACTCGCGCATCCTGCTGCAGAAGGCCAAGGAAGCGGACATCCAGGTGTCCCCGGAACAGCTTGACGGTGAGACCGACCGTCGTTTCCGGGAGATACGCAACTCCTTCCCCTCAGCCACCGAATTCCAGGCCGCTGTCACCAAGTCGGGCCGATCCCTCGTTCAGTATCGCCAATGGCTGCGTGGCCAGGTCCTCTCGCAGATGATGATCAACGAGTTCATAGGGGTAAATCGAGACAATCTTCCGCCGGTAACGGTCACGGAAGATGAAATCGTCGCGTATTACGAGACCAACCTCGTCGGGCAGACGCGTCCGGCTTCGATCTCGCTCGAGCAGGTGGTGATCGAACCCGAACCGGGAGAGGTTGCCAAGGACAGCGCCATTGCGCTCGCCGAGCAGGTCCTCACCGAGCTACGAGATGGGAAAGACTTCGAAGTCGCGGCTCGCCAGTACTCCATGGACATGTCGAACCGGGAACAGGGCGGGGATCTGGGCTGGATTCAGCGGTCCCTCCTCGTTCCAGCGTTCGCGGACGCGGCCTGGGCTGCGCGCACCGGGCAGCCGATCGGACCCGTCGCCACGCGATTCGGCTACCACATCATTCGGGTAGACAACGTTCGGGGCGGCGAGCGCAAGATTCGGCACATCCTCATCCAGCCCGTCATCGATGAGACCGACTTCCGCCGCACCGGCGAGCTGGCGATGGCCGTAGCCGATTCGATCCGGGAGGGAGCCGACGTTCGAATGATGGCCGAACGATACGGGGTGCGCGAAGTACCCGTTCGCTTCCCCGATATTCCCTACGATCAGATCGGCCAGTTCGGCGAGGCCTACGCACAGGCCCTGGCGAGCCCGGTGCCGGGAGCGGTCGTCGGCCCGTTCCAGAGTGAGGGATTCATGCCGGGCCGTCCCGTGTTCGCCGTGGTCCGAATTACGGGCTTCCAGTCCGAGGGGGCCTGGAAGCTCGAGGACATTCGCGAGCAAATCCGGGAGAGCCTCCTGAACGAGAAGGGCTACGCCAAATTCCTCGAGGAGCTGCGAGGCGAAGTGTACGTCGACATCCGGCTCTGATCGACCGAGAGACGGGGCCACGCTGATCCAGTCCCAGCCGATATGCCAGAAATGACCCAGCGACCCAGGATTGCCGTCACGCTCGGGGATCCCAGAGGTATAGGCCCTGAGGTAGCCCAGGCGGCGCTCGCGGACCCTCGCTTCGCCCGGGCGGCGGACTTCATGGTGCTGGGCCCGGAGCCGGGCTCGCTGAATCCCCCACTTCGAGTCCCGAGCGGGGCCGAGTACCGCACCACGGGTACCTGGACGGGCGCTGGAGAGCGGGAAGCCGGGGAGCATTCAGCGCACGCCATCGAGCAGGCCATTGCGCTGGCCCTGGCGGGAGAGGTCGACGGGGTCGTCACGGCCCCGATCGCGAAGACCGCCCTCAGGGCCGCCGGGTATCACTTTCCCGGCCACACCGAGTTCCTCAGGGATCGATGCGGGGTCCCCGACGTGACCATGATCATGGCCGCCGAGGAGACCGTGCTGGGCGGCCCCCTCCGTGTCGCCCTTCTCACCGTTCACGTGCCTCTTCGGAGCGTGCCGGGTCTCCTGGATGTCGAGCTGGTGGTGCGCCGCTCGACCATCGCGGCCCGCGCTCTGAGGGATTGGTGGGGGATCGCCCGCCCGCGTCTTGCGCTGGCCGGCGTCAACCCACACGCTTCGGAACAGGGCCTGTTCGGCGACGAGGAAGAACGTGTCCTTTCGCCGGCCCTGGAGCGGCTCACGGCGGCGGGAGACGCCGACATCGTGGGCATTTTTCCGGCCGACACGGTATTTCGGAAGTGCCTGGAGGGGGTGGTGGACGCGGTGGTGGTTCCGTATCACGACGTGGGTCTCGCCGTTCTCAAGACGCTGGCGGGCGATACGGGAGTGAACGTCACCGCGGGACTTCCCTTTCCGCGCACGTCGCCGGATCATGGGACGGCATTCGACATCGCGGGCCGGGGGCTGGCCGATCCGTCTTCCATGAAGGCCGCCGTGGCCCAGTGTATCCGTTTCTGTCGTCGGGGGAGGTAGCCGCAGGGTGGTACAGCTTCGAGCGGTCACCAAGAGTTTCGGCGGGTCGTCTCCCGCGGTGCTCGACGTCTCGTTTCACCTCAGGAAGGGTGAGTTCGCCTTCCTGACGGGCGCGTCGGGCGCCGGAAAGACCACGATCCTCAAGATGGTTCATATGCTGCACAAGCCGAGCTCCGGCGAGGTTCGGGTCTCGAAATACAGCTCGAGCCGCATCAGACGGCGCGACCTTCCGGAGCTGAGGCGGCGCGTCGGCTACATCTTCCAGGATTTTCGGCTCCTCGAGAACCTGACCGCCGAGGAGAACATCGCGTTCGCGCTCCAGGTGACGGGCCTTCCCAGGGCGAAGATCGGGCCGAGGGTCCAGAAGCTGTTGAACCAGGTCGGCCTCGCCGCGCGAGCCGGGGCCCTCCCGCGCGAGCTGTCGGGAGGCGAGCAGCAGCGGGTCGCGGTCGCCCGGGCCCTGGCCAACGATCCCCTCGTCCTCCTGGCGGACGAGCCGACGGGTAACCTCGACGAGCGTGCCAGCGCCGGCGTGTTCAACCTGTTTCAGCGGATCAACGCCTCCGGCACTTCGGTGCTCATGGCCACGCACGACGCCGCGTTGCTCAGGCAGCATCGGAACGTGCGGGTGATCGAGCTCGAACAGGGACGACTGGTGTTCGACTCGGCGGAAGGAACGGCAGCGTGAGGCCGCTTCGCGAAGCCCTGGCGGGAATGAAGCGGGCCCCCGTGCTCACCTTCCTGTCCGTCATGGCGATCGGACTCAGCGTGTTCAGTATCGGCCTGTTCGCCCTGACGGCCCACAACATCGACGTGGCCCTTTCCGATGTGGAGGGGCGGGTGGAGGTCGTGGCCTACCTGCGGGACGACGCGTCCGAGGAACTGATCGAGATCGCTCGCCACGAAATCGAGTCCTATCCGGAGGTCGAGGCGGCCCGGTACATCTCGAAGGTCGAGGCCCTCTACGAAGCCTCCCGGGAGTTGTCGGAATTCTCGGACGTCTACTCGGACCTGGAGGTGAATCCCCTTCCCGCCTCGTTCGAGATCTCGTTGCGGCCGGACTTCCGAACGCCGACCGACGTGGAGGCCGTGGCGGACCGGGTGGCTACGTACCATTTCGTCGAGGAGACGCGGTACGGACGGGAGTGGGTGGATCGGATCTACTCGCTGCGGCGGGTCGCCGGCGGAGCGGCCGTGATCCTCGGCCTGAGCTTCGC